>JABLTK010011324.1_pt1 | contig 11353 bp, 8 predicted proteins | sample 7160131 | NCBI WGS metagenome assembly JABLTK01 (sample SAMN14651221, study PRJNA627086) | human gut metagenome | isolation source: feces | host: Homo sapiens
ATCTTGGCGATGGCGTCCTTGTTGATCATCTCACGGTTCTCCGGGAACAGGGGGCAGTGGAGGGAGATGATGTCAGACTGGGCGTACAGGGTGTCCAGGTCTACGTAGGTGCCGATGGTCTTGCCCGCCTCGGTGGGATGGGAACCGGTGGCCAGGACGTTCATGCCCAGGGCGCGGGCGACCTTGCCCACAGACTGGCCGATGGAGCCGAAGCCGATGATGCCGATGGTCTTATGTGCCAGCTCCATCAGGGGGAAGTCCCAGAAGCAGAAGTCGGCGCAGGCAGACCACTCGCCAGCGTGAACCCGTTCACTGTGATGTCCCACGTGGCTGCAAATCTCCAGCAGCAGGGCCAGGGTCATCTGGGTCACCGCGTCGGTGCTGTAGCCAGGGACGTTGGAGATGATGACGCCATGAGCCTTGGCGGCGTCGATGTCCACGATGTTGTAGCCGGTGGCCAGGATGCCTACGAATTTCAGGTTGGGGCAGGCGTCAAAGATGGCGGCGGACAGGGGAGTCTTGTTGGTAAACACCAGCTCGGCGTCCCCGATGCGCTCCAAAATGGTCTTGCGGTCGAAGGGCGTCCGGTCATAAATGGTCAGATCCCCCAGCTGGCGCAGCTCGTCCCAGCTCAGGTCACCGGGATTGCCAGCGTAGCCGTCCAGTACTACGATTTTCATCACAATTACCTCCTTAGATGTATGGTTTTATCTTTCTGGAAATCAGCTGAGTTTTGCCTCCAGATGGTTCCGAATCTCCTTCAAAAAGGCGATGCTGCTCACCTTCTGAGCAGGCTCCTCGCCCTCCCACAGCAGCGCCAGGTCGCCGGTCATGCCGCCGGAACGGATGGTGTCCAGGGTAGCCCCTTCCAGTGCGTCGGCGAACTGACCCAGCTCCGGGATGCCGTCCAGTTCCCCCCGCTTGCGCAGGGCGCCAGACCAGGCGAAGATGGTGGCCACCGGGTTGGTGGAGGTCTCTTCGCCCTTGAGATACTTATAGTAGTGGCGGGTGACGGTGCCGTGGGCGGCCTCATACTCATAGTTGCCGTCGGGGCTGACCAGCACCGAGGTCATCATAGCCAGGGAGCCGAAGGCGGTGGAGACCATATCGCTCATCACATCGCCGTCATAGTTCTTGCACGCCCAGATGAACCCGCCCTTGCTGCGGATGACTCGTGCCACGGCGTCATCGATGAGGGTGTAGAAATAGGTGATGCCCAGCTCGTTGAATTTTGCCTCATATTCCGCGGCAAAGATTTCCGCGAAAATATCTTTGAACCGGTGGTCATACTGCTTGGAGATGGTGTCCTTGGTGGAGAACCACAGGTCCTGCTTGGTGTCAATGGCGAACTGGAAGCAGGAGCGGGCGAAGGAGTAGATGGAGGAATCCTTGTTGAACTGCCCCTGCAGGACGCCGGGACACTCGAAGTCGTAGATGGTCTTCCGAAATTCCGTCCCGTCCTCCCCGTGGAACAGCAGCTCTGCTTTGCCGGGGCAGGGGACCCGGTAGTCGGTGGCCTTGTACACGTCGCCGAAGGCGTGACGGGCGATGGTGATGGGTTCTTGCCAGTTCTTGACCACCGGAGAGATGCCCTCCACCATGATGGGAGTGCGGAACACGGTGCCGTCAAGGATGGAACGGATGGTGCCATTGGGGCTCTTCCACATCTCAGTGAGCTTGTACTCCTCCATCCGCTGGGCGTTGGGGGTGATGGTGGCGCACTTGACGGCGACGCCGTATTTTTTCGTGGCGTTGGCGGCGTCAATGGTCACCTGGTCGCCGGTCTTGTCCCGTTCCGGCAGACCCAGGTCGTAGTATTCCGTCTTCAAGTCCACGAAGGGCAGCAGCAGCTCCTCTTTGATCTCCTTCCAGAGGATGCGGGTCATCTCGTCCCCGTCCATCTCCACCAGCGGAGTGGTCATTTTGATCTTATCCATATTTCATACCTCGTCTCTGTGTTGGGCGTTGCGGTAAATTTGGCGATAATACTATTGTAGCCACAACTGAGGTCGGAGGCAAGAGACAAAGTGCCCAAAAGCGCTTTCCCAAATGAAAGTGGAACGGGAGAACCCTGCAAAAAGCTCTCCCGTTCCGTCCGTCAGTCCTTCAAATATTCATCCTGGCAGTTCTGCAGCAGCTGCCGGAACCGTCTGGCGTGCATGGCCTCGTCCTCAGCGAACTGGTCAAAGACGCGGCACACGTCGTCATTGTCCTTGATCTCCTGCTTGTAGGCCTGGTAATCCAGCACCAATTCCATGGAATTTTCCCAGGCTCGGAGCAGCCGATCCCGGGTGTTGATCTTTACGGCGTTGTCGCCTAAGCGTTCCCGTCTCATGGTCATCCTCCTGTCGTCTAAACTGCGTACAGGAGTAGTATGGACGAAAAATCCTCCCTTATGCGCTCCCAGGCCAGCACCGACCCTGCCGGCACATCCGATAGTTCTCCTCCGCCTGTCCCCAGTTCACCACCTGGAACCAGCAGTCCAGATAGTCCCCCCGGTTCCAGCAGTGCTTGAGATAGTAGGCGTGCTCCCACACATCTACATTTAAAATAGGACTCAGCCCCATAGCAAGCGGGTTGTTCTGATTGGGCGTGGTCACAATGCGCAGCCCCTGCCGTCCCCACACCAGCCAGGCGTAGCCGGAGCCGAACACCGACAGGGCGGCAGTGCGAAACGCGGTCTTGAACTGGTCAAAGCTGCCAAAACAGCGCCCAATGGCTTCTGCCAGCTCCCCAGACGGCTCCGCCGGAGCGGGATTTTGCAGGAGGGAGAAGTAGAACCGGTGATTGTACACCCCGCCCGCCGCATGGCGCAGCTGGGTGCGCAGGGGCTGGGGCAGACGGAGGGTCCCCGCCGCCAGCCGTTCCAGGGGATAGGCCTGGAGGGTGGGACGGCCGGACAGGAGCTGGTTCAGACTGTCGATGTAGGCTTGCAGGTGGTGCTGATAATGGGCCTCCATGGTCTTCTCGTCGATGTACGGCTCCAGGTCGCAGCAGCCGTAGGGGAGGGGGAGATTTTCAAAGGGGTAGCAGTTGTTTGCCATAGGAAACACCTCCGAAATGCATTGACTGTCTGCCACTCTATGCGCCGCCTGCCGGAGATATGCCCCCCAGTTGACCGACCCGTGGAGAGAGGGTATGATAGAGAAAAAGGAGGAAGTGTCTTATGAGCCATGTTTTGATCCTAGTGGGCAGCGTCCGCCCCAACGGCAACACCCAAGCCCTGGCACAAGCCTGCGCCGACGGCGCACGAGCGGCAGGCCACCAGGTGGAAGTGGTCTCGGTGGCAGACTACCACGTCCACCCCTGCACCGGCTGCGAGGGCTGTTCCCGCCACCCGGGGAACCAGTGCGTCCAGCAGGACGATATGCAGAAAATCTACCCCAAGCTCCTGTGGGCGGACGTGGTGGTGGCCGCGTCCCCGGTGTACTTCTACGGCGTCAGCGCCCAGCTGAAAGCGGTCATCGACCGGTGCCACACCCCACTGCGCAGCCAGTTCCACATTCAAAAATCAGCCCTGCTCCTGGTGGGCGGAGCCACCCTGCCCACCTTGTTCGACGCCATCCTCTGCCAGTACCAGCTCATCCTGGACTTCTTCCACTTCCGGGACGGCGGCCGGGTCCTGGTGCCTGGCGTCCGGGCACCAGGCGAGATTGCCGGACACCCGGGATTGCAGGCGGCCTATGAGCTGGGGGAAAAGTTGTAAGATCGTTCTGTCCGCGAAAAGAGAACGGCGGCTACCGTTTCCGATAGCCGCCGCATGGGGTTCTGTCCTGTTATCTGTGATACTTTTTCTTTCTGATGACAACCGTTGTGCCGATGGCTGCACCGCCGCTGACAAACAGCAGGGCAAACCACAGAGGCACGTTGCTGGTGTCACCGGTCTTCGGACTTGCCGTTTTGCCGGTCTTCGAGCTTGTGGTTTTGTCTGTCTTCGATTTGTCTTTGCTGGGCGTAGTAGGATCGGACGTCCAAGTCGCCTCATAGATGGCATCATCGGTCACATACTCCGCAACCGCAGGCTCCCAGCCGGCAAAGGTATAACCCTCGCGGGTGGGCGTGCCATCGAAGTCAGGAGTCGCCTCGCCGGATTCCACGGTGTAGGTCTGATCCTCGAAGATTTCTTCATCATCCACGCCGTCGGTGTAGGTGACGGTGTAAGTTTCAGCAGGAGGCAGCTGCTCCCACTGTGCGGTATAAGTAGCGTTACCAGTCACAGTCTTGGCAACTTCGGGCTCCCAACCGGTGAACAGATAGCCATCGCGAGCAGGCGTGCCATCGAAGTCAGGAGTCGCCTCGCCGGATTCGACAGTGTAGGTCTGATCCTCAAAGATTTCTTCATCATCTACGCCGTCGGTGTAGGTGACGGTGTACGTCTCGGCAGGAGGCAGTTGCGCACAGGTGACTTTGAAGGTGACGGGAAGCGTACCGCTCTTCACTACCACGCTATCCTTGTCGTAGCTGCTGTCGAACTCCACCACGATGGTTTGAGTCTCTGCCTCTCCGGCAGCAAGCTGATGTGTCTCGCCTGTATCCTCATTGTACCGGTCAAGATATTTCTTTGCTTCAACAGTGATGGTGGAGGTGAACTTGCCGTCCTTGTCCCCCAAAGTAATAGCGGAGTAACCGCCCACCGATGTATCGTATTCCTTAACGGTGTGGCTGTCGCCGTTGACACATTCCACCTTGATGTCGCTCAACAGCTCCTTGATCAAGTGCTTGCTTTTTGCTTCCCACTGTGCGGTATAGGTAACGTTCTCGGTGACGGTTTCGGCTACTTCAGGCGCCCAGCCCTTGAAGATATAGCCATCATGCGTGGGGTCGACACCGTTGTTGTACGCAGGGGTCTCCGTGCCGCTTTCCAGGTTGCTGTGAACCTCATCCGCGAAATAGGTTCCGCCTCTGCCGTCGGTGTAGGTGACGGTGTACTTCTCGGAAGGCGTGGTGCCGCCTGCCTCCGGCGTCATGGTCAGGTCGGTGAGGACCCACATGGTGCCGTCGGAACCGTCGCTGGTATCGCCTTCATAGCGCTGATAATTCACGAATTTACCGTTGATTTTCAGCTTGGTGTCGGGTCCGAATACATAAGTGGTATTTTCATTTTCGACATAGCCCACAGCCACCACATACACACCATAATGATAGGTCTTTCCGGCTTCAAAAGTGGTGATTTTATTTTTATAAATTCCGCTTCCCCACTCCGGCTCTGTAGAAATCAGGCCGGTATTGCTGTCCAGCTCCCACCATTCACCACGGTATACGTAGTTTACACCGTCGGGCACCTTGCCGGTGAACACCGGCTTGTCGCCGTCCTTGAAGCTGACGGTGACATCGTTGATCTCCACTACATCAATGACGGTCACAGTAGGCAGGGTGATCGTTTTAATGGCAGGGATATACATGGAACCGCCGACGAAAGGTGCGGACACTTTTTGTCCGTTCACGGTAATGACGGTTTCACTGCTGAAGGAATACCCGTCTTTCGGCTTCAGCATAAGGGAATACACATATTTCTTTCCGCTTTCAAATTTCGTGATGGTCGGCAGAGAACCGTGGGAGCCGTTATCGGAATACCATGCGGCAACGGGATTACCGTTTTCAAATTCCTGCCAGCATTCATAAGCGATCTCGTATTTGTCTGCATCGGCAGCCGCCACCTGTGCCGTGGCCTGCGGGGCATCGCCCGGCTGATAGTTGAATTTCGCATTCTCGATCGTCGCCGCAGTGATGGTACTTGCCGGCTGACTGGTTTCCTGCACGATCAGGTCATAGGTGTAATTATGTTTCTGATATTCGTGAGAATCCAGAAGTTCCGTGAAAACACCGGTTGCATCCGGATGCTCGCTGAAATACTTTTTTGCAGCTTCCAAATCCATGGGAAAATCGACCGGATCACCGGACGTGGGAGTGAAGGTATAAAGCTTTGCATCCTCAAAATGGTCAAGTATTCGACTGGTTTGCACATTCTCGCTTGTAACGGTTCCCCTGGCTTTATACGGTGCTTCAATATCGGCCTGAAGATTTGCAAGTGCAGCCTGCAACGTACCTACACCGCCTTTTAGAAACTCTTCCGTGCTTTTATGGACTTGTGTTGTTTCAACCACTGTGCCATCCGAATCTTTAATAAAAACATTGGCGGTTACATTGACTTGTGTGTGATATGTGTGCTTGTAGTCAGTAGAATACGTTACTCCTTGCGGAAGATAATCCGGCTTGGGCGGATCGAGGGCAAACGCCGACATCGGCGCCAGCGACAGCACCATGCACAGCGTGAGCAGGGCTGCCAGCAGCCTGTTTTTTATGGTTGTTTTTTGCATAGTTTGCTTTTTCTCCTTTCTACGGCTTTGACCGCAATAAAAACGCTTTTGGAGGCTTGTCTCCATTTTTTGTTATCTTACAACACCTCCTCATGATACGATCCTCAGCATACTTAAACACGGTCATTATATCATGTAAGGGAGAGCAAGTCCGTGCAATTTCCGAAGTGGCAATGGACTCTTCTGGAAAGTGTCCTTGTGGCTCACTTTTTTGCGGGGAAATACGGCATCATGGTATCCAACGAACGGCAGCGGAGCAGCGCTCCTGCTGGTCGGTCACAAAAGCGCAAGGGAGAGGCTTCCTTAGGAAGCCTCTCCCTTTGGTCTCTTTTCGCAATTTATACCGTCACAGGCTCCTTCGCAGCCTGCGCTTCCTTTGCAGCCTCCTGGGCTGCCCGCCGTTTGGCCATGGCTTTGCCGTTGGCCAGCATCAGCTTGATGCGGTTCTCCTGGTTGATCTTGGTGGCGCTGGGGTCATAGTCGATGGCTACGATGTTGGAGTCGGGGTAGTCGTCCTTCAGGCGGCGCACCATGCCCTTACCCACGATGTGGTTGGGCAGGCAGCCGAAGGGCTGGGCGCAGACGATGTTGGGGGTGCCCGAGTGGATGAGCTCCAGCATCTCCGCCGTCAGCAGCCATCCTTCCCCCATCTTGCACCCTTCGCCCAGGTAGCCATGCACCAGCCGGTGCAGGTCCTCGAAGGTGCCGGGGGCTTTGAAGTAGTGGGAGTTGTTCAGGGCATCGATCATGTCCCGCTGACAGTGCTCCACGTAGCCCTTGAAGATTTGGCACACCTTCTTTTTGATCCACTTGCCGCCGTAGATGTTCACATCCACCTCGCGGTTGAAGATCTTGAAGATGAGGAAGTCCGTCAGGCCAGGCACCACCGGTTCCGCCCCCTCGCTGAGGAGGAACTGTTCCAGCTGGTTGTTCCCCAGGGAGGAGAATTTCACATAGATCTCGCCCACCACGCCCACGCGGACCTTGGAGCCGAAGTTTTCTACCGGAACCGCCTTGAACTCGTCACAGATTTCCTTGAACCCTTCCTGCATCTGCTTCCGGCTCATGCCCTTGCCCTGCTGGAACCGGTCGATGAGCCGGTTCTTCCAGGTCTCCACCAGCGCGTCGGTCTCGCCGGCGTTGACCTCATAGGGACGCACCTGATTGGCCACGTTCATGATGAGGTCGCCGTACATCATGGCGTAGATGAGGCGGCGGAGGAGGGGGATGGTCAGGTGGAAGCCGGGGTTCTTCTCCAAGCCGAAGCTGATGGAGATGACGGGGATGTAGCCCATCCCGGCCTTTTCCAGGGCCTTGCGGAGCAGGTGGATGTAGTTGGACGCACGGCAGCCGCCGCCGGTCTGGGTGATGAACAGGGCCACCTTGTGGGGGTCATAGCCCCCGTGCTTGATGGCGTCCAGGAACTGGCCGATGACCAGCAGGGCGGGATAGCAGGTGTCGTTGTGGACGTACTTCAGCCCTTCGTCCACAACTGCCTGCCCCTCGTTGTTCAGCTGCACCACGTTGTAGCCTTCCAGCTGGAGCATCTTTTGGAACATCCCGAAGTGGATGGGGAGCATCTGGGGCATCAGGATGGTGTATTCTTTCTTCATCTCCTTGGTGAACAGGAGACGACCAGTCTTGTCATATACTAACTCTGCCATAGGCGTTCTTTCCTTTCCGGGCAGTTGTGCATTGTCGCGTCAACCCTGACTTTCCCGTGCTTTTCGGGCTTCGATGGCGGCCATCAGGCTGCGGATACGGATCTTGACTGCACCCAGGTTGCTGATGTCGTCGATCTTCAGCTGGGTGTACAGCTTCCCGCCGTCCTCCAGGATGGTGCGCATCTCATCGGTGGTGATGGCGTCCACGCCGCAGCCGAAGCTGACCAGCTGGATCAGCTCCATGTCCGGCTGGGTGCAGACGTAGCGAGCGGCGTTGTACATCCGCGCGTGATAGGTCCACTGGTTCAGCACCTTCCGAGGCGCCTTGTCCATGTGATAGGCCACGCTGTCCTCGGTGATGAGCACGAACCCGAACCCGGTCACCAGCTCGTTGATGCCGTGGTTGACCTCCGGGTCGGTGTGATAGGGACGGCCAGCCACCACCATGATGGGCAGATCCCGCTCCCGGGCGTAGGCGATGTACTCGTCCGCCGTCTTGCGCAGGTCGTTCTTGAAGGCGTCGTAGGCGTCATAGGCGGCCTTGACTGCGGCAGCGGTCTCCCGCTTGGGGATGTTAAATTCCTCCATAAAGTAGGTTTCCGCCCGCTTCTTGAAGTCATGGGGACGATGGAGACCAAAGTAGGGGTGGAGGAACCGGGCATCCTTGAGCTGAGGCAGGTTGGCGGCAATCAGGTCGGGGTAGTAGGCTACCACCGGACAGTTGTAGTTGTTGTCGCTGACGCCTTCGTCAAAGTTGTAGCTCATGCAGGGGTAGAAGATGGTATCCACACCCTCCTCCAGCAGGCTCAGCACATGACCGTGTACTAGCTTAGCCGGATAGCACACCGTGTCCGACGGGATGGTGCGCTGACCCTTGATGTACAGCTTTCGGCTGGATTCCTGGGACAGCACCACTTCAAAGTTCAGCTTGGTGAAGAAGGCGTACCAGAAGGGCAGATTCTCGTAGGCGTTCAGCCCAAAGGGGATGCCGATCTTGCCCCGGATGCCGTTGCCGTCCCCCTTGCCCTCCATGGCGCGGAGCTTTTCATACTTGTACCGCATCAGGTCAGGCAGGGGATGCTTTTCCCCGCCCAGAGGCTTGGAACAGCGGTTGCCGGAGATGAACCGGCGGCCGCCGTCGAAGGTGTTGACGGTGAGGCTGCAGTGGTTGGTGCAGCCGTTGCAGGTCAGGGGCTTAGCGGTGTGCTGGAAATGTGCCAGCTCTTCCGCCGTCAGGATGGTGCTCTTCTCCAGCGCCAGCTTCTTGGCCGCCAGCGCCGCGCCGAACGCACCCATGATACCGGCGATGGTGGGACGGATGACGTCCCGATGCAGCTCCTGTTCAAAGGCGCGGAGCACCGCGTCATTGTGGAAAGTGCCGCCCTGGACGACAATGTGCTGCCCCAGGTCGTCGGCGGAGGCCATGCGGAGCACCTTGTAGATGGCGTTCTTCACGATGGAGATGGACAGACCCGCCGAAATGTCCTCCACGCTGGCGCCGTCCTTCTGAGCCTGCTTGACCGAGGAGTTCATGAACACCGTGCAGCGGCTGCCCAGGTTCACCGGATGCTGAGCGAACAGACCCAGCTTGGCAAAGTCGGCGATGTCATAGCCCAGCGCCCGGGCGAAGGTCTCGATAAAGGAGCCGCAGCCGGAGGAACAGGCTTCGTTGAGCATAATGGAGTCCACCGCGCCGTTGCGGATCTTGAAGCACTTCATGTCCTGGCCGCCGATGTCGATGATGAAATCCACGTCCGGGTTGAAGTGAGCGGCGGCGTTGTAGTGGGCCACCGTCTCCACCAGACCCAGGTCACAGCGGAAGGCATTTTTGATGAGGTCTTCGCCGTAGCCGGTGACCGCGCTGCCCCGGATGGTGATGCGGTCGCCGCAGAGCTGATAAATTTTATCCAGCTGCTCCTTGACGATGGACACCGGGTTGCCCATATTGGAGTGATAATAAGTGTAGAGCAGACCGCCGTCGGGAGCGATGAGGGCCAGTTTCGTGGTGGTGGAACCGGCGTCGATGCCCAGATAGGCGTCACCGGTGTAGGCGGCAATGTCCACCTCCGGCGGATGCTGGCTGTTGTGGCGGGCGCAGAAGGTGTCATACTCCGCCTGGCTCTCGAACAGGGGAGGAGCGGTGTCCAAGCTGGTGACCGCGGAGCGGCTCTCCTCCAGCTTTTTCAGCTGGTCGTCAAACAGGTGGAGGTCATAGTCCGAGGCGCACAGCGCCGCACCGATGGCGGCGAAGCAGTCGCCGTCCTCCGGAAAGATGGCGTGCTCCTCGTCCAGCTGCAACGTGTCCACAAACCGCTCCCGCAGTCCCATCAGGAAGTGCAGGGGGCCGCCCAAAAAGACGATCTTGCCCTTCAGCTCACGCCCCTGGGTCAGACCGGCGATGGTTTGATCGACCACAGCCTGGAAGATGGACGCGGCCACGTCCTCCTTTCGGCCGCCCTGGTTCAGGATGGGCTGGATGTCGCTCTTGGCGAACACGCCGCAGCGGCTGGCGATGGGGTAAATTTTTTCATGCTTCAGCGCCAGCTTGTCCAGCTCGTCGCCGGTCACGTTCATCAGAGTGGCCATCTGGTCGATGAACGCACCCGTGCCGCCGGCGCAGCTGCCGTTCATGCGCTCTTCCAGCGCGCCGCCGAAGAAGATGATCTTGGCGTCCTCGCCGCCCAGCTCGATGACAGCGTCAGTGCCGGGGATGAAGGTGTCCACCGCGGCGGCAGTGGCGTACACCTCCTGCACGAAGTCGATGCCGCTGGCCTTGGACACACCCAGACCGGCGGAGCCGGTGATGACCATCTGCACCTGATGTCCCAAGAGCTTGTCCTTGATGCGCTCCAAAATCTCGCAGGTCTTCTCCCGCACCTTGGAAAAATGCCGCTCATAGGAGCGGAACAACAGATTGTTCTGTTCGTCCAGTACCACGACCTTGACGGTAGTGGAACCGATGTCAATACCAATACGAAGGTTCATACAGTTTCACCTAAAACAGTTCACATCAAAAATGTGAAAAAATTTGTAAGATTTTTTGGTTCGCCCTCAATTCTAACCGAATTTCACCGGAATAGCAAGCAGTAACCCATGGGCAAACTGGCAGTTTGTTGAAAACAGACAAAGGGTCTCCCCATGGCGAACGGGGGAGACCCCTATGGTTACAAAAGGATGTGCCGGGTCTGCCGCAGGACGAAGGCGGAGAGCAGGCCGATGCCGATGCCGGCCAGGATGCCGGTCAGACAGAGGACGAGGAAATACCAGGCAATTTGCCAGGCGTGGGTCAGCAGCCCAGCGGCCAAGATCTGCCCGGTTTGACAACACCCGCCACAACATTGGCTACCACACCTGCGACGTCCTGGCCGACCG
>JABLTK010056786.1_pt1 | contig 11352 bp, 7 predicted proteins | sample 7160131 | NCBI WGS metagenome assembly JABLTK01 (sample SAMN14651221, study PRJNA627086) | human gut metagenome | isolation source: feces | host: Homo sapiens
TGAAAGTGTTGGAATATCGATAGCATCGGACTATTCAACATAGCACGCTATACCGCTAGCATGCCCCTAATGCCTTCGGCACTTCCCCCGAAGGGGGAAGCAAGACGTTACGTAGCTAACGATTTTCTTAACTTAACAGCCTTCCCCTAGAGGGGAAGGTGCCCGAAAGGGGCGGATAGGGTGACTATGGCATGAAAGACAGCTGGGATAAGGTTTTCCGGTCACTCCTATGAGAGCTGCAAGTCCCCCGCTGCAGATGGAACGCGAAAATGAGATGATCGGTATTTCACATCGCCTTTTTCTGTGGTCATGAATCATGCGCAAAAAAAGATCCGGGGAAGATTCCCTCCTGTACCTAAATACCGGCGGAGCCCGGTCTCTCGAGGGAAAACGGCACGATCCGCTTCCCAGCTATAAATGTAAAAATCCTATTGACAGAAAGAGAACAAAATGCTATAATCATCTACGTTGTCGGGGCATAGCGCAGTTTGGTAGCGCACTTGGTTCGGGACCAAGGGGTCGCAGGTTCAAATCCTGCTGCTCCGACCATTTATGCGGGTGTAGCTCAATGGTAGAGCGCCAGCCTTCCAAGCTGGTTACGAGGGTTCGATTCCCTTCACCCGCTCCATTTTTTTATCCGCTCAGTGAGCGGATTTTTTATTGGGAGAATAGGTGACTGGTAGCTGGTGACTAGTCACTAAGAGAATGGGAGACTAAGAGACATCAGACTTCTAATGTCTAACGTCTTAAGCGGGCATCGCCCCATATATATTCGCGGCGCTTCATTATTATTTGCGCCGCACCACCACTCCTCACTAGAGATGGCAAACGGAATCAAAGGACAGCACGCCCCATGGGCTAACCCAGAAGTTTGAAAGCAGGGATTGGTGGCTAGGGATTAGGAGCCTCGAGTGACTAGTGTCTGGGGATTAAAAGCAAACGGTGATTGAAATAGCGCAATTAGCGAGCTGACCGTTCTGCAAGGAAGAGCGAGGGCTACGCTCGAGATGACGATGGCGCGAAGCGCTATCAAAATTTTGCGGCGCTTCTATATTTTTATGCGCCGCACCACCATTTCGCATTTCTCATTTCTAATTTCTCATTCAAGCGAGGCTTTCAAACGTAATCATGGGCATCACGCCTCTTTACATTTCCATCGTGATTTGCTACAATGTTCCCATATACGGCGATGAGGAAGAGGAGTATGTCCGACAAAGCGAGCCGGCGGTGGTGAGAGGCCGGCGATGGACAGAAGGCGTTTCTGAGCTGTTTCCTGAACAGAGTAGGGAAATAAGAGAAATCAAGGTGGGCCTTAGGGAATATTGATTCAATCAGACTCTGCGATTGAATCAGTGTTTCCTTAGGTCAATAAGGGTGGAACCGCGGGTTAATGATCCCTGTAACTCGTCCCTGTAACTTTTTGTTACAGGGATTTTTATATTGTCAGGAAATGGGAGCGCAGTGATCGATCGGTCACACCCCATTTCTTCGATCAGGAGGAACAAATGACTTTTCAGCAGATCGTCTTAGCACTCCAGAAGTTCTGGTCCAAGCAGGGCTGCGTACTCGGAGAAGCTTACGACACAGAAAAAGGCGCAGGCACGATGAATCCGGCTACCTTCCTGCGCACCATCGGACCGGAACCGTGGAACGTAGCCTATATGGAACCATCCCGCCGTCCGGATGACGGCCGTTATGGGGATAATCCGAACCGTCTCTACCAGCACCATCAGTTCCAGGTCATCATGAAGCCGTCTCCGAATAACATCCAGGAGACCTATCTGGAATCCTTAAAAGAGCTCGGTATCAATCCGGAAGAACACGACATCCGCTTCGTCGAAGATAACTGGGAGTCCCCGACCTTAGGCGCATGGGGCATCGGCTGGGAAGTCTGGCTCGACGGCATGGAAATCACCCAGTTCACCTATTTCCAGCAGGTCGGCGGTATCGATGAGCATCCGGTCTCCGTAGAAATCACCTACGGTCTCGAACGTATCGCGATGTACATTCAGGAAGTCGACAATGTCTATGACCTCGAATGGACCGATGGTGTCACCTATGGCGACATCTGGCACCAGAATGAATATGAGCAGTCCGTCTACAGCTACGAGCTCTCTGACCACGACATGCTCTTCAAGCTCTTCGACATGTATGAAAAAGAAGCACAGCGCGTCGTGAAGGCAGGACTCGTACTCCCAGCCTACGACTACGTACTGAAATGCTCCCATTCTTTCAACCTGCTGGACGCTGCCGGAGCGATCTCCCTCTCGGAACGTACAGAATATATTTCCCGTGTCAGAAACCTGGCCCGCATGTGCGCCAAGGCCTGGCTGAAAAAGCGCAAAGAGCTGGGATTCCCCATGCTTAAAGGAGGCGAAGCGAAATGAGTAAGAATCTTCTCTTAGAAATCGGTACAGAGGAAATGCCGGCCAATATCATGTCCGGTGTCGTAGACCAGCTGAAGGCGCTCGCGGCTTCCCAGTTCGAAGCCCATCGCATCGCTGCCGAAAACATCACCATCTACGCGACCCCGCGCCGCCTTGCCGTCCTCGTCAAGGGCGCTGCAGACCGCCAGCCGGATGAAGAAGTCAAGAAACGCGGCCCATCCGTCAAAGCAGCTTTCGATGCTGATGGAAATCCGACACGTGCTGCCCAGGGATTTGCCCGCGGCCAGCACATTGATCCATCTGAACTCGTCAAAGAAGGGGAATACACCTGGGCGCATGTCGTACATGCGGGCAAGAAAGTCGAAGACGTCCTTCCCGAGCTCTTCCTCTCTCTCATCACCGGACTGAACTTCACAAGAAGCATGCGCTGGGCCGATGAAGAAGCCCATTTCATCCGTCCTGTCCGCTGGATCGTTGCTCTCTGCGACAAGGAAATCATCCCGATGGAATTTGCCCACGTCAAGAGTGGCAATGTCAGCCGCGGACACCGTTTCCTCTGCAAGGAACCTGTCGTGATCTCTGATCCGCTCTCCTATAAGGAAACCATGCGGGAAGCCTTTGTCATCGTTGATCAGGATGAACGCCGCGAAATGATTCGCACCGGCCTTCTCGCCGTTGCAGACAAGCTCGGCGGCCATGTCTGGCACAATGCAGACCTCTTGGAAGAGATCAACTACCTCGTCGAATACCCGACCCCGCTCTATGGCAGAATCGATGATGAATTCCTGAAGCTCCCTGTACCGGCCGTTGTTACCCCGATGCGTGACCATCAGAGATACTACCCTGTCAGAAACGAAGACGGCTCCCTCATGCCGTACTTCCTGACTGTTCGTAACGGCGGCACGAAAGCCCTCGAAAACGTCCAGCACGGCAACGAAAAAGTCCTCCGTGCCCGTCTCGACGATGCGAAATTCTTCTTCGAAAACGACCGCAAGAAGACCTTGGAAGGCCACAGAGATGACCTCACCCGCATCAACTATCAGGAAGGCATGGGCGACATGCGTGATAAAGCAGACCGCCTTCAGAAACTGACGGAAGCCATCGGCAAGGACTGGGGCTTCACGGCAGAGGAAGCCGCTGACGCCGGCCGCGCTGCCTTCCTCTCCAAGTCCGACCTCGCGACCGGCATGGTCACCGAATTCACCGAACTGCAGGGCGAAATGGGTAAGGAATACGCTCTCCTTGATGGAGAAAAACCGGAAGTCGCACAGGCCATCTTCGAGCAGTACATGCCGAGATTTGCTGGAGATATCCTCCCGCAGCAGGAAATCGGCCGTGCGCTTTCCCTCGCTGATAAGCTGGATAACCTCGCTGCGACCTTCCTGCGCGGTCTCATCCCGACCGGCTCTCAGGATCCCTTCGCGCTCCGCCGTCAGACCATCGGCGCCGTGAATATCCTGACTGATGGAAAGATCCACTGGGACATCCGCCGCGGCATCGAGGCAGCCCTTGCCCTCCTTCCGGGCGATGAAGAGACGAAGAAGACCGTCCTCTCCCAGATCGAAGACTTCTTCCGCCAGCGCATCAAAGCCATCATGCTCGACGAAGGCATCGCCTATGATATCATCGACGCCGTCCTTGCAGGCCCTGTTGATGACATTTATGCCCTCTTCCTGAAAGCCCGCAGCATGGCAGAAAGCCAGCTGAAGGACGAAGCTGACCTCCGACAGGCCGTCACCCGTCTTGCGAATATCACCAAGGGCAAGACCGGCGGCAAGGTCGATCCATCCCTCTTCACCGAAGATGTGGAAAAGAAGCTCCAGGATGCTTTCGAAGCTGTTTCTGCCAAAGCCCTTCCGCTCTTTGCTTCTTATGAGTACGGAAAAGCCCTCCCGGCTCTCAAGGAACTCACGGCTCCGATCAATGACTACCTCGACAACGTCATGGTCATGGTCGATGACGAAGCCGTCAAGAACAACCGCATCTCCCAGCTCCTCGCTACCCTCGCCCTCTTCAATACCTGGGGCGACTTCAGCAAGCTGGTGTGATCGGCTCTGCGGACACCGTCTTATCGGCAGATCCGAAAAAAGGAAATCGCATGTGCGATTTCCTTTTTTGTTGGGGATTTTAGTGACTAGTTAGTAGTGACTCGGGATTAGGGGTAAGCGTTTTACCCTTATTACCCTATTCCCATCGGAAATGGGGGAATGTTGTTTCCTGCGTATCGTCATTTCGAGCGAAGTCGAGAAATCCTCTTGGCAGATCGATAAACGACGCGCGAGAAAGCAGAGAAAGGCATCACTCAGGCGTCGTTTGCGTAGAAGCGCCAGTGTGATGCATATCGCCGTGCAAGAAAGATCGAGGGCTCCGCTCGGGATGACGATACGGGGGAAAACGTATTTCAGCAAACGCGCGAGTGGGCCCCGCCTCGCTCTGCTCGGCAGCCCCTTCCAGAGGAAGGGGCTGGGATGTCGTTTCCTGCGTATCGTCATTTCGAGCGAAGTCGAGAAATCCTCCATGCAGACCGATAAACGACGCGCGAGAAAGCAGAGAAAGGCATCACTCAGGCGTCGTTTGCGTAGAAGCGCCAGTGTGAAGCATACCGCTGTGCAAGAAAGAACGAGGGCTGCGCTCAGGATGACGATATGAGGGAAAGCGGATGTTCAACAAACGCGCGAGTGAGCCCCGCCTCGCTGCGCTCGGTTGCACTCTCCAGAGGAAGGTGCGAGAATGGGAAAGTGATTAGCTGTATCGTTATGTGCATCAATAAAAAACGTGGTGTCCGTGTGGGTATGGTGCTTATGTAAAAAATATAGTGATGCTTGCTCACAATCCACGGAGAAAGTCCCGGTATCACTATACTCTGAATTAACAGTTTTTTGAAAAATTGACAAAATGATAATACTGAGATACAATTCTTATATAAGGTCCTTCTGAAAGGAGAGATGCATCATGACAAATCAATTCAATGAGCGATTGTCAGAATTATTAAAAGCTTATGGATATACGCAAAAAGCTTTTTCTCAAGAGATAGGTGTTACGGAAGCGGCCATGTCTCATTATATCAAAGGCGATAGAGTGCCGCGTGCGGCCATTTTGCTGAAAATGGCCGAGGTTCTGGGAACGACAACGGAGGATTTAGTTGGAGTCGAGAAGACAAATGTAGAGGGCGAAATACATGTGGCGAAACGTTTGATAGCGAGAAACGTTCACCAAATGACTAAAAAACAGAAAATGGAAATTATTGGCATTCTTATGTCCGACGAATAGGAGTGGAAATGAGACTTAAAGATTATAAATACGAAGAAATCAAATGTGAGGTTATACATATGTTTATAAAGTATGATATCAAGTGTCTCCCTATCAGTGGATTTGAGATTGCCACTAAAATGGGAATCAAATAAGGGGAGCCATGCGGAGACACTTTTTGAAATATTTGAAAGGAATCCAGTTATGATTCATGGGACACTTGCCGACTTTATTGATCAATTATATTATGGTCAGGAACTTTGGTTTCTTTATCAAGGTGAAAAGTATTTTCTACAGGGATGGACGGAAGATGAGAACAATACGATGGTGTTATCTCTTGTAGATGGGAAACCATTTACAGGCTATATTTGGGAAGATTGTGAGACATCTATGATTGCATGTGGAGAGCACTTTTTGAAGGCACCGATCTGGAGTGGGCGTACATTTCTAGAAATAGAAAATGATGTAGAATGGGTGGATGACTGAGGAGCATGAGAAAAGCAGCTGACGAGCATATCATCGTCAGCTGCTTTTCTCATGCTTCCAAGACGCAGGATTTTGAAAGTGATCCATGGAGGTATTCCCCAGGGTGATGGGCGGCGCGCAGCGGAGGCGAGGCGTGAGAAAAGCGGAAGGTCAGAAAAAACAAATCAGCTATGGTAGAGTACCCAGCCTCATGCTAAAATAAAGCGTAAAGTACAATATACATTATAGAGGAGCAAGAGATGGCATACACATTTCACACGATCATCCAGCATATCCGAGAAGACGCCTATACTGAGAAAGACAAAGGCGGGCGCTTCGAGAAGATCATCAAGAATTACTTCCGCACCTCCAGAAACTATGCGAGCCAGGTGAAAGACATCTGGCTTTGGGGAGAATTTCCCTACCGCAGCCAATTCGGGGGAAAAGATACAGGGATCGACCTCGTCATCCGCACCGTCATCGGGGACTACTGGGCCGTGCAGTGTAAGTGCTATGCCGAAGGGGCTGTGCTCGACAAGAAAGCCGTCGATACCTTCCTCTCGACCTCAGGGCGCACCTTTGTGAATGATCTCGGCAAGCGCATTGGATTCGCCGAGCGTTTCTTTGTATCCACCGCGGCCCTGGGGCAGAATGCTCTCGATGCGATGGAGCATCAGCAGATCCCATGCCACACCCTCTACTCCTGGGAAATCGGAGCGGATCTGACCGTCGACTGGAAAAAGCTGGAAGACGATACCTATGGACAAAGCGCGGCAGTGAAGGCAGAGCGACATCTCCTTCCGCACCAGAAAGAGGCACTCTTGCGTGCGAAAGAGCACTACGCCGCCCATGACCGCGGCCGCCTCATCATGGCATGCGGCACAGGGAAGACTTTCACCGCGCTCCGCCTCGCTGAGCAGGAGACGGAGGAGCGGGGACTTATCCTCGTCCTTGTCCCCTCCATTGCCCTCGTGAACCAGACGCTCAATGAATGGAACACCTTTGCGAAGAAGCCGCTTGCCGCGATCTGCGTCTGCAGTGATGCGACCGCGTCGAAGAAGAAAAATGACGACAGCGACGAAGACACCATCGACCTCGCACAGCCCGCGACGACGAATCCCGTATCCATCGCGCGCCAGATTGCCCTGCGGGAAGAGAACCATTCCGGCATGGTCGTCGTTTTTTCCACCTACCAGTCCATTGATGCCATCGCCGAAGCCCAGCGGATCCTCTGCGGGGAGAAGAAGGTAGACATCGAGTCCCTCTTCCCCATCGACAAAGAAAACCACATTGACCCGAAGAAGACCTACGACTTCAACTTCATCATCTGCGACGAAGCCCACCGCACCACAGGACAAAGCGGAGGCAGGGAAGATGAGAGCCACTTCATCAAAGTGCATGACAATGATTTCATCCGCGCGAAGAAACGCCTCTACATGACCGCGACCCCGCGCCTCTATGCTCCCGCTGCCAAGAAGAAAGCGGAGGAGAACTCCGTCATCCTCTGCTCCATGGACGACACCACCCTCTATGGCGAAGAATTCTACCGCATCGGCTTCGGCGAAGCTGTCGAGCGCGGCCTCCTTGCCGACTACAAAGTCCTCATCCTGACCGTCAAAGACAGCGTGAAAGACCAGCTCCCAGAGAGTATCCTCTCCGCCATCGATGACAAAGATGAAAAAGAAATCAATACCTCCGACGCCGTGAAACTCGTCGGCGTCATCAATGCCCTCTCCAAGCGCGTCGACGAAGGCTCCGAGAGTGTGAAAGAGATCGACCCCGGTCTCATGCACAAAGCCGTCGCCTTCTGCTCGAAAATCACCGCCTCGAAAGCCATTACGGATAGTTTCAACAAATACGCTAAATCCCTTACCGAGACATTCGATGACCACATCGACGAGCCCACAGTGCAGGTGTCCGCCCGCCACATTGACGGCACCATGAAAGCCGATGAAAGGAATACCCTTCTCACATGGCTGCGCGAAGCGCCAACCGACGGGGAAGAGTGCCGCATCCTCACGAACGTCCGCTGCCTCTCCGAAGGCGTCGACGTACCTTCTTTGGATGCCGTCATCTTCCTTTCCTCTCGCGACTCCCAAGTGGACGTCGTCCAGTCCGTCGGCCGCGTCATGCGCACCGCTCCGGGAAAGAAATACGGCTACATCATCATTCCCATCGTCATCCCCGCCGACGGCGATCCGAATGCCATCCTTGACAAGAACGACGATTTCAAAGTCGTCTGGAGCGTCCTGAATGCCCTTCGCGCCCACGATGACCGTTTCAATGCGTGGGTGAATAAGCTCGAGCTGAATGAGAAGAAACCGGAAAAAGTCATCATCGGCCCCGGCACCGACCTCACCGGACATCCGGGAGACGGCGTGGGAGAAACGTCGAAAGAGTACGTCCAGGGACTCCTTTTCGACAGCGAAGTGAAGCAGGCCCTCTACGCGAAGATGGTCCTCAAAGTCGGACAGCGCCACTACTGGGAGCAGTGGGCCGGCGACGTCGCAGAGATCGCCGCCCGCCACCAGGAGCGCATACGCCGCCTCATCGAGACCGATGAAAACTACAAAGCCTTCTTCGATCTCTATGTCGACGGCCTACATAGAAATATCAACCCCGGCATCGGCGAGACCGAAGCCATCGAGATGCTCTCCCAGCACATGGTCACAAAGCCCGTCTTCGACGCCCTCTTCGGAGACAGCTCCTTCACCGAGAGCAATCCGATCTCCCAGTCCATGAAGAAACTCTTAGACCTCGTGGACGAGACTGCCTACGAAAAAGACCAGGCGACCATGCAGCGCTTCTACGACTCCGTCCGTCAGCGCTGCGAAGGCATCGACAATGCCCCCGCGAAGCAGAAGATCATCATCGAGCTCTATGACAAATTCTTCAAGAAAGCCCTCTCGAAGACCGTCGACAAGCTCGGCATTGTCTACACGCCTGTAGAAATCGTCGACTTCATCAACCAGAGCGTCGCCGACATCCTGAGGAAAGAATTCCACCGCTCCCTCTCGGATGAGAACGTGCACATCATCGATCCATTCACGGGAACAGGGACATTTATAGTCCGGATGATCCAGAGCGGCCTCATCAGAAAAGAAGCCCTCGCAAGGAAATACAGGGAAGAACTCCACGCGAATGAGATCGTTCTCCTCGCCTACTACATCGCCTCCGTGAATATCGAGAACGCCTACCATGACGCCATGGGGGAGGAGGCGGGGCGCTATACCCCCTTCTCCGGCATCTGCCTCACCGACACCTTCCAGCTCTACGAAGATGAGAATGGGGACGTACAGCAGCTGAAATTCTCCGACGCCTTCCCGAATAACTCCGACCGCCTCATCACGCAGGCGAAGACGCCGATGCAGATCGTGATAGGAAATCCTCCATACTCCGTCGGACAGACCAGAGCGAACGACAACGCGCAGAACGAGCATTACCCAAATTTGGAAAAACGCATCGCAGATACATATGCGAAAGAAGCAAAATCTAGCCTCAAGAACTCGCTGTACGACAGCTACATCAAAGCCTTCCGCTGGGCGAGTGATCGACTGGGGAAAACAGGTGGGATTATTGGCTTCGTTATAAATTCAGGGTGGTTGGATAAGAATGTATTCACAGGACTTCGCAAGTGTTTCGAGCGCGAGTTCAGCGCCATTTACGTGTATGACCTGAAGGGGGCGATTCGTGCCAAAGCGCGAGAAGAAGCGCGCCGCGAAGGGCAGAGCGTATTCAACATCATGACGGGCACCTGCATCGTGATTCTCGTCAAGAAGGCAGGTGGGAAAGAGAAGGCGGACATCTACTATCGGGAAATCGGGGATTTCCTGAATCGTAAAGAGAAGCTCGAAGAAATCAAATCTGTCCGCTCCGCCGCCGCGTCTGCTTTCACCCAGCGTGTCCTGAAACCGAATGCCGCCGGTGATTGGCTGAATCAGCGCAGCGACCTCTTCACGCAGTTCACCGCGATGGCACCTTTCAAGAAGTTTGATGAAAAAGCACTGAGCGTTTTCAACGTTTACTCACTTGGTTTAAGCACTGATCGTGATGCTTGGGTTTACAATTTTAGCGCCGACAAGGCATATGAGAATGCGCAGAAGAGTATTGTAGCCTATAATCATATGGTAAAGAGCGTGAAGAACGAAGCCGATTTGGATCGAGACCCTCGACATATTTCATGGAGTAGTAGTTTGTTTGCTAAGTGGAAAAGTGGTCGTTGGATTGATGAAAACATTTTAGATAAGACAGCTGCGTATAGACCGTTTTGCAAGAAAAAGCTGATGTGGCAGGACGAGCTGATTGATAGAAAAGGACAATTCAAAGAGTTTTTTCCTAAGCCGGATAGTAAAAATCGTCTGATCTGTATTTGCGGCGTGGGGAGCAGAAAACCGTTCTCCGCATTGCTGACGGACAAAATCAGCGATTATGGGCTAGTCGAGAAAGCTCAATGCTTCCCCCTCTACTGGTACGAAGAGGACAAGAGAGAGGGCGAGATCGACATGTTCGCCGAGAAGAAAGACGACGGGCCGCGCTACGTGAGGAAGGACGGCATCACCGACTACATCTGGAACCTCGCAAAAGAGCAGTACCACACCAGTGCGATTTCGAAAGAAGATATCTTCTACTATGTCTACGGCCTTCTTCACAGCGAAGACTATCGGAAAGAATTCGCCGCCGACCTGAAGAAGATGCTCCCGCGTATTCCACTCGTGGAGAAAGAGAGCGATTTCAAAGCCTTCATGAAAGCCGGACGCGCTCTGGCCGATCTCCACCTCCACTACGAAGATGAAGAGCCTCCGGAAGGCGTCATCGTCGAGAAAGAGGCAGACGACTACCATGTCACGAAGATGCGTTTCGTCGGGAAGAAGGATAAGTCCGTCATCCTTTATAATGACGCCATCACCATTCGGAACATCCCGCTCACTGCCTACGACTACATCGTGAATGGGCGCTCCGCCATCGAATGGGTGATGGAGAGCTACCGCGTAAAGACCGACAAGGCGAGCGGTATCGTGAATGATCCGAACGACTGGGCGAAGGAACATGATGACCCCGCCTATATCCTTCGCCTCCTCCTCTCCGTCATCACCGTCAGCGAGAAGACCCTCGCCATCACAAGCGCCCTTCCGCGCATCCATTTCAAGAAGGAAGAATAAAGGAAAGGGGCTGTGAAATAATAGCTCCATGAACACAAAAAAGGACTTTCGATTTTTGCGAATCAAAAGTCCTTTTTCGTGTTAGAATTTAA
>JABLTK010141576.1_pt1 | contig 11351 bp, 9 predicted proteins | sample 7160131 | NCBI WGS metagenome assembly JABLTK01 (sample SAMN14651221, study PRJNA627086) | human gut metagenome | isolation source: feces | host: Homo sapiens
ATCAGGTTGCGCGCGCTGTCGTGCGCGTCCTTAATCAGCAAATCCTCGCATCCGGCGGCGAACGCGCCCTCGCAGGCGGCGGCGACCTCGCGGGTCATCTGGCGGCGGAAAGGCTCGTAATCCGGCTTGCCCAGCTCGGTTTCCGCCCAGTGGGCGATGCCGCAGGTGCCTTCAATATCGGCGGAAAGAAAAATCCGGTTCAGCACAGCGCATCATCCTTTCACGCGATGTCCAGCGCGATTTCCATCATCTGGGTGAAGGAGGATTGGCGCGCCTGCGCGTCGAGCGATTCGTTCTTGCTGAGGTGATCCGAAATGGTGCAGATGGCGAGCGCGTTCTTGCCCGCGCGCGCCGCGTTCAGATACAGCGCGGCGGATTCCATCTCCACCGCCAGCACGCCCAGCTTCTTGAGCTTGCCGGACATGCCGGACTCGTCGTAGAAGATATCCGAGGAATACAGCGGGCCGACGGTTGGCTCTATGCCCATCCGGCGCGCGGCGGCGACGGCCTGCTCCAGCAGCTTGAACGAGCAGCACGGCGCAACGTTGCCGTCAAAGCCGAACTGGCGGCCGAAGTTGGAATTGGTGTACGAGGACAGGCCAATCACCACGTCGCGCACGTTCACGCTGTCGGACAGGCCGCCCGCCGGGCCGACGCGGATGATGTTTTCCACACCGTAGAAATTGAACAGCTCATAGGAATAGATGCCGATGGAGGGTATGCCCATGCCGGAAGCCATCACGGAGACGCGCTTGCCGTGGTACAGGCCGGTGTAGCCCTGAACGCCGCGCGTGTCGTTGACCAGCACGGGATTCTCCAGATACGTTTCGGCGATGAATTTGCTGCGCAGCGGGTCGCCCGGCATCAGAACGGTGCGGGCGAAATCGCCCTCTTTGGCGGTGATGTGCGGCGTCGGGATATTCGGATTGGACATAGAAACAAGCCCCTTTCTGATTGATGTTGTTACCTCCATTATAACGGGAAACCGGCCAAAAGCCAACCATAAATCTATCGGCTCAGGCGCGCTTGGCCGAAAAACGCCCCGCGCGCGCGAAACCGGGCTGGCGCGTTTTCCCCTTCTCTTTTTTTGCGAAACATGGTATACTAACCGCGACGGAAACAAGGACGGAGGAACGTATGCGCATCGACGTTTATGATTTTGACGGCACGATTTACGACGGCGATTCCACGGTGGATTTTACGCGGTTCTGCCTGCGCCGTCATCCCGCCGTGCTGGCGGGGCTGCCCCGGTTCATCGGCACATCGGTGCTGCTCGCGCTGGGCAGGCGCAATCTGACGCAGTTCAAGAGCGTGCTCTTTGGCGAAATGGCCAAGCGGTTCAGCCTTGAAAAGGAGGCCGAGCTGTTTTGGCAGGACGAACGGACGCGCGCCAAGCTGGGGCAGTGGTTTTTTGACCGGCCGCGCGATCTGCCGATCGTGATCGCGTCCGCGTCGCCGGAATTTGAGCTGCAATACGCGGCGAAAATCCTCGGTGTGCCGCGGCTCATCGGCACGAAGTGCGACGCGGAAACCGGCGCGCTGATCGGCAAAAACTGCAAGGGCGAGGAGAAGCTGCGCCGCATCGGGGAAGCGGTCGGCGCGTTTGAAATCCGCGCCATGTACACCGATGACGCGAAGGCGGACGGCCCGCTGCTCGCCGCCGCGCAGGAGGGCTACATCGTCACGCACGGCGTTCTCGTGCCGTTTCGAGGATAAAAAGGAGAGATTCGCATGAAGAAGATGCAGGATATGGGCGGCTTCTTTGTCGCCGCCGTGACCCCGTATGACGAACAGGGCAGATTCAGCGCGCCCGCGCTCCACAAGCTGATGGACAAGACCATCGCCGAGGGCGCGAAGGGCTTTTTGATCGGCGGCAGCAGCGCCGAGTGCCCGCTGCTGACGCATGAGGAGCGCGTGGAGGGCTTGCAGGCCGCCGCGCAATACGAAAACCGCGAAAAGACGAAGCTGATGGCTTCCGTCGCCGCGATTTCGACCGACGAGGCCATCGAATACGCCAAGACGGCCAAGGCGCTGGGCTACGACGCGATGATCTCCACCGTGCCGTATTACTACAAATTCGGCATGAAGGCCATCAGCGCGTATTACGGCGCGCTGCGCGAGGCCGTCGATCTGCCGCTGTTCCTCTACAACTTTCCGGGCAACACCGGCGTGGAGCTGGATATCGCGGACGACCACATCCGCGGCATGCTGACCGACGGCACGATTGCGGGCGTGAAGCAGACCAGCCTCAACCTCTACCAGATGGAGCGCATCCGCGACCTGAATCCGGAGCTGGTCATCTACGGCGGGTTTGACGAGGTATACATCGGCGCGCGCATCCTCGGCGCGGACGGCGCGATTGGCTCGACCTTCAACTTCACCCTGCCGCTGTTCAACCAAATCGAGGCGGCGTACAGCGCGCTGGATATCCCGAAGGCGCAGGCGCTTCAGAAGCGCGCGAACAACATCATGCAGGCGCTCGTCTCCTGCTCGCTGTTCCCGTCCATCAAGCACATCCTCAAGACGCAGGGCGTGGATTGCGGCGGCTGCCGAAAGCCGTTCCCGACGCTCACCGAGGCGCAGAAAGCATACATCGAGCGCGTGGTCAGGGAGAATATGTAAGGGAATCCCCCGAAGGGCGGATCGTCTGACGTTTGTTGGGCGACCCGCTTATTTTTGTGCAAAATGCTTAAATCTTACCAATTAAAGATGCGGAATCCGTTAAATAACTGCGCGAATGATATTGACTTTTTGGAATGGGGGGGGGTAACATATATCTTAACCAATTATAGGGAGGAACGGAAAATGGCGAATTTGAAGCGCGCGGCGGCGTTTACCCTGTCAGCGGCGATGTTTTTGCAGCCGATGACGGCCAGCGCGGCGACATGGGGAAACATCATGAGCGCTATCCGCAACGGTCAAAAGTATACGGATGGAAAAACGTCGGCAGAGGTCAACGAACAGGGAGAATTGACCGTCAGCGGCGGCAGTCTGGATGATGGCGTGATTATGCGGGGCGATAACGACGGCTTCAAATGGGTCAGCAGCATCATTCTCAAGAACATTGATGTAAAATGGGAGAATGCGAGCGGCGTGGGTATCTATGTGGAGAAATCCGGCACGGACAATCAGAAGTATCGTTTCACGGTTGGAGAAAATGCCACGGTAAGAGGAATGGTCATCATCAATGCCGGAAACCAAAAAACATACAGCAAGGGTACAGAGATCGAACTGAACATTGAAAAAAATGCGAAAATCCGAATGGGCAATGTGCAGGTCAACGCAATCAACGGCGGCTCTGTGACCAGCACCAATCAGGGTTGGATTCAGGGCGAATACATGGGCTGCGCGGATGGTGCGGACAGCACAGCGGATTTGACCAATCTGGAAGGAGGGCAGATCGCCGCGCTGGATATATTTGCACGCGGCGAAAACGCCCAAATGACGGCCAAAAACGAGGGGAGCGCGGGCGAGCTTCTGGCCAACGCGCTGGCGGGCGGCGCGACCACCGCGACCAACGACGGCGACGTTTCCCTGCGCACAAGCGGCTGGTCAAAGGGCGAAGGCTCATCGCTCACCATCACCAACAACGGCGAGTCCGGCACAATGAGCGCGGAAGCCTACCTCGACGGCAAGGCCAGCCTGACCAACAACGGCCTGGCTGACGGTGGCATGGGCGGCTACACGGACGGCGGCCGCGTAGATCTGGTCAACAATGGCGAGGTCAACGGCAACATGGCCGTCGGCGCGGAAAAGGAGGGCCACGTTTCCGCTGACAACCGGGAGAGCGGCACGGTTTACGGAGATCTCAAGGGATGGACAGACGGCGTCGGCTCGACCGCGGTTATCAGCAACAGCGGCGACGTGGCGGGCGGCAAGCCACAGCTGAACGGCGCGTTGATGACGCTGGAAGCAAGGGCTCCCGCGCGTATCTCCGCCGTCGTCGCACTGGACGCGGACAGCGAGACGTATCACGACGACGAAACCGCGCCGGAAAGCGTCACTAGCGAAGAGGCCAAGCCGGGCACGGCGGGCGAAGGCGTGCTCTCCGGTGAGCGGCGCGGCAGCGGCACCGTCGTTGTCGAGGATAAGAACAGCGGCACCACCAGCGTCAACGGCAAAAAGGCGGACGCGATGCTCAACGTGACCAGCAGCACCACGCAGGCGGAAATTCAGAGCCAGTTGGCCGCGCTGCCCATCTGGGAGAAGCCGGGCGAATACACCGTTTTGATTAAGTGCGTCGGCGAAAACGACGAGGTCACATATGAAGCGGTGACTATCCTTGTGGAGGAGGAAAAACCGGCGGAGCCCATGGACACGAGCGAGGAAGCCTTCCGCCACGAGATGGAGATGAAGCGTCAGGCGGGCGCTGTCGGCGGCGTATACGGCAGCCCGTACTGGGTGAAGCAGCTCTATCTGGGCTACCACAGCTACAACCTGCGCCTGTTCGTCGGCGAGACGCGCGAAAACTTCCGCGAGAAGCTGAGCTGGAGCGCGGACGGCAGCAAGAGCGTCAGCCTGCGCGTGAACGACGAAAACCCGGAGAAGCTGACGATGCGCTTTGACGAAAAGGTGCTGGAGGTGCTGGAACGCACGAACATCACGACCGTGACCCTGCTGAACAAGAGCGGCGCGGCGGTGATGCAGTATAACGTTTCCGACCTGCGCGCGGCCTACGATCAATATGGCCTCAGCGACGCGGATCAGCTCGTCGTCGGCGGCATGGACGACGATGTGATGAAGATCGGCGCGGACGGCCAGCTCGTGCCGGTGGAATGAGTAAATGCTGCTTGTCCGGGGAGGACGAGACGGCGCATCGCGAAACGTAAGGATGCATAAAAACAGGAGAGCTGTCGGGCGAGGGTTCGGCGGCTCTCCTTTCTGTTTTCGTGTCGGTTTTGTATCAAAAAAGGGCGGCGGGAAGCGCGCGAAATCGGGTATATCTGTTTGGTTTATGACAAACAATCCGGAAAATGCGCGAAAAGGGTATATCCGTGAACAAAACGAATGAAAGACGAATGATACATGAAAAAATGCAGATGCGTACACGGAAAAAGGGCAAATTGGTCGGACGTCTCGTATAAACCAACAGTTTCTACAATGTGAAAAACAGGTTGAAATATGTCTTGACACGCCGGGGTGAGTGTGATAATCTGTTATCAAAGAAGGGACGCGGGGCAACCGCGCGCCGCGCCGCCCTCACAGGTTCGACAAACACATGTAAGGAAGGAAGGATTTACATGGCGAAGAACATTTCCCGTAAGGAGTTCCTGAAAGCGACCGCGATGAGCGCTGCGGGCATTGGTCTGCTTGGCGCCGGCGTGCTCAACGCGAAAGCGGAAGAGGAAAAGCCGGCTCACAAAAATTCCAGCAAGTGGGTTCTGGACAGCCAGAACGTGAAGTGGGACGAGGAGCACGATATCGTCATCTGCGGCTACGGCATGGCGGGCACGGCGGCTTATATCGAGGCTTACGAAATCGACCACAACGTTGACGCTGTGATTTACGATAAGTCCGACGAGGAGAACGCGGGCGGTCAGGCGATTGCTTCCGGCCAGTGCGTCATCTTCGTTGACCCCAACGATCTGGAGACCTGGCGTACCTACATGCGCGCGATGAACGAGCCGCATGTCATTCCGGAAGAGGATTTCAACTGGCTGACCAACGAGTTCGCGACGGATCTGCCGTGGATTCAGGCGGTTCTCGAGCCGGTCGATTACGAAGTCGGCTACTCCGGCGGCGGCGCGCTGCGCTGGGGCACCCTGCTGGTCGAATTCCCGGATCTGCCGGGCGCGAACTTCGTCGGCGCGACGGGTCACTTCCGCGACAAGAACGGCGGCCTCTCCTTCGAGAACGGCGGCTGCTGGAACGGCTTTGACAAGGCTGCCCGTTATCGCGGCGCGAAGCCGCTCTACGAGCATCAGGTGATCTGCCTCGTGCAGGACGCCATCACCAAGAAGGTGGAGGGCGTCGGCGTGAAGAAGCCGGACGGCTCCGTGATCTACACCAAGGCGCGCAAGGGCGTTCTGCTGGCCACCGGCGGCTACGAGGGCGATATGGACATGTACCGCCAGTTCAACGGCGGCGACCGCATCTACAACGCGGGCTCCCCGTACGTCACGGGCGACGGCGTGAAGATGGAAATGGCGCTGGGCGCTCAGCTCTGGCATATGGACGGCCAGACCATGTCCTGCGGCTACTTCCACGGCATCAAGGTTCCGGATTTTGAGACGACGTTCGTTCGTCAGTTCTATATGGCGCACGGCGCGTGGATGGAAGTCGCCGCCGACGGCACCCGTTATTACAACGAGGCGAAGTCCTATCAGCGCCAGCACATGAAGTACTACGAGCACGGCAAGTACGTCGATGTGCCGATCGCCCGTCAGCAGCCGGTTCATATGATTATGGACGACAACTGCTTCAAGGCGCAGCCGCTGGTCAACGCTTGGATCGGCTGGCCGGTGACCTGCCGCAACCCGTATCACTGGTCCGACGACAACTCCGTCGAGCTGGAAAAGGGCTGGATCATCAAGGCGGACACCATCGAGGAGCTGGCCGAGAAGATCGGCAAGGATCCGGCGAAGCTGCGCGCTGAGGTGGATAAGTTCAACGCGATGGTCGATGCTGGTGAAGACACCGATTTCGGCCGCGACATCACCACGATGGCGAAGATCGAGCAGGGCCCGTTCTACGCGGTCGAGGAAGTGCCGTCCATGCCGGCCTGCTCCGGCGGTGCGCGCCGCAACATCAAGGGTCAGGTTCTCAACTGGGACGGCGAGCCGATCGAGGGTCTCTACTCCGCCGGCGAAATCGGCTCCCTGGTCTGCAACCTGTACCAGAACGGCACCTACCTGCATGAGGCGATCTGCTCCGGCCGTGCCGCGGTGGATACCATGCTGGGCGGCCGTGCCGAGCTGACCCCGACCTTCGGCGGCGGCGCTGCCGCTCCGTGGGCTGAGGCCGCGGATGGCGACTACTCCGTCATGGTTCAGGGTCTGCATGATCCGTTCGAGGTCATCTACACCATCAAGGATAAGCAGCTTGTGGGCATCGCCGTGGGCGAGGGCCGCGAGAACATGTTCATGAACGACGAGCAGTTCGCCGCGTTCACCAAGCAGATCATCGAGACGCAGGATATGGGCGTTGACGCCGTTTCCGGCGCGACGGTTGACTGCCAGGCCATCACCGGCGGCATTATGACCGCGTTCTCTCACAAGACCTCCTAATCTTGATTTCCAAAAAATCCGGCGGGAGGCGGGCAGTGACCCGACCGACCTGAGGATGTAATCAGCCGTATCGGCCCGCCGTCTCATCAAAGAGGCGGCGGGCTTTGCTGTTTTCAGCGGCAAAGGCTTATTTCGCGCGACGCGGGAGGTGCGCATGGACGTCAAGCAGATCCAGTATTTTTCTTTGGTGAGCAGCACGGGCAGCTTCAACGCCGCGGCGAAGCAGCTCTATATCTCCGTGCCCGGTCTGGTCAAGGCGATGGACAGGCTGGAAAACGAGCTGGGCGTTCAGCTCTTTGTGCGCAGGCGTTCGGGCGTGACGCTGACCCCGGCGGGGCAGGCGCTGGCGCGCTATGCGCCGCGCTATATCCGCAAATACGAGATGATTGTCAGCAATGTCCGCAAGGCGGCGGCACAGCGGGAGATGCGCGCGGAGGTCTGCATGACGTGGGGCATGCTGAGCTTCTTCCCGCGCAACTTTCTCTCACGGTTCGTGCTCTCCAACCCGGATATGTCGCTGAGCACGCACAATTGCCTCGCGCGCCTCCCTCGCCGCCGCGCGGAGCCAGTCGTCCGTCTCCTGATGGAAATCCCACGCGGCGCGGTACATGGCCTCGTAGCCCGAATCGAACGGCGTTTCGACCTCGGGCACGGGCTCGAAGCCCTCCGGCACGGCGGCCGTCGGCCTCAGCGCATCCAGCCGGGAAAAATCAATCTTCATCGTTCATCCGTCCCATCCGAAACCGGACATACAGCCCGATAAACGTCGCGTAATCGCCGATATCCACCTCGCTGTCGGAGAGCTTCGCCTTTTTCGCGCCGCAGTATTCCCAGCCGTCCAGCACGCCGGCGCGCACACAGCTGTCCAGCGCGGTTTCCAGCGGCGTTTTGATGCGGTTCTCCCAGTGGCCGCGATCCGTCTTCTGCACCTCGTCGAAATCGGGGATGTCGCCGCACGCATCCAGCAGCGCCGAAACGGAAATGATGTCGGCGGTGCCGCGCTCGATGTTGCGGCGCACGGAGCTGTGATACGCCAGCTTGTAGCCGACGCGGTAGGCGCGCGGGCTGCGCTCGTCGATGCTCAGCAGCGCCTCGGGGTACTGCATCACATACGAGCAGAGCAGATACCGCGCGATGTCGTCGCTGAACTGGATGGAGATCATCCCGCGCTTGACGCCCTTGCGCTGGAGCAGGCGCACGTCCTGATAATCCGAAACGCGCCCCTTCTTTTCCGACCAGGAGAGCGACAGGCTGTAGAGCACGTCGAGCTGATCGTTGATCTTGCCGCGCACGTCCTTCATCAGGTTTTTGATGCGCCGCTTTTCCTTTTCGGCCTCCTCCGGCGTGGCCGTCTCCCGCTCATCGACGGGATAGCCCAGCAGCCGCGCGTAGGAGATCAGCGGAATCTGCACCTCCGTCTCGATCCGGGCGGATTCCTCCGGGCGGTAGTGGTTGTTCTGCGTCAGGTAGAGCGCCGCGGTGGAGAGCAGCTTCTGCGCGCCGACCGTCAGGCCGATTTTCAGCCCGTCGTAGCCCTCAAAAAACGCGCGGAAGCCCTCGTCCTCGATGACCGCGTCGCCGGTAATCGGGTTGATGGCCATGTTCCGCGTCGCCGTCATCGCCAGACGGCTGGTCGCCTCGCCCTGCACCATGGGATAATACGGGTCGTGGCGGCTGAGCAGATCGACGCTGTATACGACCGGCTCAATCGTCTCCGGCGGCTCGACAATCAGGCCGGAGATGGCGCTGCGGATGGATTCCAGGTTTTCCGGTTCAAAAACCTGTTTCTTTTTCGGCATGTCGTCCTCCTCAGCGCAGCAGGCTGTCCAGCAGACGGGTGTCGGCCATGGGGAACGTGTAGCCCCCTTCAAGAATCGCGCGCGCGTCGTCCAGCTTGTCGCGCGTCACGGCGATCTCGGCCAGATCGAACAGCCCCGCGCGGTGGCCGGATAGCTCGTCCAGCGTGCGCGCCTCCTCGTACATCACGAGCTCGTCGTCCGCGTCGATCACATAGCCGAACGTGTCGATCTGATAGGTGTCGCTGAGCAGGGTCATCAGCACGTTGAACGCCGCAATCGTCGAAAAGTTCTGGCGGAGGATGTCCACGCCCTCCTTGAGCTGCTCGTCGGACAGGGAGAGCGTCTCCGCCACGGCCTGCCGCCGGGCGCTCAGGCGCTCGTCCTTCAGCTCGGAGGCGGCGATGACCTGCTGCGCCATATCCACAAAGAGCCCGCGCCAGATGAGCTGTAATACCTGCATGGCGTGGCTCTTGAGCTGCAGCGTCTCGCGGCGGCGGATCACCAGCCAGTTGGACAGGCGCAGATACAGCTCCGTCTCCCGGGGCTTTTCGGCGGAAGCCTGCCGAATCCGCGCCTCCAGATCCGCGCCCGAAAAGAGCGCCGTCTTCTCCTCGTCCCCCAGATACGCATAGCCGGTCATGGCGATCAGCCCCTGCCCGGTCTCCTGCACCGTCCAGCGCTTGCGCGCCGCCATCTTCCTGGGGTCAAAATAATTCGTCTTCTTGAGATCCATGGCGCTCTCCTTCACGCATCCGGGCGCAGGGACTTCATCTGCCGGTAGACGTCCGCGTGCTTCCGGCGGTCCGCCTCGATCAGCCGGTTGACGTAGGCCGTCGCGCCGCCGCTCTCCAGTTTGCCCATCGTGCGGATGTAGTCCATGTTCTCCTCGGAAAAGGCCATCGTCATGCGCAGCGCCTTTTTGCCCCGCTTGCCCTGCGTGTCGGCGGCGCGGTAGGCGCCGTCCGCCTTCAGCGCGTGCACTTCATATGCTTCATGTGCTTCGTATGCCTCGCGTGTCTCGGGCATAGGATGTTCCCGTTTGACTTCGTGTGCTTCATATGCTTCATGTGTGTCAGGCATATGAGGCGCTTCATGTGCTTCATGTGCTTCATATGTCTCAGACACAGGATGTTCGCGCCTAACTTCATGTGCTTCATAGGCTTCATGTGCCTGCTCCGCCGCCGTCACGCTGAACAGCCGCGCCACCGCGTCCGTCGCCCTGCCCTTTTTAATCGCCATGCCTCTCGTCCTCCTGCCTGAGATAGTCCGCGACAAACGCCGCGTAGTCCGCCGTCACCGCCGCCTTGGGGTGCGAATCGAACAGGCTTTCCTGCATCACCTGTGCCTCGCGCACGGCCACCGCCTCGCGGATCACCGTCGGATACAGATAGACGTTCAAATCCTTCGCCGTCTGCCCGATCACGTCGATCAATTCGCGCGTCAGGCTGGCGCGGTTGCCCCGCCGCGTGATCAGAATCCCCGCGACCTTCAGCCGCGGGTTGCAGTAGCGCCGCACGTTCTCCACCGTGTTAAAAAGCTGCTTGAGCCCCTGCAGCGAGAACACCTCGAGCCCCACCGGAATCACCATGTCGTCCGCCGCCGTCAGCGCATTGAGCGTCAGCACGCCCAGCGCGGGCGGGCAATCCACGATGATGTGGTCGTAGGACGCGGCAACCGCGTCGCACAGCCCGCGCAGCAGGTATTCGCGCCCCACGCGGGTGAACTCCATATCCGCCGCGGACAGGTCGAGCGACGACGCGACCAGATCCACGCCCTGCCGCGTCGCCTGAATCACATCCGCAGCCGCCGCGTCGCCCCGCAGCGCCTCGTACAGCCCGGCCAGCGTATCGTCCGCCCGCATCGAAAAGGACAGATTGCCCTGCGGGTCGCAGTCGATCGCCAGCACGCGCCTGCCCTGACGGGCGAGCCCCACCGCCAGCGCATGGGCCGTCGTCGTCTTCGCAACGCCGCCCTTTTGATTGATCAGTGCCGTTATCCGAGCCATAGCGCCCTCCCCCTCGCGCGCGTTTTCCGCGCCAAACTTCATATGCTTCGTATGCTTCATGCTCTTCGTATGCCTGATATGCTTCATATACCTCATATTCTTCGCATGTCTCCCCGCCATTATACCAAGCGCGCCGCCCAGCGTCAAATCCCCGCCCGGATCGGGCGCTTTTTCCCCGATTGATCCGTTTTGAAAAAGGGGGGTAGTTGTTCCCGCACGGAATCGAGCCGCCACATGGGCAAACCGGCATTTTCGCCCGCGGAGGATTTTTTGAAAAAGGGGGGTAGTTGTTCCCGCAAAAGGGGGGTAGTTGTTCCCGCA
>JABLTK010071452.1_pt1 | contig 11342 bp, 17 predicted proteins | sample 7160131 | NCBI WGS metagenome assembly JABLTK01 (sample SAMN14651221, study PRJNA627086) | human gut metagenome | isolation source: feces | host: Homo sapiens
CTGCTTGCTCTGCCATTCGTGGATGTTCAAGAATCTGACAGCTCCCACAGTCTTGGGGGCCATTCGCAGCATCTACACCAAATGACACTCCAAATCCTTTCTGTACAGAGCTGGTGAAAGCATTCGATGAAGCAGCAACGATTCCGCGTGTGAACATGTTAATTAAGTACTAAATCAGAAAAGCAATGATTCTCAACAAAAGGTAGTAACGTGGAAACCTCTTCTCAAGTTCATGAATGTGAGTGGATTGAAATTATGGCTACTAGAGAGGGTCAATGGTTACCTCAGACAACAATCAGGTTACCATTGATTCTTACACTGTCCTCCTTTTTCCTGTCAGAAGTTACACAGTTATTTCGACATCATGGAAGAAGATACAAATAAGAGTGCTAACACTAATACACAGCTAACCCTTGTAGATCCTGTAATAGATGCTGTTGCTTATCTACAAGAGATTGCAAAGAATCCAAGCAAAAAGAAGTACCAATAGGAGGTGAGGATGAGGATTAGTCTTCAGACTAATCCCGAATTATTTGATATCTTGGCCTTGATCCGAAATCGAATGTATCGAAAACCGAATCGGTCGTTGTCAAAACACAAGATGTAGGGAATAATCAAGTAATTGAACTGCAGAGCTGAAAAGAAGGAAAAAATTCAAGGAAGCATACATACAGATAAAGTTAAGGGGAATGGAAATCCTCAGCCAGTTGTAACTGATTATTGCTGTGATTGCTCTCTACCTATCTGTAGGTTTCGGTTGCTGTTATGGATGTAGCTGGTGATTGGACTCCTTGGGAATCTCAAAGTCCTATAAAAGCAGCAAGCAAACTTGGGCGAGGTCGTAGAATTGGTCAGTCACAATATCAGATGGAAACATATTTGTCGTGTGTGAACAGCATCTATGGACAGCGAAGTGTTATTCCATATGGACTTCACAGCACGCAACTTGTCGTCTTATGTATGTTCTTTTATCGTAGTACTTGTTTCGACGTGCTCGACTCCTTGGTCAATTAGCCTCGGATCTCGTTCCACAAACCCCTTTAGGTACTTCCTTTGATATAAATGAATTGTAGAGAAATGGTCGCCTCATGAAGTTGCTGTTTTTGAAGCGGCGATGTGTGTGTATGGAAAGGAGTTCCATCAGATCAGTGCCATTCTGGGAACAAAGACTACAGCCGAAGTCATTGAATTCTACTATTCTTGGAAGTTTTCTAGCCACTATTACTCATGGAAAGCACATTATAGGAGTGCGAAGACCGATGCCGTGCATCGGGGTGGATCATCTGTTTGTTAACAAACAGAAGAAACAAGCCATTTTGTGTCCAGAACATAAGGCTCACCCATCTCACAACCTTCATTCGTCACCTTTGCGATTTGTATACGATTGCTTGCAAAGCAATTTCTGTAATAACCAACACGAGCACATTCCTCTAACATGGATCGAGCTTCTTCCTCTGTCATGTCAGGATGATATAAATCACGCATCAGAGGAAGACAAAAATAAACTCCATAAGCCGTAGACATGAAATCCTCTTCAAAGGCAGCTCCCAACTTGTCGACAACTCCAAGGAATCTACAAAGAGTTATTTCTGTTGACGGAAACGGAAATGCCATCTAGAAGCAATTCCTCTGTATCAACAACTCTCTTCGAGTCGGTATGGTGCAGAATGAACAACAATCAAACAACAACACACCACCTACGGTTTTCCGTCCTGCATTCCCACAACAACAATGTTATTCCACAGCGGTTTCATATCTGTTCTTGCATTATATAACCAGCAACGTAGATAGTTGAATGTAGCAGAAGCAGTCATTAGCGAATTGTCGTCCATGAAACAAGACTCATCTCTAGACATTCACATCGAAAAATGCATTCGTACAAGATACGATCCAATTCTTCACAAATACAAGTGAAGTCGCTATATTCACCATCGAAGGCAATAATAACATTGTTTCGAAGAATGTGCATTTTCTGAACACGCTTAAACATGGCCATACTTCCATAAGAAGCTAACCGATAACAACATCAAACTTTTCATTACCAAGGGTATCTGTACATAGAAGGACTCCATCTTTATATTTTGCTGCAAATACTGCACTACCTGTAACAATAGGATCACTTCATAGTCAAATCTGGATCCGAAAACCTACGTGGTTCGCTTTACTGGGACGGAAATTGTATGATCTTTTTTCTGACTAATGAACTGCATCGATATGAGCGACAAATTGAGAAGTGAAGACAACATGGTTTATTGCCAACTAGCTTGAATTCCCGTGATCATCGGTTCTTTCTTTCTATTGAACAGAAAAGTTGCCACTATTCTAGAATAGCTTAATGGCTCATTTTAAACAACAGTGATCCTGAGGATAACTCTAAATAACATGTATTGAAAGCAGATTCAGATTGAAAGGCATTTATAATAGTGAGACTTTTTGAAAGGCGAATTAAGCACAAACCCTACGATCACACGGGAGTTCACGAAGAATAGCTATTGTCCACTTCGTTACTTGTTGCAGTACATGTAGATGACTCCATAGGAAATAAAATGGAAGTATTCTTGTTGGATGGCAATGTTTGTTTCACTCAGAGTTTCTTCTTGTCGATATGATTTCTCCATTCGAACGGTTGGAAGAGCTCAATGTCTCTCCAAAGTCCAACTATCGTTGTTTGGAGTTGTCACCGAATGGATTACTGTATGCAGCAGCAACAACCAATTCCATTGAAATTTGGTCAGCTCAGGGAGAGGTTATGCTTCTAGCAAGATGCCCACAGCAAAGACCTTCAGGATATAGTAAAGCCCTCTTGAATCGGATTTTTCTTATATGGAATGATAGCAGTGATTCTATTGTTGTTTTGCGCTCAGAAGGAATTGCAGATTTCTATGACATTGCGTATGGAACAAGATCCTTAGAGGACGTATATAGTGATCAAGACACATCGATTATGGTTCGGACGGCTTCTCTGAATATTAGAAATTCGGTCAATATCGAACAGTTCGGTTATCCCATTTGTACATGTCTCTATGACAAACGGATTATTGTTGCATCCGACAATGGAATGATTTGCGAACTCAATTGGAAAGGTGATAGTGTGGGTCGTCCTCTCTCTCGTTTTGTCCCTCTTTCAATCTTGGATTCATCTATTTCTTTAACAGATAAGAGTGTTTTATCTATGTCAGTTTGTCAAGAGCTTGAGTGTCTAGCTTTTGCCTTGTCTAATGGTAGTTGTCTTCTATTAGATATGTCTTCTTCCTCTTCCAAACTTCCTGTTCATGCCACTCTCTTTCATACAAACGCAATCGATGGAGTACGTATAGTCCAGTTCTGTCCAGGGTTACCACTCCTTGCAGTAACTTCGTCTCGATTAACTGTGGATATCTATCGTATTTCGCGAGATCCGACACTTCAATTCTCTCGCATCACAACTATCGATGTCCGTCAATTTCCCCGTGTTTCACATGTTCCTCTTTATGCTTATGATTCGATTATTTCTCTGTGTTGGTGTCCTGGACAAATAATCCTTGCATTAGGCCTCCGATACCAAGGGATTATCGTCTGGTCATATCATACTGGTGTTCTCTTTACATACAATGGCAACGTTTCTTCTTACCCTGTTGCTGAAGATGAAGAGGCGTTACAATGTAGTGGAGTTGCCTCTTCAACTGAAATAAGTTGTTGTGCATTCTCGATGACTGGAAGTTCTCTTCTCTTCAATGTCCCTTATGAACAAGTTATCAGTGCTCCAAACAATCAGGTATATTCCCGTGATAGTCGTCTCTTTCTTCAACGGTTTATGATTACACCTAATGTGATTCTGGCTACGTATTATTGTTGCTTGATTTTGAATACTAGAGAGAATTGTTCTGTTTTTGGTCATTCTGATACAATGCTCTATCATTTGCATACATCAGATATCTCTTCATTCGCTTTGCTTCCTTCATACTCACTCATTCCATATGAATTTCTATCTAGTGGTGAATTGATATTGGATCAAGTACAGTCACCATCAGGTAACAGTCTTCTGCTCTATACACATCACTCCATATGTGTTTATCAAAGTACAAAGGCACATTGGACACAAGCACTTCATATTGCATCGGTATGAGATATTGTTTGATTCATATTTGTAGGGATGTTGTATCACATCCGTAGCATGGCTCTCAGACTTGTATATAATTGTTGCTACATCTCCTCAAGTTCCAAAACCTCTAGAAGCAACTCTCTTCGTTCTGAATGTCCGCTCTCTATCCTTTAGTCAAGCGGTACAAGAGGTTGATTTGAGACTAGGTGATCCTTCTCTGGTTCCTGAGTATACTGTAGCTGAGAGTCTCCTACCAACTCATGCTCCTCTCCATAGTTATCCTCATATTGTGAGTATGCATTATTCTGATGGACAGTTACTCTGCTGTACTTCACATGGTGTATTCTATTTGTTTTCACTGCCAGATCTCAGTAAGTGTGAATGATATGATTCATTCTCAGATGCTCTTCAGAATCCATTCACTTCACATCTTCCAATGGAATTCCAAACACGAGGAAATGTAGAAACAGCCTCTGGGATTCGATTTGCATTCTATCTGCGTGTTCCATGTACACTAAAAAATGAAACAGAGAGTGAATTGGAGAGTGTTTTAGTTTGGCATCGAAATGGTGAACTTTCATACACATATCTTGCTGAGGAATCTCCTCAAGAGGTCCTCTTTTCATATTTGGATGAGATTGTGTACTGTGATCATGGAGATCGAGGTCATATCCAAGCATCAATGAATCTTCCTAACTTCTTTCTCTTCATGAAATCATCGTCACTTACTGTAATTAAGTCCTATGATCTCTCATATAGGCGTGGATCCCTGAGTATGAGCAACGACCTCCTGCAATGAATAATGAGAATCGAATGATTTCATCACAGACTGGAGGGTGTCTATATGGCTATGCATGGAGTAAGAGTATGCTAATATCACTGCATCGAGGAAATGATGATCAGACAAGTAGTGGTGATAAGTCCTGGTTACAACCAATTGTATGAATGATAATCATATCTGATATAGGTTGTTTGTGGATTCCATCTCCTCTTGGCTTCACTATTACAATCTCAGCACTACACAGTGGCTACAGCGTTACTGTTTATTGCATACTCTCAACATATTCCTTCACTCCTTCCATCTCTCGAGTATCTCCTTCATTCTGCTCTCAATTCAAATGATTCATCCTTCCTGACAGCTACACTCCAACTTCTTTCTCATATCCCTCAATTTACCCATCTCCTTGTTCGCTGTCTCCGAAAACAAGAACGTTCTACCTGGCCATTTGCAGTTCATGATGCTTCCGACATTCTTCGCCTCTTTCACTCCTTCTTGTTGAAAGACGATCTTGAATATGCAGTAACAACGATTTCAATTCTTCAAGGCCTTCATTGCAGATTGAATGAAAAGAATGTGGTCGTTCCTGAAGATCCGAAGGAGAACCAAATGCAGTCACTGAGTCAGCTGTTTCCTAAAGAACTGGAATGGGTTCCATATCATTTCAGTGAGGTGTTTAAAGAGAATTCGGAGGTGGACTGTATTGCTCATCGTAGTGGTTTACAGCTGCTTTTTGTAGCCTTAGTTCGAGAACGTTATGAGCTGCTTCAAGATGTGTACCGATTCCTGGAAATGGAGGTATGGGTAAACAAAGTGGCTGAATTCTAGGAAGCTCGACATGTTGAAGCAGGAGAAGCACTTCCACAGGAATTTCTCGTTGATCATGTTCTAACAGTGTTATGTTTGAATCTGCTTCATCAAGGGAATGTTCATCGAGTCATCACATTGTTCCAACATATTGAGTTTGCATGGAATGCAACTAATGAAGAAATGGAGGTCGAGAATTATGCAGAGAGTCTTGATATTTTATTGGAGGGAAGTCATTGGATAATGCGTATGGAACAACGGGAATCAGAGGATATATTAATTAGTGAGCCACGAGAAGATGGAGTAAGTGAAGCAGATATGGAGTAGGGGTAACAATAGGGAATGATGGATAGGTATCTATTGCATATGTTGATGTTAAAGGATTGTGCAGAATGGAGTCTATTATTGATGCTACTTCTATTGAAGACAAAACAGTTAGTTAGTTTTGCAATTGCAAGATCGGATTTATGGGATCGATTTGTGAGAGATTTCGAGGATAAAGGCAAGTAGGAGAGAGATATAGTAGATTATTGATAGTGAATCAGTTGTTAATCTCCTCGATACTCTCTATGAGACAATTGAAGATATGAATAAAAATGCAAACAAAGTATTTCATTCAATAAACAATGTACCTTAACAATGGTTTGTTGGACCAACATCTAAATATGTCTTGAGAAGTTTCAGTTCTTCATCTTTCTCACTGATATCAATCATCACACAACCACTCATAGAAACATCATATACTTCATCATTTAGTGTTACATGATACAAAGCATGCATATCTTGTTGCTCTAATGCACAGGATCCTGGATCAATCACTTCATCAAGACGTGATGAAGTCAAATATTCCTTGTACTGATCTCGATCAGCACCTTCACATCAATTCTTCTTATCTCACTTACATTGGTATTCACTTACGGGTTGAACAGCTGTCTTCTTCAATTCATCATAATAGGAATGATAACTCTCATACTGCCTACAATTCAATTGATCCTTACAGTCATACATCAAATCATGAAGAGCAATGTTCCGATGTGACGTGAAGACACAGTATTCACTCACTTTATCACTTACACGCCAATAATCATCCAGACGGATACTCCGAGGTCGTAGAGAAACACTTCCACGAATCGTTACTTGTCCTGGTGATGGTAATGAACCATTGGAAGGAGCAACTTGATCGCGAACACTCAGACGAAGATCTTCGTCTCCAGTTATCTCGCTCCGATCCTGATCCTTTTCCTCTCCAATTATAGGAGTTCGGAGCTGGGAACTTCGGCGTAGTGAAGATCGATTGTCTGTATCCACTTCATCCTCATCCTCATCATCTTCTTCTTGATTTCCCTTCAGCTTCTTCCCATCGTCCAAACCAACATACTGCACAGTTGAATGAGTACGTGTGTTCCAGTTCTCCCATGAACGAAATACAGTTGCTGGAACTCCAACCTCACCTTCATTGGCCATGGGAGATAAGTAATGCGGCTGGAAACAAGGAAGTGATAGAAGCTTGTCTAATTCACATGGTGAGTGTCTATATTCAATAAGACAGAATTCATCTTACGAAGAGTCGGCTTCAATCAACTGTTCCCAAACCAAACCACGTTCATTACTGTGGGAATAGTACAGATCTTGAGATATGGATGGCAATGAGTGACAGAGCAAAGCTCCACAATAAGCACACAACAATGTATGTGAAGTGGGAGGTTTCTTACTGCAACAAGGACAGCGATCTGTGCTAGTACTTAAACGAAGAGGTTTCCACGGATCTCCATTAATTGATTGCTCATAAGTTAATAGAGGAAGAAACCACCACTTCTCAGGTGGAACAACACGTACCACTTCATCGTACGAATAACCGCGGTTATGTAAATAGTAATCATAGGTTGTTTTCCCGTTATTAGTAGTATTTAAGAAGGCATGTTTTGTAGGTATAAATACTCCCAAGAATACATTCATAGCTTCCTGTTTGACTTTATCTGTAAATGTGTTGTTGTAATGACGAAGAATGGTCGTGAATAATTCTTTTCGCTTCTTGTTCCCTTTTGTAATCTCAATCTTATTATGAGCATTGCTTCCTCCATATTGGAGACTAATAACATCTCCTAGTTCCTTGTATCTAAAACTGAGACCAAGTGAATACACGATACAATTCAACAAGGAGTTGTTGGAGAGAGGATGATTCTGGTACACCAGGAGAAAACTCGATTCCCAGTGTGAAGAGCATTCGATACACGACTGTAAAGCTAAGGAAGAATTGAGCCACATTGGTTCGATCAAGACAGTCAATACAATTACTACGCATCACACCTCGTTGCTCGAGATGATGGTTTTCAAGTAGACTCATTCGGAATGCATTCGTTAATCCTTCTATCTTAGAGCCATTTTTTACTTCATCTTCTTGATTCTCATTTTCTCTCATAACACGCCTATGAACCTCTGGTGAGATGTATGAGGCAAAGAAGGAAGTGGCACTATAATCGTAAGAATTAGACATTTCTACTCAAGACTCATTCGAGAATGATACAACAAGATATCATGCAGGAGAGGATTCTCAACACTAGATCGCTTAGCAATATCAGCAAAGTCAATATGCCAATAAGTAATCTTCATTCCTGTTGGCATCTGTTTATTGACAAAGCTACAGCTTTCACGAAGTAGGTCACAGACAAGAGATTCCCTTGGGTGTTTCTCTTTCATCTTCACTAAGTCAAATACCTGAATAGGAGCTGAATAGCGCTGTAATAATAATGATAGATGTTTTGTGAAGGTTCGGCAGAGAGGATCATTTAGAACAATTTGAATAGGAGGTCGTGGGACTGCTACACTTACGTCCTGTTTCCAATAACCAGGAATACTACCACGAAGTTGAACATGACTGCATATATGTCCCTCTTCATCTTCAATGATAGTTTCAACTTCTACTTCGTTGGCCACATATCCATCATCATTGATGCCTCGCTTCAGATAACGAGGACCAGCATACATCCTAATATTAACAATTGATTACAGAGAGTACCGACTACGACGAGCAATGAGTGTTAATTGAAACTGTCGACTATATTGAATACAACGTTGCTGAAGGAATACTCCATGAATGAGATAACAGTACCATCTGGATGAAACGCATAGACTGAATTCGGAGAGAAGATATGAATTCCAGACAAACATCTCTTGAGGTTGTGATGGACAATCATGTGCCTGAACGAGGATATTATGCTGAACACAATGAGATAAGGGATAACGATAACTAAAATAGAAACCTTTGGTGAGATCCACCATGTTGAAGAGACCAAGACATTTCTCCTCCAAATCCTATAGATAAGAGCAAATACTCAATATTACATCCATTTCTGACTTCCCTGAGAGAAGACTGTGGAAAAGACTCTTTGATGAATCCACAGTGAGGGGAATAATATCATAACTCTACAAATAAGAAGGATGGAATGAAGAGACAAGAATGGAATAGATAATGTGGCCCATGATGATTCCTTCAGGTTTGGTTTCTGTTGCGATCACTAAGTAGTAGTATCGAGTGAATCTAACAAAGCCAAGAATGGCTTTGGCAGAGGTTAGACGAGTCAAACCTCCCGTTCTAAGGGATGAGAAGAACTAAGAAGAAGAACGCTTTATTCCCATCATGAATGGTAGATAATAGAACTTGTAACGATGCTCGAGAATATGAACGACCATCTTCGATAAGATAATCTTCTAGAGACCCTTCCAATTGTTTTGAAGATGATAACTGAATCTTCAGGATGTGGTACTCTTCATTTGGTACTGAACCACTTTCAGCAACAACATACATCATCTACATATAAAACTGTACCAATTTCTGTACATTATACGTTCTATATAAAGTAAAATAAGAAAATGAATGTGGTTCTTGCGTCTTCAACTGATACTGTCCCTTATTGGATTGTGTAGTGTAAGCTGAACTTTCATTATCACTGAGACCTCCATTCTTAGGAATCCAATAGGATCTCATAAAGCAATCCCGAAAAGCAACTACCTCTTTCATTTCGTTAATAGTTTTGAATCGCATTTGACATTGTTCTCCGTCTAATGACGAGATGAATGTGAAACACGCCCTAGATACTCACTTCCTAGAAGCACAATTACTTATCTTCGTTTACTTCAATTGTAGAACCACTAATCGTCCCAATTAGGCTACCATCACAATAATAGCATCCACTAAGATAATCAATTCCCAGAGTGTGAAATGCGAAAGATAAATCCTTTGTTGCAATCTCACAAAGCCAGGAATGATAGTAATCCATCAATTCAATAAGACAATTTATTACTGTAATATGAATCACGGTTTTTAAGGATTTCTACCAAGTGCTTTAGGCTCCTAGCAATTCAGTATACTTGGTATATATTAGTATATCATGAGTGAAACCATTGAACAGCCTCCAGGAAATGAAGATGGAGAAATAATTGCATTCGATCAGAGTGATTCTACGGAGGAGTCGGATGATCGTGAACTTATTGATGAAATTATTAAAATGGACTATGAGAATGAAGAAGAAGAGGAAGAAGAAATCGAGGAAGAGGTTTGTGAGTGGGCTTGTGCCTATTGCCAGAATAGTGATCCTACCGCCGTTGCTCGTTGTGTTGTATGCGGTCGGTGGTTCTGTAATTCGTATTGCCATTCTGGCTCCCATATTATCAAACATATGATTTATAGTGAGCACCGATCCATCTCTTTGCATCCAGATGGCCTCCAGCCTGATTTTGTGGACACTCCAATTGCTTGTTTCAATAATCCTCAACACACGAATATTTTTACGTTGGGTATTATCCAGAACACACAGGGATTCTATTCGATTATTTGTCGTGACAACTGTCTGGATAAGTCCCGATTGAAAGAGCTGAATTGGGATGCAGACACATGGAAACATCTTGTCAATGACCGCCACATTGCATCATTCCTTCTAAATGATGAAAAGGCTGATGAACGTTCGGTGATCAAAGTGACGGATGAAGAGATTCGGAACTTGGAAAATCTCTGGAAGACACGTCCTGAAGCAGGTCTGGCTGATCTTCGGATGAATGCCGGTCAGAATGAGGATGAGTTGGAACATGTTCCTCTGACATTCGGTTCCGCAAAGACCTATCAATCTATTTTTGATCCATTGATTTCGTATGAAGAGAGCAGCGATAAGATGGACAATGATTCAAAATGTCTTGAAGATGTTGCTATTCGTTGGGAAAATGGTATTAATGATTCTAAAATCGCTGTATTCCATAACGATGTCACAGACAATCGATATCGTATGAATGTGGGACAAATGATCAAATTGCATCTTCCAGTATCTTTATTAAACACGAAAGAAGAGTTGGTATATCAAGGTAAAGTGATTCTTATTGAAGATTCGGAGGTTCATGTAGAAATGAAAGATTCCTCAAATCTGCCTCTGGGTCAAACAAGTGGCTTTCGTGTGACCTTCTTGTGGAATGGAACTTCGTTCCAACGGATGCGTGAAGCAATCAAAGGACTCTTTTATGATACATCGATGTCCGAATATCTCTATCATCGCTTGATGGGAAATCCCGTCACTCCACATCAATTCCCGTTTTTACCGCTTTCATCATTTTCTGTCCCTGGTATGCCGGAATTGAGGAGGGCAGTAATGTATTCAGTTTCGAGATTCATCGTCATTTGGGTGGTACTTC
>JABLTK010018733.1_pt1 | contig 11341 bp, 11 predicted proteins | sample 7160131 | NCBI WGS metagenome assembly JABLTK01 (sample SAMN14651221, study PRJNA627086) | human gut metagenome | isolation source: feces | host: Homo sapiens
AAGATGGAATCCGGCAACGATGAAGTGACCACCGAACGGCTGCGGCTGGATAAGATGGCTTACGATGTTGCGGATATGCTTTCGATTCACGCTTCCGAAAAGGAAGTGACCATCGATTGCCGCATGAACGAAGAGCCGATCTATGTCATCGGCAATGCCGATCGCGTGGAGCAGATGCTGATCAATCTGATCGAAAACGCAATCAAGTACAACAAGCCCAGCGGAAGCGTGATGGTGCAGGTGTTCTCCAACGGCGTGGAGGCGAACGTCGCCATTTCCGATACGGGAATCGGCATCGCCGAGGAAAACCTGCCGCGCCTGTTCGAACGCTTCTATCGTGTGGACAAGGGCAGATCCCGCCAGATGGGCGGTACCGGTCTGGGTCTTGCGATCGTAAAGCACATCGTTCGTTCGATGAGCGGAGAAATCGAAGTGCATTCGAAGCTCGGCGAGGGCACCGAATTTTTGATTACGCTGCCGCTTGCACCGGCAGATGATCCGAAGAAGGAAACCATCTTCGGGGATGAATAAGGATGAGAGGATAATTTTATGCGTCTTGGAGCATTGGAAGCCGGCGGAACCAAAATGGTATGCGCCATCGGCGATGAACACGGAAATGTGATCGAACGATACAGCCTGCCCACGCGCGGCGGCGATGAAACGGTTCGGGAAATCATAGAATATTTCCGCGCCCACCCCGTGGAAGCACTGGGCGTTTCCAGCTTCGGCCCTTTGGATCTGGATCCCGCATCGCCAGAATACGGAAATATCACCACCACGCCGAAGGCGGGCTGGGCGAATTATCCGCTGCGCCGCAATCTGGCGGAAGCGCTGGGCGTGCCCGTGGGCATCGATACCGATGTGAACGGCGCCGCGCTGGCGGAAGCCAGAATCGGCGCGGGCAAGGGCGTTGATTCGCTGGTGTATTACACCATCGGAACCGGCATCGGCGGCGGCGCTGTGGTCAACGGTCAGCTGCTGCATGGTCTGGTTCATCCCGAAATGGGGCATATGCTACTGCGTCCCGTGGAAAATGATCCCGCGCCGCACGGCTTCTGCCCGTATCACGATGGCTGTCTGGAGGGCATGGCGAAGGGTCCAGCGATCGAAAAGCGCTGGGGGAAGCCCGCAGCGGAGCTGCCGGAGGATCACATCGCATGGGAAATCGAAGCGGAATATCTGGCGCAGATGTGCGTCAACACCATCGTGGTGCTTTCGCCGAAGATGATCGTGCTGGGCGGCGGCGTGATGCATCAGATGCATCTGTTCCCACGCATTCGCAGGCGCACGCAGGAATTGCTGAACGGCTATGTGGCGCACAGCGCGATTCTGGAAAACATCGATGCCTATATCGTGCCGCCCGCGCTGGGCGATAATGCCGGTGCGGCGGGATCGCTGCTGCTGGCGCTGGACGCGCTGAAAAAAGCGTAATGGGTGGCAATCGCAGATGAAACAAGTGGATCGAAACGTTCGGTCAAACGATCTGAGCATCGCATGGCCGTTCGCGTTTACATCGGTGCAGCTGAACCGCGATACATCGCTGTTAAAGCTGATTGCGATGGTGACCATGCTGATCGATCATGCGGACAAGATACTCTTTCCGCAGCTTCCGTTCATGCGCGTCATTGGCAGGCTGGCGTTTCCGCTGTATGCCTATTGCATCGCGGTCGGATGCGTATACACGCGCAACCCGCTGAAGTATTTAAGCAGAATCGTGCTGCTGGCACTGATCTCGCAGCCGATTTATGCGGTTGCGCTCCGGCATACCGTGCCTTCGATGTACGCCTATTCCTTTGCGGAACAGCCGCTGCGCGCGGCGTGGGCGTTCTATCTCGGCAGCTGGAATCATCCCAGCATTCTGGTATCGCTGGCGGCGGGCGTGGTGCTGATTACCACGCTGAAGGAAAAGCGCATATCGCTGTTTCTGGGCACGGCGCTGCTGTGCTGGATCGCACAGCGGTATTTCGATTATGGATGGCGCGGGCTTGCGCTGATGCTGCTATTCTACCTGTGCAGCAACACGCGCTGGCTGGCGATCCCCGTGCTGGGCGCATACATGATCTGGTGGGGCGCGCAGGGCGCGGGCTATAGCCTGTTCGGGCTGAAATTCGGCATCCAGATGTTTGCCGCGCTGGCGCTGCCGCTGATTTTCATTAATACCCATTCGAAAATGCGGATGTCCAAAATCTTTGCCTACGCCTTCTATCCGGCGCACTGCGCCGTGATCTGGGCGCTCAGCGAATTGTTGCTGAAATAACATTTCGAGCCGTGTAGCCTTGCGCTGCACGGCTTTTCATTTGCATGCTTGCAAAAATCGGGTTTTTGGATACAATGAAAGCGTTCGGAGTGAAATCCGCGCGATTCTGTTCACATGCAGATAAGGAGGCGTTTTTATGAAGAAGCAAACCGCGGGCAGAGCCGCGCTGGGCGAATTCGCGCCCAAATTTGCGGAATTGAATGATGATGTGTTATTCGGCGAGGTATGGAGCCGGGAAGATAAGCTTTCGCTGCGTGATCGTTCGATCGTAACGGTTACGGCGCTGATGGCGCAGGGATTGGTGGATTCATCCTTCCAGTACCATTTGACGAGCGCGAAGCAAAACGGCGTAACGCGCGGGGAGATCGCCGAAATCCTGACCCACGCGGCGTTTTACGCGGGCTGGCCGAAGGCGTGGGCGGCGTTCCATCTGGCAAAGGAAGTCTGGACGGAGGCGGACGCGGATAGCGCCATGCAGGCGCATCAGAACGCCATGGTATTCCCGATCGGCGCGCCCAACGACGGCTTTGCCCAGTATTTCAGCGGCAAGAGCTATCTCGCGCCGGTTTCCACGGATCAGGTGAAGGTGTTCAACGTAACCTTCGAACCGGCCTGCCGCAACAACTGGCACATCCATTGGGCGCAGAAGGGCGGCGGACAGATTCTGATCTGCGTCGCCGGTCGCGGCTATTATCAGGAATGGGGCAAGGAAGCGCGCGAATTGCGCCCCGGCGACGTGGTGAACATCGCACCCGGCGTAAAGCACTGGCACGGCGCCGCGCCAGACAGCTGGTTTTCCCATCTGGCGGTTGAAGTACCCGGCGAGGAAACCCGCAACGAATGGTGCGAGCCGGTATCCGATGCGGAATACGCGAAATTGAAATAAAAGACGAATTTGATTTCAATTCAGGATTGATCACAGACGGTGCGGAAATTCGCCTTAAACGGTGAATTTCTGCGCCGTTTTCATATAAAAAATGGCAATTTACCGCCGTTGCATAAACTTCCTTTTTCATGTAAACACTATCAGCGCATGTAAAGCAAGCAAATTCAAACAGAAAAGGAAGATTTATATGAGAGCAACCGGCATTGTCAGGAGAATTGATGAACTGGGGCGCGTGGTCATTCCGAAGGAAATCCGCCGCACCCTGCGCATTCGCGAGGGCGACCCGCTGGAAATATTCACCGATCATGATGGCGAAGTGGTGCTGAAGAAGTATTCGCCCATCGGCGAAATCGCCGCCATCGCGCGCGATTATACCGATTCGCTGTACCGCACGCTGGGGCATGTGGCGCTGATCAGCGATCGCGATGCGGTGGTTTCCGCATCGGGCAGCGCGAAGCGCGAATATGCGGAAAAGCCGCTCAGCCCCGAAGTGGATCAGATTCTGCAATCGCGCAGAATGCAGGTGCTGAATCTGTCGTCCGGCGCGCGAATGATTCCGGTGACCGGCGATGATCGTTCGGATCAGTATTCTGCGCAGATCATCGCACCGATTCTGGCGGACGGCGAAATCATCGGCGGATTGATTCTGCTGAGCCGCGAATCCGGCGTGCAGATGAGCGATATCGATCAGAAGGTAGCGGAAACCACCGCGAATATCGTCGGCCGCCAGATGGAACAGTAATCCGATCGCGTATCTGCTTGCGATAACCGCGCCGATGTGATAAAATGAACCCATTCCACAGGATTTCGAGGTATGAAAATGGGCATGATTACCATCATCGGCGTGGGGCTGCAAATCGGCGATCTGACGATGCGCGCCGCAACGTATTTGAAAAACAACCACCCCATCATTTTGCATACGCAGAACATCGGCTGCGCGGACTGGCTGAAAAAGAACGGGATTTCGTTTCAGTCGCTGGATTATCTCTACGATAGCTGCGATGATTTTGATCAGCACGCGGATCTGGCGGCGCAGAAGGTGCTCGAAGCCGCGGAGGATTATGATCAGGTGATCTACGCGGTGTACGATGTGCGCGACCGGAGTGTATTGAAGCTGATGCAGCAGCATAAAGTGAATTGCAGCGTGGTATCGGGGCCGCCGGTGGAGGGCGCGCTGTGCGCCTTTGCCGACGGCGCAACGCGGATGCTGGAAGCGGCGGATTGGGAAAATTACGCGCTTTCGGCGATGGACAACGCGCTGATTCGCGAAATCAATTCGCGTGAACTGGCGAGCGAGGTCAAGCTCAAGCTGATGGATTGCTATCCCGATGAAACGCCCGTGCGTTTTCTGGAAGAAAACGGGCGCGTCGCGCGCATTCCGCTGTACGATCTGGATCGCATGAAGCGCTATGATCACCGCACCTGCGCGCTGGTGCATGCGCAGCGGGACATTACGAAGCTGCAGCGATACACCTTCGATGATCTTCTGCGCGTGATGCGGGTGCTGCAGGGGCCGAACGGATGCCCGTGGGACAGGGCGCAGACGCACGAATCCCTGCGTACATTCTTATTGGAGGAAACCTATGAAGCGATCGACGCCATCAATGAGGGCGATATGGATCACCTCTATGATGAGCTGGGCGATCTGCTGATGCAGGTGGCGATGCAGAGCGAAATTGCACGCCAGCACGGCGAATTCGATATTTCGGATGCGACGACCGCCATCTGCGAAAAGATGATCAGCCGGCATACGCACATATTCGGCGGCGATCACGCCGATGATCCGGATGCGGTACTGGATCTGTGGATGCAGAACAAGATGAAGGAGCGCGGCCAGCGCACGCACACCGAAGTACTGCGCGAAATCCGCAGGAGCCTGCCCGCGCTGCTGCGCACGGCGAAAATCTGCGATAAGGCGGGGCGCGCCGGCGTGAAATGCGCGGAATCGGCGATTCTCGCGCGCGATACAGCGGAATGCGTGGATCGTGCGCTGCAGGATACCGATCGGGAAGCGCGCGTAGGCGATGCGCTTTTCATGCTGTGCGCGCTGGCACAGCGGCTGGGCGTGGATCCGGAACTTGCGCTGAATTCCGCGGCGGATCGATTCATCGATCGCTTTGAAGCGCTGGAGCGCGAAACGGGCGTCGTTTCGGAAACAACCTGCGATGAACAGGCGTTGAAAAACTGGAACAAAGTAAAATTGTGAATAAACGGCGAAATCTGGCAGGAATTGCCGTGAACATATCGAATATCATAATGTTGAATATCGAATATGATCCTGTGGATCAATGAAAAATTTGGAGGAGCAGCTACAATGAATAAGACCACGATGATTGCAAAGATGGCAGAAAAGTCCGGACTGAATAAGAAACAGGCGGAAGCCGCACTGGCAGCCTTTACCGATACCGTTGTTGAAGGCCTGAAGGCGGAAGAAAAGGTTCAGCTGATTGGTTTCGGCACGTTCGAAATCAAGGAGCGCGCGGCGCACACCGGCCGCAAGCCCTCCACCGGCGAAACCATCGAAATCCCCGCCAAGAAAACCCCCGTTTTCAAGGCCGGCAAGGGTCTCAAGGATCAGTTCTAATTGGTTGAACAGATAGGGGTTGCCACGTAGACAGCCCGCAGGCTGTAAAAAGCTGGGACAGGACAACCTGTAAAATCAAATTCAGCGACATGTGCGGTGAATTTGGTTTTTTCGAAACGTAGAGGTGACGCGGGTCGAACCGCGACAGTCGGTAAATGCTGACCGGCGAACCTGCAGTTTGCCGCCTTGTGAAGAAAAAACGATTCCACCAGTCAGGATTCCGCCCGGAAAATCCACAGATTTTCAGGAATCCGCAGTCTTTTTCTTGCTCGACAAAATCGTGAGATTTTGGAGAAAAAGGGGCTGCTTCGTGCAGCCCCTTTTACATATAAAAAAACGTATTTGGAGAGGAATTATGAGCAGAAAGGCGATCGAAGCGAGAAAGCCCGTGGAACGACCGGCGGTTACTTCCATCCGGCTGGATAAATTTCTGAAAATTTCCCGAATCATCAAGCGCAGAACCGTCGCCAACGACGCCTGCTCCACCGGTCATGTTACCGTGAATGGCAAGGAGGGCAAGCCCGGCATGGATGTGCGCGTGGGTGATGTGCTGGGCATTCGGTTTGGCGAGCAATACCACGAATACGAAATCGTGTCCATCGCGGAGCACGCGGCGAAACAGAACGCGGCGGATATGTACCGCCCGCTATCATGAATACCTGGTGCGTGCTGGTGGCGGCGGGGCGCGGAACGCGCTCCGGACTGCATGAGAATAAGGTTTTTTTCCAGATTCGCGGGCGCAGCGTGCTTTCGCGCTGTCTGGATGCGCTGGTAAGCAGCAGCGCGTTTGATGGGATCGTGCTGGTGATGAACCCGCAGGACGCGGCGCTGTACCGCGATATGATCGCGCGGGACGGCGAATGCGGTTTGGTTCGCAAAAACGTTTCGGGCGGCGATACGCGCCGCGAGAGCGTTTTAAACGGCCTTCGCGCGCTGCCGGAGGATACGGATGTGGTGGCGGTGCACGATGCGGCGCGCCCGTTTGTGACCGCAGATGTGATCCTTGCAACCATAGCGGATGCGCGCAGATACGGAAGCGGCGTGATTTCCACGCCCGTCGTAGATACGATCAAGCGCATCGATCCCGAAACGGGTGAAATCACTACGCCGGATCGAAAGCAGATGCGCGCGGTGCAAACGCCGCAGACGTTTGATTATCAAAAGCTGATGGCTGCCCATCTGTGGGCGGAGAAGGAGCGTTTGAACGTGACCGATGATGCGATGCTGTTTGAGAAGATGTATGGAAACGTGCATCTATCCTCCGCCGAGGGCGCGGATCGCAATGTAAAGCTGACCACGCCGCGCGATTTTGCCGCGTTCGGCGCGCCGGATATGCGGATCGGATCGGGTTACGATGCGCACCGGCTGAAGGCGGGCAGAAAATTGATCCTGTGCGGCGTGGAAGTTCCGCACGATCGCGGGCTGGACGGGCACAGCGACGCCGATGTGGCGGTGCACGCGCTGATGGATGCGCTGCTGGGCGCGCTGGGCGAGGGCGATATCGGGCGGCATTTTCCGGATAGCGACGATCGCTATAAGGGCATATCATCGATGCTGCTGCTGGATCATGTGATGGAAATCGTGCGCGCGCACAATATGCGCGTGGCAAACGCCGATGTAACCATCGTGGCGCAGAAGCCGAAGCTGGCGGCGTACATCCCGCAAATGCGCGAGAACATCGCGCGCGCGCTGGGCGTGGACGTATTCTGCGCGAATGTAAAGGCCACCACCACCGAACATATGGGCTTCGAGGGCGAGGGAATCGGCATATCCGCGCAGGCGGTCGCGCTGCTTGTGCGGCAATAATTGTATAATTTGTAAATATCTTCGGGAAACGGGCAAATTTGCCGCGGTTTCCCGTTTTTTCTGCTTGCAAAAAGCGCGAACATGCATTATAATGATAGTCAAAGATGGTCAAATATTCGATCGATCATTGGATTTCCCACAGAGAGGGTGAAGTCATGGCGCAGCTAAGCGATACCATAGAACGTTTTATCAAGGAACTGATGAGCGAGGACGCATTTATCGAAGTGCGGCGCAACGAACTGGCGCAGCATTTCGGGTGCGCGCCATCGCAGATCAATTACGTGCTGTCCACGCGGTTTTCGGTAGATCACGGCTATCTGATCGAATCGCGCCGCGGCGGCGGAGGCTATGTGCGCATTGTGCGAATGCACCCGCGGCAGGAGGGCAACATGCTGGATGCGCTGCTGAAGCGAATCGGCAATTCGATCGATGAAGAAACCGCGTTCGCGATCACGCAGCATTTGAAGGATTGCAATCTGATTACGGATCGGGAAGCGGCGCTGATTCGCGCGGCGGTGGGGCGCAATGCGCTGGCGCTGCCGGTCAGCGGCAAGGATGTACTGCGCGCGGCGGTGCTGAAAAATCTGCTGATTCAGGTATTTCGCAATGCGGAGGAGGAAGATAGAAAATGATGTGCGAAGAATGCGGAATGAATCCCGCGGTATTTCATTTTGTTACGATACGCGACGGCGAAAAGACGGAAAAGAACCTCTGCGCCGCCTGCATGGGCAAATATAAAAAACAGCTGCCGGGGCTGGATATCAAAAATCTGGCGGGCATGCTGAGCAATCTGATCGAGGGTCGCCGCACCTCCGCGAAGGAAGAAATCGATCCGGCGACGGCGGCGATCAGCTGTCCGCAATGCGGTATGACGTACGCCGAATTCCGCAAATGCGGCATGCTGGGCTGCGCGCAGTGCTATCGCGCGTTTCAGGAGCCCATGACGCAGCTTTTGCAGCGCATTCATGGCAATACCCAGCATGCGGGGCGCATCCCGAACGGCGCGCACAGCGGCACGGCGATTCGAATCAATATCGATCATTTGCGCCAGCAGCTCGCCAAGGCGGTCGCGGCGGAGGAATACGAACAGGCGGCGAAGTACCGCGATAGCATCCGCGCGCTGGAGGCGCAGCTCAAGCAGCGCGAAAGCAGCATTCATGTAGGACCGCCGGAGCGGATCGAACCCTTCTTCGGCGCGGAGGGAGGCGATTTCGATGCGTGATTATGTATGCGCGCCCGATCAGGATGTGGTTATTTCCAGCCGCGTTCGCCTGTCCCGAAACTATGAAGATCTGCCGTTTTCGCCGAAGCTGACCGCCGAATATGCGAACGAGGTCATCGATCGCACGGCAAAATCCGTATTCGAAAGCCGAAACGGCGCATCGTTTATGCTGCTGCGCATGTCCGATCTGGAGGAGGATGCGCGCAACCGGTTGGTGGAGCATCATCTGATCAGCTATGATCTGCTGAAATATGCGTCTCGCTCCGCGGCGATGGTATCCTCGGCGGGTACGATCAGCGTGATGATGAACGAAGAAGATCACGTGCGCTTTCAGGGACTGCTGCCGGGGCTTCAATTGGAGCGCAGCGCGGAAATGGCGCTTTCGCTTGATGAAAAGGTGGGCAAGGACTACGCTTACGCCTTCGATTCGCAGTGGGGCTTTTTAACCGCCTGTCCCGCAAATACCGGAACGGGTCTGCGCGCATGCGTGATTCTGCACCTGCCCGCGCTGGCGGCGGCGGGTCAGATGGGCGCGGTGATGCAGTCGGTGGGCAAGCTGGGGCTTACCATCCGCGGCATGTACGGAAACGGCGCGGACGCGCAGGGACAATTGTATCAGATGAGCAACGTGGCGACCCTCGGCCGAAGCGAGGAGGATGTGGTACGTTCGCTGGCGGCGGCGACGGAGGAAATCGTCAATCATGAACGCGCCGCGCGCGAAACGGCGGAAAAGAAGGATATGCTGCAATTGCAGGATGGTCTTATGCGTTCGTGGGGCGAAACGATGTACGCGCATCTGATGAGCACGAAGGAATTTATGCGCCGCTATTCGGATATCCGGTACGCGGCGAGCATGGGCTATCTGCATCTGCCGATACCGGCGCTGGATCTGTTGATGATGGATCTGCAGCCCGGATCGCTCGGCGTTCGCGCGGGGCGGCTGATCGGCGAACGGGAGAGCGAAATACTGCGCGCGAGCGCATTGCGAGAGGAGCTTTCCCGACTGACCAATTTGTAAACTGGAGGAAACCAAATGGCATTGAACGATAGATTTACCGAACGCGGACAGCGCGCGATGCTGATGGCGCAGCATGAAGCGCTGAACCTTGGGCGCACCTACGTGGGCACGGAGCATCTGCTGCTGGGCGTGATGAGCGATCCCGGCGCGGCGGCGAACGTGCTGCACGGCATTACGCTGGATGCGGTGCGGAATGAAATTATCTCCATCCTCGGCAAGGGCACGGAGGATACGCACGGCAAGCAGATGGTGTATACGCCCAGAACGCGAAAGGTGCTGGAACAGGCGGTGCGCGAGGCGAACGATCTGAAGCAGAACGCGGCGTCGGTGGAGCATATTCTGCTTGCGCTGATGCGCGAACGCGAGGGCGTGGCGGCGCACGTGCTGATCAAACTGGGGCTGGATCTGAACAAGGCGCGCGATGAGCTTTTGCACATTCTGACCGGAAGCGATGATGAAGCGAGCGGAGCGGAGGAGGCGGATACGCCGATTCTGAATCAGTTTTCGCGCGATCTGACCGCGGCGGCACGCTCCGGCGAACTGGATCCCGTAATCGGGCGCGAAAAGGAAATCGAACGCATCGTGCAGATTCTGTCCCGCAGGCGCAAAAACAATCCCGTGCTGATCGGCGAACCGGGCGTGGGCAAATCCGCCATCGTAGAAGGACTTGCGCAGCTGATCGTGGAGGGCAATATCCCCGAAATCCTGCGCGGACGGCGCGTGGTTTCGCTGGATCTGGCGGCGATGCTGGCGGGCGCGAAGTACCGCGGCGAATTTGAAGAACGCCTGAAGAACGCCATGGCGGAAATGCATCGCGCGGGCAACATCATCATGTTCATCGATGAATTGCACACTATCGTGGGCGCGGGCGCATCCGAGGGCGCGATTGATGCGGCGAACATCATGAAGCCCATGCTGGCGCGCGGCGAAATCCAGTGCATCGGCGCGACCACGCTGAGCGAATACCACAAGCACATCGAAAAGGACGGCGCGCTGGAGCGCAGGTTCCAGCCCGTACAGGTGGGCGAACCGACGCGCGAGGAATCCATCGAAATTCTGCGCGGCCTGCGCGATCGCTACGAGGCGCATCACCATGTGCGGATTTCGGATGAAGCGATTCGCGCGGCAGTGTACCTTTCGGATCGCTATATTTCCGATCGCTGCCTGCCGGATAAGGCGATCGATTTGATCGACGAAGCGGCTTCCCGCGTGCGGATCAAGGCGTTTACCGCGCCGCCGGATATGAAAAAGCACCAGACGGCGCTGGCGGCGCTGACCAGGCAGACCGATGAAGCGGTGGAAAGCGAAGATTTTGAAACCGCCGCAAAGCTGCGCGATCAGAAAAAGCAGCTGCAGCAGGAAATGCAGCTGGTGCGCGCCCAGTGGGAGGAGCGCATGAGCCAGCGCATGGAAACCGTGGGCGAAGAGGAGGTTGCGCAGATCGTGGCGCTGTGGACGGGCGTGCCCGTCAGCAGACTTACCGAGGATGAAGCGCAGCGGCTGGTGCATCTGGAGGACATTCTGCACAGCCGCGTAATCGGGCAGGACGACGCCGTGCGCGCGGTGGC
>JABLTK010026833.1_pt1 | contig 11335 bp, 15 predicted proteins | sample 7160131 | NCBI WGS metagenome assembly JABLTK01 (sample SAMN14651221, study PRJNA627086) | human gut metagenome | isolation source: feces | host: Homo sapiens
ATTCGAAACCTTGTTTGGATCTGTGAATGTATTGTGCAGAAGCAGCGTGCGAAGATTGAAAAGTACATTCCCATCTTTAGCGCGAATTCGGCTTGGAGACATGGAAAGCTGGGCATTTAAGTTTGGCGCGGAAGTGTTTTTCAGTTGTTTGTTCATGTCCTATTCAAATGATCTCTCACCACCGAAACTTGTTCTCTGTGAGGTGATTCGTCATTCCTATGGGACGAATCCTCAAGACAGCAGTGAATCGTGTCAGGAGTTATATAATCTTCTTTCTCCGAGTGATTTGGATCAACTGAAGCAAGTACAACTCAATTATCTCCATAAACTATATGATGGTTGGGAACCAGATCGAAAGGAGGCATATCTGTTTTTGCTTCAGTATCAGCCTGGAAGTGCCTTTATAAATCAAATTCTAACGGAATGGGAGAATCTTGTTCAAGAATCCGATGAGTTTATTCCTTGGATGGTGCAGTTACAAGAGTGGAGGTCACAATATATGGATGAGCAGGATGAATCTTCTCTTTTAGTCTTTGTATCATCAGTTGTAGCTTCGTTTCATTTAATTCCATTCTCTTCTTACTATCTTATTGCCGATCTGCTTTGTGATTATCTTCAAGAGAAGAATCAGGTTGTATCCTTTCCATCTCCATTTCCTTCCTTTAGCCCTTATTTTACGGAAGAACAATACCGTTCATGGGAAAATGCATTTCAACTTTGTCTATTTCAACAACAAGGAACCTTTGATATTGATACTCTCAAAACTCAGCTTCTTTCCATCTCTCCTCCTCCGTATCCACTACTTGCATCTCTTTCATTCTTGCAAAATGACTTTCAGACTGCTCACTCCTATCTCTTACAGAGTATCTCAACAACTCCTACGATCAAGTCAATTCTTCTACCGCTCACATTTTATTCACTTGCTTATCGATCTCGTGCGATAGAGCTTCTTCATGAGCTAGTCCAGGTGTGTCAATTATCTCGGGAAACGGAGATGGAGTCAATTCTGTCATTTATGAGTATTTTCACAGAAATAGAAAGTGAACGAATTCTTCAATCGATTGAGATAACATTGAAGCATTGCCAAGGGAAACGAGATTTCATACCAGTGTCAATTTTATTTCTACGATTTCTTCTCTTCTATCCTTCATTTCTTAAAGTTAAGGATGGTACATTTTGTAGAAGTATCCTCGATGAAGCTGGGTTTGTCAATTCATCTGTTCAAAGTGTCTCGGAAGGACTTCATTGGCTTTCTATTCATCCTAAGGATTACTACACCTTACTTCATTCGTATATTGATTTGAAGTCGTCGGAATCTCCCTATGTAACTCCAGTCCAGCAATTATCCACTTCAATTCATTCAAATCATATTCAAAATGCTATCAAGTTCCTTCGAAAAGGTGTATCGAATTCATTGTTGCAAGTATTAGGTCAGTGGCAATCGATGGTTGATTGCATTCATTATTCACAAGAGAAGCTATGGAATGAGACTTTGATTGCTGTAATCCGAGGGATCTGGTTAGAACAACAGAATCGTTATGAAGAGGGTTTGAACACGATCCATAAGGCATTTGAGATATGTAAGGAGAAGGGACTACAGAGTGGTGCTTCGATGTGTGTAGTGAGTGAGGCATTTTGTTTGTCTCGAAGAGGTACATTGACTACAGTAATGATAGAATCGATTCGAGAAGCATTAAAGGTATTTGTTAGTCTGCGATTGGTCAAGGCAGTTCGAATCTGTCTTTATCTTGTCTGCTTGGATTCAAATCGTTGGAACCAATTAAAGAATCTTGCCATTGAACAGAATGATGGTGATTTGATATGTTTGGTAGAAGAACGTGAATTGTATTTAAACAATTGTTCACTACAAGAATTTGTTTCTGTGTGTATGAAATATGATTGTTTGGCCTTGGCATTGAATTCCATCCATTCACATCCATCTGAGAAAGAAATCGATTTACTGATGGAACAGATTGAGAGAGAACAAATGAAGCCTTTTTGTGCTGTTTGTGAGAGACATCCATTCTTGTTTGACCACTTCGGTTTTCCAACCACTCATCTAGTTGAGATATGACAGTTCTAGGATGTGGAGAATAACGGTTTCTCTGATGTGATAATCATTAATCCTTTATCTATAGCCCTCGTGTAGCCGAAATAATAGTTCACTCAGTATAGTATTGATATTGGTACTCTGTTTTGGACTGGTGAAAAGTGAACAAGACAGATGAGTGGAGGTCAAAAGAAATTCAGCAATATGGTGGATGCATTCTCTGAATCTGATATGAGTGATGTTGAGGAAGTGAATGTCGATCTCGAAAAGTCCCAAGATTGTTGTGATAACTGCAATCAAAAGAGTGTCTCAAGCACTCTCTTGGTGGATACAAAGTCTTTATCAACAAATCAAGTGATTGGCGTTTCAAAGGATTCAACAGAAGAGGAATCGTCAAGTGATTCTGATGATTTGTTTTTCCCAATACATAAAGGTAGACCGAAGAGCCCGATAGGTAGTACAGTCCCTCAAGGTTTGGGTATGTGAACCAACTCATACTTAGAGTCATCTCGAACAGGATTGACCGAAGATCCGATTCTGGAGAGTGAGGATTCGTTAAGTAATACGACCCTAATCCCTGTAAACAAGGGTGAGGAAGGAACAACTAGTGACAAACCGATTACTATTGATGAGAGTATCATTGAATCTGGTTCCATTCCTACAAGTTCTATTTTTCACTCATCCTAATGAATAGAAGTTCATCAAACACGGCAAAAGAGTCATGGACCTCGGAATACTGAAGAAGCGCTTATGTTCTCAAAACGGATTCTGTTCACCTATGAATCTCCCTTCATTAACAACCGAATTGATATCACAGAATATGATCGTGTTTGGATAGATGATTGTTTATATCTGTAGACTCGGCTCTCAGAAGGTATCATGTTGAATGACAGCATTGTCAACTTCTATATGAACTATTCCTTGACAGAGTATATTGAGGGTCAATTGTCACTTCTTGGGATTCCCAAAGAAGATGCTGTTGTATTACTCCAGAAGAAGCATCTAAGTGATCCAAATCGTGAAGAGCTGATCAAGGGTGCATTGAACAATCTACTCTTAACATTCCACATTTTTTCCACTTTCTTTTATCCTCAACTTTCAAAACTCCGTTGTCTAGAAAACAGTGCTATTAAGAAGAAATTGCTGAAATGGTGTGAGAATGCTGCTGTATTTCAACGACAATGCGTATTTCTTCCCATTTATCAGAAGTAGGAATTGTTGAGGAAGATGAGGTTTAGTAGTCATTTCTCCTTAGCCGTATTGTTCTATCCAAATAAACTAATTAGCTATATTAAAAAACGACTTATTGTAAATGGAATCGATTATTCACAATCTCGCAAACCTTGTCATTCTCTTGTGACTCAGGGTCAGAATGATTTAATGGTCAGTTCTTATCATTAAATTCATCTCTAGCCTTGTTTGGTTATGCTAGATTCACTTCACGACGAGATCGGGGCTTCAGAATGCAAGAACATTCGATTGTTGTTATCGTTACTCCTTCATGAATCTATCCCCAACTGTCAAGTAAATATCACAGAATACAATCTACCTCAAATCAATCCACGTGTAGCGAAGCAGACAAATGCTGTGGATTGCGGTATTTTTGCTCTAGGGTTCACACGTTTGATCATCAATCACTTCAGTGAATTATCTCTTAAATCGGACATCCTCCATGATGCGGAAAAGATCAATCATTGTTTTTCGTTTTTGCGGAATGATGTTGGAATGTTTACAAATTTAAGATCGAGGATCCAAGCTTTGATCATGCGTATTGCGAATGTATCGGAGACAAATGACTTATTTGCTGTGGAAGATGAGTTGAGTGAAGAGAGTGACATTGAATGTGTGGAAGTGAATATGAAGAAGAAGCCTTTGAAGCATCGATGGTTGGAAAGGGGACACAAAGAGAAGGAGGAAACAGTGGAGAAGAAGCAAGAGGAAGGAGAGGAAAAGAGGAAGAATAAGGCGCAACAAGAAAACCTGGAGAAGATTGAATGCGAGAAGAAAAGAGAAGAGAAGGAGAATCATCCTAATACAATTCTCCAGATGTCATCACATTCCAGCCCAAAAATAAAACACATCCCATCTAACTCCTCCAAACACATGTCTTCACGGGCACGTACAGTCGATTCCCCTCAACCTACAGAGTCTTATAAAAGCAGTTTTTCGTCACTGCTTCATTCCTTTCAAACCCATAATGATCCACTCTCCCAACTGAAACCAGAAGCCAGTAACAATACAAAACCGGCTAAAAGGGAACATGATTGGAAACGAATGGGAAGTGATCCAAACAAGATCAAACCAAAGAAGAGGAAATCGTTAGGATATTCACCTGTAAACAATTTATAAACTGAATGTTTGTTGCAAGAACTGATCTCCAAAGATTCAGTTAATGTTGATGATGGAGTGTAGTGAAGAGATTTCAGAACAACGAGATTTAGTTTGGAAGTTCCTCAACTACCTTAAGGATTCGACCTATGAATCGGTTGGATATGTTTCTCGAACTTAAGTTGTAGAAGAATTCCATCGCAAAGCAAATCTATAGTTGTGTAGTCAGAGGACCTACTTCGACAAACAAAATATTGATATGTGGCTACACCATTAGTACTATCTCTGAATAGGAACTATTCATAGAGCATGGAAACCTAAATGGAGATTACGTCAGCTTTAAAATCAAAGTTCATGTTTTTCATAATGGAAAGGAGTACTTCATTCCTGGTTCACTTGTGATTTCTCTCTTCAAGTACTTTGAAATTAAGCCATATTTGCGTTTGAATCGTGATGAGAAATGTAAGATCAGGGGTAGGCCAAATCATGTAGATACAAGTGTTCTGAATTATTCCTATGTTGAACCAAATGGAGAGGTCAAGATACCAGAATTGGATCGGTGGGGAAAAGTAGAAGTGCAAACACCAATAAACACTAGGGATCAAGGCTTGAGATTATAATGTGTATCCTGATTACCAGTTTGAAGGGTGAAAATGCACCCATTGCTCCAAAGAGTCCAATTCACCAGTCTGTGGATCCGAATGCATGGCGCAATGTGCCATGGGGCGATATTGAGAAATATCGAAAGATTGGAAGCGGTTCATATGGAGATGTTTATGAAGGGTATGAGAGATATCTGCGAATAATCAGTAGATGTTATCAAGGAAAGAAGGTTGCAGTGAAGATCATTCGAGAGCCTAATTCAACTCTATCTCTTCCCAGAAAGAAAGCTCTCGAAAGAGAAATCGAACTTCAACATGGGTTGGATCATCCAAATTGTCTGAAGCTGATTGGAGTAAGTCAAACGGAAAACTGCACAGCCTTAATTCTTCCGTTATGTGAGTATTCGTTGAATGATCTCATTCACTTCCCTAATGAAGAGCGAAAAAGAATCCTTCGAAAAATGACATATCAAAAGAAAGTCCAGATTTTGGTAGAAATAGCTGAAGGTATCCAATATCTCCATACCAATAATCGGATCCATCGTGACATTAAGGTACCTATTAAATGATAATTGAGGTCATATTCAGTCTGCTAATATTATGATGCTGGATGGTCATCCTCTGATTGCTGACTTTGGTTTATCACGGGAATGGAATAGTAATGAGGCAATGACAATGACTGTTGTTGGTACACCTTTCTAGTGATGGTTTGATAAACTGAGTAATTCGTTAGTCGAGCCCCAGAACTCATCTTAACAAATCGTAGTTCATTTGCCTGTGATGTATTTTCGTTCGCCTGTACTGCGTTGGAACTCCTAGAAGAGCATTTGGTGTTTCAAGATCACCCTGAGATTCAGCGTGAGTCTGATGTGAGAATGTGAATCCATTGTGATTTTGTAGCTAACAGTGTTCTATCAACGAGGAGGTAGACCAACGATTGATAAGTCTATTCCTTTGAGTAGAAGAAGATTGAGAATATGAAGTTCTAGTGATGCAATGTCTTCTGGAAGACTGTTTGAGGGAAGAATCCAAACGACCTTCTATCGCATCTGTTATCACACAGTTGAATGCTTTAGAATATGGAAGTAGGGGTCCTATTGAGTGATGATCAGTTAGCATTCAATCCTTCGATTCCATACTCGGATTTGAAGATAGGAAGAAGACTTGGATATGGTCAGTTTGGAGAAGTTTATGAAGGGTAAGAGATCGTAATGAATTTAATGTAAGTTGGTACCACAATCACAAGATTGCAGTTAAAGTGTTGAAAGAATGTGAGAATGAAATTCACCAGACGTATGTTGATCGAGAAATTAGCATTCAGAAGATGTTACATCATCCGAATTGTTTGAAGCTCTATGGAACAAGTTTAACTGATACTAATCAGGTTGCTTTGATTATGGAACTAGCTGGAAAGAATATGAAAGCTTGTTTGTTTGGTGCGGATCGAATTGTGTAAAGGATTAGAACTGTTGATTGATTATAGACTTACAAATGAGGAGAAGAAACAGATTCTGCTTCAAATTGCTCATGCTATTGCTTATCTGCATTCAAAATCCATCATTCATCGAGATTTGAAGGTATGGATGTTTTTTTGTTATTCCAATTTCTAGCTTGAAAACATACTGATGATTAACAAGAAGCCACTTCTCTCAGACTTTGGTTTATCCCGAGAATTACGTGAAATGGCAGCATTAATTGTTACTCAGGTGGGTTCACCTATCACGTAGGTTTAGACGAATGGAATGTTTGGTAGAATGGCTCCCGAATTGATAGCTCATGAACCGGTGACGAATTTGGTGGATGTGTATTCGTTTGGTTGTATTATGAATGAAATTGTTGGAGGAAAACAGTGTTGGAGTGACTACAAGTATACTACTCACAAACAGGTTCAATCAGATGGTTACTATGAATAATAGTTCTATAATGATGTGATGAATGGAAAACGTCCTACGATCCCTGAGACGATTCCTTCTGGTTAGAGAAGAAAAGGAGATTGATGTATAGAAGTTGGCTCGTTAATTAGAGAGTGTTTCCAAACGAAAGAGAAACGTCCTTCAATGGATGAAGTGATTGCAAAGATAGAAGCATGGAATCCTGCACTGTGGTAGTTTGTTTGTTTGTTATTACAAACATAAGAATGAAGACCTTTAGCAGCCATCGATTTAAGATAATTAAGATTCTTCTTTCCCTTATTCTTCTTTCCAGGACTCTTTCCATGAAACTGATATGAGAATTGTCTGAATGCTTCTTTTGTTGACAATAATCGGCCATTTTTATCACGATACTCTAATACAAATCCATCTTCATATCATGTCTTCTTCTTATTCCTTACCTTTACTCTCATTATCTCGAATAACACGGTCATTTCGTCGACCATATGCTTCTTCTTCAATATCTTCACTCTTTTGACTTCGAAGAAGATTGAGAACTCCACTCAAACCCTTACCCAAATCAGGCTGAACGTAAAGATCTTCTTCCTCTTCCTCCTTCATTCCTTCTTCCTCCTCCTCTTCTTCCTTCTCTTCCTCTTCTTCTTTCTCTGGAGGAGACATCACAGTAGTTGGAATCACTGTCTCTTTCTGTTTCTCTTTCATCAACGCCTTGAATCGCTTCGTGAATTCACTCACTTCTTCCAGCTCTTGTTCTTTTGCATTCGCACTGGCTACTGCTTCCTCTGCTTCCCTCTGGATCTGGATTTGAGCTGCAATCTATTCTCACACTCTTCGAATCGTTCCTACTTCTTCAGGAGTCTTCTTACGCTGTCCCAACACAGCGCGACGTGCTCGTAACAATGATTCTGTCAACATCACATCATCATTCATATCTCCCTTCTCTTCTCCTCGTAGAATACGATTCTTTTGCTCTTCCTTCTCTCTTGCTCTTTCATACCCCTGTTTACGCTCCATTTCTGCTTCAGCTTCTCTTGCATCTCGTGTTTCTTGCATCTGTCTTCTTGAAGTGCTCTCATCATCCACCATCTCTGGTAGCTTCAATGGTTCTTCAGTCTCTACCTCCTATGACTCAAATACACCCTATTCTTCGTACACTTTTTCGGACATGTCGATTTCGCTTCTTCTTCTTCCTAAATTGGGCCATCTCCTCTTTGCTGAAGTATTCTGAAGCTACCTTCTTCTCTTCCGAGAGACCAGCTAGCAGACTACCTAGTGAAATTTGAGTTCCCACGGGACCTGAACTCGATGCAGCCGTAATGGCTGAAACTGTGTTCATAGGAGCTTCTTCAAGTTGTTGTTGAGCTGCAAGTTTGCTTCTTTTCAAATCTTCTTCACTTACTCCAGAATCCGTTAATGTAAATGATTTCTGTTTCTTCTTAGGTTCATTGTACTGAGGGAGAAGCCGATCTTCCTCATCAAAATCTGAATCAAATTCCGCATCATCATATCCAGTATATCTATAACTTCATCCCCTTTCCTCATTTATACATTGGCATTTTTGCTTTCTCTCTTTGCTTTCTCGCTTCTTTGTAATTCTCCATTTGAACCAAAGCTGTATCCTCTAACACATCTTCTGTTTCTGCAATCTGACCCTTTTCATCAAGAAGAGGCGCATCCTACAACTAATCTCCACTTTATTCTCATACTCGAAGTGTCAAGATCGTTTCGCCTTCACCAATTTCCGTGATGTCATGAGCAACTTTGAGGCCAGCAAGCGAAACCTTTGCTTCACGTCGCTGTTGCTCTATTTCCTCTTCTTTATCCTCTTCTTCCTCCATTGCATCCAATGCAGCTTCTTGCTTTTCCTTACTTCTCTCAAGCTACACATAATCCATATCTAAAACTCAAACCCATGCTTTAACATCCAGTTCCTTTCCTTCCTCGCTTAACAAATCTCCAAGTCCCTTTCCTTTCAAATTCTGGTACTCATCTCGTTCTCGATCCTGTCGGCTCTTTTCGAGTTTCTTGCGGATCTGTTCTTCCTCAAGAATTTTGGAGTGATCCACAAATACGAATCCATCATCATCGACTTGTTTTTCTTCTTTTGTATCATCAATTTCAAGAGGAGGAAGACCCAATTGAGCACGAATCCGATTCGTTTCTTCCACTGAACAGGAAATCTCTCCACCCTCCTCTGTTACATTTGCATGTGGAATTTGCACTTCTCTAGATTCTTGTCTATCTCTCGAATGACTTCGAGAACTACTTCTTTCATCTTGTCGTCGTCGTTCCGATCTAGACTCCCTATGTCGATTTGAACGGCTATGCGAAGAACTATGATCACGTCTTCTTGATGAATACTTTGAATGACTGGCATCTCGACTCCTACTATATTACTTCAGCACACTAATTCAAACTTAGAACGACTCCTACTACGACTTCGATGGCGATGTGAACTAGAACGATCTCTATCGCTTCCACTCATAACTTTAACTTTATTCCGAAGAATAGAACCGATACCGTTCTTTCTATAGTGTTGCGACATTTGGACCGCAATTGGGCACCGAATTGATGTCTTTTCCGACTTCAATAGTTTTCTGTTTTTTACTGATTCTATTTGTAAGAATTACTGAAAATGGATTTTGACCATGTAGGACAGATGAAACAATCGCAATCCATATTCGTGTTGCTTTGTATCTTGGCACTCGGAATGTCCTATCCATCACTTCGAAGCGAATGGAAAGAGCCATTCCTTTCTTCTTCAGAGGATAATTTATGGGACTTTAGTACGTTGGAGTTCGTTTGTGTTATCCCTAGTTGAGAAGGTTTATAATGATTATAAGATCGTTGTGAACGGAGTGATCATCTTCATCGGTCTTTTCCTTTGCTTCCTAGGATTAAAGTCTGTAGTTGTGAGATTTTGGCATTTTGATTTAAGGAATAGTTTAATATGTTCCTCTGTGGATTCTTAGCAGGAGGTGTACCGACTTTTGTCATTGCTACCGAGCTTCTTTCTAACACAGAAAAGTAGGAAATTGAGACTAGTCACTATGTTCATTAGAGAGGAACAAGCGTTTTGGATCAGTATTGGCGTTAGTTGTGTGATGGGTTTGATTATTGGTATCCTTCTCATCTTCCTCTATAAGATCGGTTATTTTGTTATTGGACTTGGCCTTGGTGCTATTATTGCTATCTACACAGATATTGTTCTTGAGTGTATTCTCCGTTTCCATTCCGATGTGGTTCTCTATGTGGCAGTTGGTACAATCTCTCTCGAGTTTGGTATCTTTGCCATGATTTGGGACAAGTAAGTTTTCACTTTTTGTGTTACTGTGTAGAATTCTGGTGATCTTGGGAACTTCAGTAATTGGTAGTTATATGATTACATTCGGGTCCACTCTATTTGCATCGCTCATGCTTAGTCTTTCTCAGTTTATCGGAAATTGGATTAATCCATTCTCTCCGTTGTTCCCTCAGCAATTGGTGAATCCTCCATGGGAAGTAAGGTCGAATCGGTGATATAAGTGTTAGTGGTATTTGTATTTGAGTATATTGGCTGGTTTCACCATATTTGGAGTGATTGTGCAGGCAGCCACAAACAGGGGGCCGAAGGAGCCAAAAGAATCTCCAGATACAACCCTTCCTTTGATCATTAATCAAGATACTAGTATGAAGGAAATAAAGGAAGAAAAACCAGTAGCAAAAGAACGTCAATATAAGACATTACGCGAGCTGCAAGCATGAGTTGTTTCTTATCATTTACGTTTTCGCTATTTGTTTATTTAGATAGGGTTGTTTAGAGGAATATAAATTGTGTGTGGGAGTGAACGTAACAATAGAACGATTGAAATCTTGAATTGTTCATTGATCTATACCGTGGTTATCTGCTGATTCTGGCGATAAGCTTCTCGATTCTGCTTGTTTTATATCATCATATTCCTTGCCATTTGTGACATTATTCTGTTAAATCTGTCATGCCAAAGGGAGGGTAAAGGATTAACATTTTTCTCTTATGTTTGTAGAAAGTATAACGATGATGACCTATTCGCAAAGTGTCAGGCTTGTGGAGAGATCATGGATATATCTGAAGTGATTACACACGATTCCAAATGTAAGGCGTCTCGAAAGCAAAAGCAAATGGTATTTGATAGAAATCAGTTATTATCTTGTAGTTAACTGCAAACCGATATCAGAATATTACAGGAAAGGAGCGCAATATATTAGAAGGACTGGAGTAGGATCTTGCTTATATCACGATGGTATAGAGAGGATCATACAACAGAGAGTAAGCACCATCATCATAAGCATCGATCTGAAGCGCAAGATACTGTAGATGATGAAGAGGAAGCTCGAAGGAAGCGAAAAGAAGAGAGAAAGAAGCGCAAGGAAGCTGAAGCTGCTGCTCTTGCTGCTGCTGAAGCTGAAGAGAAGAAGAAGCAGGAGGAGGAAGAGGAAGCTCGACG
>JABLTK010093298.1_pt1 | contig 11335 bp, 12 predicted proteins | sample 7160131 | NCBI WGS metagenome assembly JABLTK01 (sample SAMN14651221, study PRJNA627086) | human gut metagenome | isolation source: feces | host: Homo sapiens
CGGCAGAATACCCGGGTCAAACGCCGGGATGAATTGCAGGAAAAAATCCGGAAATTGTTTTTTCAGGTAAATCAAATGTTGGAAAATCCTCACTTATAAATAAGATATTAAATAGAAAATCTTTGGCTCGAGTCAGCACCAAACCTGGAAAAACTGTGAATTTGAATTTGTACAATTTGAAAAAAATTCGTTTTGTAGATTTGCCGGGTTACGGATATGCAAAAGTATCTTTTTCCGAGAAAAAAAGATGGTCCGATTTAGTTGAAGGTTATTTTGATTCAAGTAAAAATATATCTCTTGTTGTTCAGATTATAGATATGAGACATAGTCCTTCTGTTTTGGATTTTCAAATGATGGACTACCTTTATGATAAAAAATTTCCTTTTGTGATAGTTGCTTCAAAAGTTGACAAACTTAATAAGACACAAAGGTCTGAACGTGAAAAAGCTCTTATAGAAGAACTTTGTAGGTATGTTAATGTGCCTGTGATAATTTTTTCATCAGTTACAGGAGAAGGAATTGAAAAAATAAAAAATATGATTTCCGATTGTGTAAAATAGTAAATAAGGGAGAAGTAGCTGTGGATGAGAATCTAAGTAAAACCTATGATCCAAAAAATGTTGAGGATAAACTGTATAATTTTTGGATTGAAAATGGCTTTTTTAAAGCTCATGTTAATAAAAATAAAAAACCATACACTATTGTAATGCCGCCTCCTAATGTAACAGGAAAGCTTCATATGGGGCATGCCTTAGACGAAACAATTCAAGATACCATAATAAGATTTAAGCGTATGCAAGGTTATGAAACTCTTTGGGTTCCCGGAACTGACCATGCTGCAATTGCGACTGAGGCTAAGATAGTTGAACAAATGCGTAAAGAAGGCATTTCTAAAGAAGAAATTGGACGTGAAAAATTCTTGGAACGTGCCTGGAAATGGAAAAATGAGTACGGTAGTAATATAGTAAGTCAGCTGAAAAAATTGGGAGCATCATGTGATTGGTCAAGAGAAAGATTTACTATGGATGAAGGCTGTAGTAAAGCTGTTAGAGAGTTTTTTGTACGCCTCTATGAAAAAGGGTTAATTTATAAGGGTGAAAAAATAATCAATTGGTGTCCTAAATGTAAAACTTCTATTTCTGATTCTGAAGTTAGTTTCGAAGAAAAAAATGGACATTTTTGGAATATAAAATATCAAGTAGTAGGCAGTGATGAATTTGTGGTTGTTGCTACAACTCGTCCTGAAACAATGTTTGGAGATGTAGCTATAGCTGTAAATCCTTCTGATAAACGATACAACCATTTAGTAGGAAAAATTGTTAAAATACCTATAGTGAATCGTGAAATTCCGATAATTTCTGATGAATATGTCGACGTAGACTTGGGTACCGGTGCTTTAAAAATAACTCCGGCACATGATCCTAATGATTTTGAAGTAGGATTGAGGCATGGATTAGAAATTATAAAAGTTATGGATGAATCAGCCATAATGAACGAAAAAGCCGGAAAATACCAAGGATTGGATAGGTATGAGGCACGAAAAATGTTTGTAAATGATTTGGAAAAGAGTGGGTACCTGGATAGTGTAAAAGAAATCACTCATAATGTTGGCATGTGCTACAGGTGTTCTACTGTTGTCGAGCCTCGTGTTTCGAATCAATGGTTTATTAAAATGGAATCACTTGCTAAACCAGCGATTGATTGTGTAAAAAGTAAAAAAACTTCATTTGTACCAGAAAGATTTAGTAAAATTTATTATCATTGGATGGAAAATATTAAAGACTGGTGTATTTCACGTCAATTGTGGTGGGGTCACAGAATTCCGGTTTGGTACTGCAAAAATTGCGGTGAAACGATGGTTTCACGTGATGATATTTCTGAATGTACAAAATGCGGGTCATATGAGGTTCATCAAGATGAGGACACTCTCGATACTTGGTTTTCTTCAGGTTTGTGGCCGTTTTCTGTTTTAGGTTGGCCGGATAAAACTCCTGAATTAGACTATTTTTATCCCACAAAAGTATTGGTTACAGGGTATGATATAATCTTTTTCTGGGTTGCTAAAATGATTTTTTCTTCTTTGGAAATGACAGGATTACCACCTTTTGAAAATGTATTGATTCATGGATTGGTGAGAGATTCTCAAGGAAGGAAAATGTCTAAGTCTTTGGGTAACGGAATAGATCCAATTGAAGTTATAGAGAAATATGGGGCAGACGCTCTGAGATTTTCTTTAATTTTAGGAACGAGTCCTGGAAATGACATGAGATTTTTTTATGAAAAAGTTGAAGCAAGCAGAAATTTTGCAAATAAAATATGGAATGCTGCCAGGTTTGTTCATATGAATGTAGATTCAGAAGATGTAAAAATAGAGTTACCCACAGAAATGGGTACAATAGATAAGTGGATTGTAAGCAGATTCAATAAAATTTCTAAAGAAATTACTCAAAGTATAGAAAAATTTGAACTCGGAATTGCTGCTCAAAAGCTTTATGATTTTATATGGGATGAATTTTGTGATTGGTATATAGAATTTTCTAAGATTTCAGGAAAAAGAGAAGTTTTAGTATGGATAATGACTAATATTTTAAAACTTTTACATCCATTTATGCCGTTTGTGACTGAAGAAATTTGGCTTTCATTTCCACACAAAGAAAGTTCAATAATGGTTTCTGATTTTCCGAAGTATAAGTCTGATTATATTTTTGAAAAATCTGAAAAAGATGTAGAAGTTATAATTTCTGTTATAAAATCTGTTAGGAACCTTAGACGAGAAATGAACGTACCTCAAGGAAGAAAATCTGCAATTTATATAGAAACATCTAATTTGAAGTTTTCAGAAAACTTGCTAAAGCATAAAGAAATTCTTTGCAGATTGTGTTTAGCAAAGGATGTAACTGTTTCAGAAAAATTTAATTTAGAAAAATATGTAACCGCAGTTAATGATTACGTAAAAATATATCTTCCTACAGAAGAATTAATAGATATTTCAGCTGAAATATCTCGATTAAATAAAGAATTAGAATTATCAAAAAAACAATTATTGCAGGCAGAGCAAAGACTTAAAAATAAAAATTTTATTTCTAAAGCTCCGAAAGAGGTAGTAGATGGTGCTAAAGATTTATATAATAAATTGAATGAAAAAGTCGAAAAATTAGAAAATACTATCAAAAAGTTTGAGAGCTAAGGATTAAATCAAAATTTAATATTGCATATGACACTATTCTACAAAACAATTAATAAGAGTTCTTTATCATTATATGGTAGAGAACTTTTTATTAAAGTATGGGACAAGCATTTATTTTGATTACTAAAAAGCAGATTACAGAGGAGGTAAATTTAGAAATGAGTGTTCGTGTTTCGTTTTACAAAAATACGCTTACGGCTTGCATTGAAGGGGACATAGATCACCATACTGCCAAAGAAATAAGAGAAACGATTGATGGTTATGTTGAAAAATATAATCCTAATGTTTTGGAGATGGATTTTAGTTGTGTGCAATTTATGGACACTTCCGGTATTGGATTAATTATGGGTCGTTTCAAGTTGATGAGTGCAATGGGTGGAAAGTTAAAAGTAGTAAATGTTCCTAAAAGTTTAGAAAGAATGATAAAACTTTCTGGATTAGGTACATTAGGTGTATTCGAAAAGGAGGAAGAAAAAAATTATGCAAAATATAATAAATGAAATGAATATAAATTTTTTTAGTAGATCTTGTAATGAGGGATTTGCTCGAAGTGTAGTGGCATCTTTTGTATCTCAGTTAGACCCTACCATAGATGAGTTGGCAGATATCAAAACTGCAGTTTCAGAAGCCGTAACAAATTGTATAGTTCATGGTTATAAATCGGGAATAGGTAAAGTTTACATATCGTCTAAAATATATGAAAATGGTAAAATATTAATAAAAATTAAAGATAAAGGTTGCGGAATAGATAATGTTGAACAAGCCATGGAACCTCTTTTTACCACGGGAGGAAGCGATCGTTCAGGATTAGGATTTGCAGTTATGCAGAGCTTTATGGATAAAATAAAGGTAAATTCTAAAGTGGGGAAGGGCACTACTGTTACATTACAAAAATTTATAATTCGTAGACCTGTTAAAAATGAACGATAATTTAGAAAATATAAATTTAAAACAAAAAAAAATAAATATAGAAGAACATTTAGGATTAGTTCACTCTTGTGCACAGCGTTTTCGTGGCAGAGGATTGGAGTACGATGATATATTTCAATCTGGGTGTATAGGACTTACTAAGGCAGCTAATAAATTTGATTTTTCTCGAGGTTTAAAATTTTCTACATATGCTATACCCGTAATTCTGGGAGAAATAAAAAGTTTATTTAGAGATAGCAATTCAATAAAAATAAGCAGAAAAATAAAAGAATTTAGTAATAAAGTCAAATATGAGAGAGAAAATTTTATAAAATTTTATGAAAGAGAACCAACTGTGAGTGAGTTAAGTGACTGTTTAGGTGTAGAAAGTGAGCAAATTTTAGAAGTGTTAGATACTTTTCAGCCGGTTATTTCTCTTGATGAAAGCTACGAAAGTGGTGAATCTGTTACTGAGATATCTGTAGATTTTGATGATGAAAAAATTTTTAATTCGATTTCAGTTCATCAAACATTAAAAAAATTTCCGATGCAAGATAAAAATATTATTTATTTTAGATTTTTTAAGGGAAAAACTCAATCGGAAACAGCTAAAAATTTGGGTATGACACAAGTTCAAGTATCCAGAAGAGAAAAAGCTCTTTTGAAAGAACTTCGAAAAAAACTTGCTTGAATTTTTATAAATTTGATGAAATTTCGATAATTTTTTTAAGTCTATGATTTACTCCTGATTTACTTACAGGATTTTCATGAAGTTCTGCTAATTCTTTTAAAGAAACGTAGGGATTTTTAATTCTTAAAATAGCTGTTTCTTTTAGACATTCGGGTAAAGAACCGAGCCCAGTAATTTTTTGTATTTTTTTGATAGCTTTAACGTGTTCTGTCGAAGAAATTGTGATCTTTGACAGATTTGCTGTTTCAAAGTTTGTAGATCTGTTTATATTATTACGAACTTCTTTTAACATTTTAATTTGAATATATTTCATAACGCATTGCTGAGAACCGATAAAGGTTAAAAAATCAGTGATTTTTTCGTTGTTTTTTAAATATATTATGTACCTGTTTCTGCGTTGAACTGCAGAAGGAGTGTAATTTAAAGTAGGACAAATTTCAAAAGTTTTAATTAAAAATTTACAACATTGTTTTGAATAAGTATTAAATTCTAAATGATATTCATTTTCCGGATTAAGTATGCTTCCGCAAGCTAAAAAAACGCCTCTTAGAAAATCTGCATACAACGTTTCATCATTTAGAATATATTGATAATATTTTGTATCTAAAAAATTAAAATTGTTAACTGTAATATTATAATTAAAATTTGATGGAGATTTATATTTTTTGATAAAATATTCTTTATTTGATTTAAATCCGTAAGAATTTAATAAAATTTTGATTCTGTTTATTATATCTTTATTTTCAAAAGAAGCTGTAAACACATTGTTAAGTATAGTACCTGAAAATCCCAATATACCAAACAATTCAGACAATATATGTTTTTTTGATTGTACTGCGAGAGAAGCAAGCTCTCTTTTAACTTCATGCGAAAAAGACATTGGTACCATCGTTCCTCATATTATAAATTTATATCTCCAAGCGTTTTTATTTCGCATTGCAACAATACGCCTGTTTTGTTGTATACTGTTTCTTTAATTAATTTAATTAAATCGCATATATTTTGTGCAGTAGCATTACCTGTATTGATTATAAATCCCGCATGTTTTGTGCTAACTACTGCATTTCCTACGAATTTTCCTTTAAGTCCGCATTCTTCAATAAGTGTGCCTGCGTAATATCCTTCGGGTCTTTTAAAAGTACTTCCGGCATTTGGATATTCCAGAGGTTGTTTGCTTTTTCGTTTTGTTATATTTTCATACATTTTGGCACGTATTATTTCGAGTGAGCGCTTAGTTAATTTCATTTTCATAGAAGTGATTATTAACTGTTTATCTGTATAAAAACTTTTTCGGTACGAAAGATTTAATTCATCTTTACTTAAAACTTCTTCCGTACCATCATTTTTTATATGTGTTCCTTCTATTATTATATCAGACATATCATTTCCATAAGCTCCTGCATTCATGTACAGAGCGCCTCCGCACGAACCTGGAATTCCCCACGCAAATTCTAATCCAGAAAGACCTTTTTTTAATGCAGTAACGCAAATTTTAGCTAAAGGAATTCCGGCACTGCAATTTATAATGTTTTCATGTTCTATAATTATTTTTTCATGATTTTTTGTAAGATTTAAAACTATTCCTCTAAATCCAGTATCAGAGACCAAAAGATTAGTACCATTTCCTAATATAAAAAACGGTATATTTTTTTTGTGAATAATGTTTAAAATAACTTTTAAGCTTTCGGTGTTGTTCGCATATATAAACAAATCTGCAGGTCCGCCAATTTTAAAAGATGTATGATTTTTCAACGGTTCATCTGTTAATACTGTACATCCTAATTTATTCGCAATTTGAATTAGTTCTGAATATATTGAATTAATTTTTTTCGCCTCCGCATTAGTCAAATGTTTAAATGTCCCAAATGCATTTCTCTAATTTTTGTTTTTCAGTTTTAGGATATTCCATACCTAGATTTACGAAAAGTTCTTTTGCAGCATTATAACCGAGTTTTCTTTGGCGATTATTCATTGCAGCAACCTCAATTATTATAGCTAAATTTCTTCCTGGCTTTATAGGAATATTTATATAGGGAATTTTTACTCCTAAAATTTGAGTGTATTGATAATCAGCGCCTGTTCTGTCATAATTTTTTCCATTTTTCCATGTTTCCAAATTTACGACCATATCGATAGTTTCGCTTACTTTTACTGCACCGATACCAAAGATTCTTCGGGCATTTATAATACCTATTCCACGAACTTCTATAAAATGACGAATATTTTCAGGTGCAGAGCCTACAAGTGTATTTTTGGGAATTTTTCTTATTTCGACTAAATCATCAGCAATAAGCTTATGGCCTCGTTTAAGCAATTCTATTGCAGTTTCACTTTTTCCAACTCCGCTTTCACCAACTATTAAAATACCTTCTCCGTGAACGTTTAACAATCCTCCCGAACGAGTCATCCTCGGAGCAAGATGAATATTTAAAAATGGTGTTAATTCAGCTGTAACTTCAGCTGCTGTTTCTTCTGAAGTAAGTATTGGAATACGATATTTTTGAGCTACATCGATTATTTCTTTAATAGGTTTAATTCCATAAGAAATTATGAGCAGTGGGGGACGCAATGATAATAAAGCTTCCACTGATTTATAAATTTCATCAGATGATAGAGTAGATAAAAAATAATTTTCACTTTCTCCCATGATCATAATTCTTTTATTATCAAAATGCTCTAGAGGACCTATTAATTCAAGTCCCATACGGTTGATAGCTTTAGAAACTATTTTTACTGTTTTTGGATCTCTTGGCATTAAAGCTACTTTGAAAGGAAGCTCACGTATAATATCTTCTATGGTAATATAAAACTTTGAACTCACCATTTTCACCACCTAAAATATTTTAACCTAGAAATTATAACATAAATTATAGTAATTTTAAATACATAAAAATACTTCCGATAAGTTAATATCGAAAGTATAAAAATTACCCAAAAAATTCTCTACATTTTCACATTGCGATCACGTACTAATTCGTAAAATAAACTTAAATGATTCGGATATTATTTTTTTTCAGTTGTAGTTGTAGTAACTGTGTCATCTTCATGTTTTTCTTCTACAGGTTGCGCATCTTTGTCTCCGCCTTCAGTTGCATCAGCTGCAGGTTGTGCACCTTCTACCACAGGTTGTTCAGTTGTAGTAGTTGTTGTTGTGTCATCTTCATGTTTTTCTTCTACAGGTTGTGCATCCTCATGTTTTTCTTCTACAGGTTGTGCATCTTCATGTTTTTCTTCTACAGGTTGCGCATCCTCATGTTTTTCTTCTACAGGTTGTGCATCTTTGTCTCCGCCTTTAGTTGTATCATCTGTGATTATGACGACCTCTTCATCATCATATTCGTCTGTCACTTCAACTGTAGATCTAGGTTTATTTTTTTCTCTTACTTTTCTCCACTGTTCGTTAGCCTGTTCAAGTTCCTTCTTAGCTTTATCATGTAATTTTTTAATCTCAGCATATTCTGTATCCGCTTGCGCACGCTGTGATTGAAGATCATGCTGACTCTCTATTTTCTTATCAAGATCATCTCCGGCTTCAACTACCTGACGGTTTAAGGATTCTAACTCATTATTAATAGTTTCTCTATTAGTCAAAGCATTTCTTAACATCTTATCAGCATCGTTAAATCTATCTTCAGCTTCTTTCTTTATTCTATCTGCTGTTTCTTCTCTCATGTTCCAATAAATACCCGGGAATATTTTTTCTCCTCCAGTTTTATAAAGAGTTGCCAACGAAGTTATTAACAAGGCTCCAACTATAGTGCTTACAGTGCAAACTACAATCTTCTTAATACTTAAATCTTCAACTGCCATGATTCCATTCTCCTCAATTTAATTTAGATTGTACAATCATCTGTACGATTCTACTTTATGATACCATAAAAAAATGATTATGTCAAGAATAAATTTTGATTTTTTAATACTAGCAAACAATTTCATTTCTTCCGGCAATAGCGCGAGAGAGGGTTATTTCATCTGCATATTCTAATGAAGCACCTACCGGAATACCATAAGCTAATCTTGTTACCGTGATGTTAAGAGGCTTTAAAAGCTTAGAAATATACATTGCGGTAGCTTCGCCCTCAACAGTAGGGTTTGTGGCCATTATAACTTCTTTTATGTTTCCTTTTTTCACTCGATTTAATAGTTCTTTGATGTGTATTTCGTCTGGACCTATTCCGTTCAAAGGAGAGATTGTACCGTGAAGAATATGATAAAGAGCATTAAATTCGTGAGTACGTTCTATAGCGTTAATGTCCTTTGGATCTTCAACAACACATATAACAGTTTTGTCACGAGAAGCATCTCCACAAATATCGCAAATATCTTTATCAGTAAAATTACAACATTCTTTGCAATATTTTATACTGTTTTTTGCTTTTAATATCGCTTCAGCAAAAGACGAAGCTTTTTCACTTGGCATTTTCAAAACGGAATAAGCAAGTTTTTGAGCAGATTTTTTTCCCACTCCCGGCAATGATTCAAAATGTTCGGTTAAATTTTCTAAAGAGGGAAGATAATACTTATTCATGTTAAAATAATCCCGGAATGTTCATTTGACCTGAAAGATCTTGCATCACTGTTTCTTTTTCTACGGTTGCTTTTTTTATTGCCTCGTTAACAGCAGCTATTATCATATCTGAGAGCATATCTACTTCTTCGGGGTCGACAACTTCAGGTTTAATTTCCATTTTTATAACTTCTAATTTACCGTTAATTACAACCTTTACTGCTTCTCCGCCTGATGTTGCAGAATATTCTTTGGCATCGAGTTCAGCGGAAGCTTGTTCCATTTTTGCTTGGGTTTCCTGAGCTTGTTTTGCGAGTTGCTGTAAATTGTTCATTCCTCCACCGTGATTTTTTGGTAATCTTACTTTCATTGATTTTTCCTCCGATTTTATTTAAATTTAATATTTACACCGCCGGATTCGGCAGTTTTTATTAGCTCATTTAGGGGATCTGCTTTTTCAGGCTCAGTGCTACTTTTTTTGTAAGGACCGAGTTTATACTGTTTTCCTGTAATGTCTTTTACTATACTTCTGATTTCGGCTCTGTATTTACTTTGTCTTAGAAGTTCAAAAGCCAAATCATTTTTTGAATCAATCAATACGTAGTCGCCACTTATATACGCTTGAGAATTCTTCAGAGATATATATAAAGATTTCATGGAACTGTTATTTTTTAAATTTTCCAATATTTCATTCCATTGTAAAAAAGTGTTTTCATCCGTTTTTTTCTCCACGATATTCGAAATAGGCGGAAATGGCGGGGGAGAAGGTTTATTGTATTCTACCGATTCAACTTTTTTAATGTTTGAATCAGGTGAAATTACATGATTTTGCGATTGATTTTCACAAATTTTTACTAAAGCAATTTCCATCTCAATTTTTTTATCTACGCCTGTATTTATGTTTTTATATGATTCCTGTAAAACATCAAGTGAGTATAAAATTTTATTAAGATCCAACTCTGAAGAATCAATTGATTTAAGCGAAGAATGAACAGTTTTTTTTGTAATTTTAAGTATCATCAAATCTCTGAAATATTCTAATAATTCTTTACAAAATCTGTCCATGCTTTTAGATTGAACATATATTTTATTGATTGATTTTATGCATTCTTTTGCATTACCAGATTTGATATGCCCGTATATTTCCGAGAGATACTCTATTCCTGAAATTCCGAGAATTTGTCTTACAGAATCTTCATTTATATCTCGGTTGCAAGCATTTGCACACTGATCGAGTATCGAAAGTGCATCACGCATTGCTCCATCTGCGCACACTGAAATAATATTTACGGCTTCACTATCGATTTTTATATTTTCTTTTTCACAAATATACTTTATCCTTTCAGAGATATCATCAGGCGAGAGTCGGTGAAAATCAAACCGTTGGCACCGTGAAACAATGGTAGTAGGTAGTTTGTGAATTTCTGTCGTAGCTAAAATGAAAACCACATGAGGAGGAGGTTCTTCCAAGATTTTCAAAAATGCATTAAATGCTCCAGTGGAGAGCATGTGAACTTCATCTACGATATAGACCCTGTATTTTGATTTGGTGGGAGAAAAAACAACTTCTTCACGCATTGAACGTATATTTTCTACTCCATTATTACTTGCAGCATCTATTTCCACTATATCGAGGATATTTTCCTGCTCGATACTCTTGCATATCTCGCATTCTCCACAAGGATTTCCGTTTTGAGGATTTAGACAATTTATAGCTTTTGAAAAAATTTTTGCACATGAAGTTTTTCCTGTCCCTCGTGAACCTGTGAAAAGATATGCATGAGAAATTCTTCCGGATTTAACTTCGTTTTTCAAAGTTTCCGTAACGTGAGTTTGGCCTATTACATCATCGAAAGTTTTTGGACGCCATTTTCGGTATAATGCCTGATACAAATTTTTTACCTCGCTGCATAAATTTTGCTCAAACCTATAATTCAACATACAACCGAACGAACTAACTATATCGCACGGAACATATTGCTTAATGCTGCTCGGTTCCCCGCCTGACATGGTTCACAATCATCCGTCGCATAGCACCCGC
>JABLTK010002319.1_pt1 | contig 11316 bp, 18 predicted proteins | sample 7160131 | NCBI WGS metagenome assembly JABLTK01 (sample SAMN14651221, study PRJNA627086) | human gut metagenome | isolation source: feces | host: Homo sapiens
GGTGGATATGATGGAATTTGATCATGTTGGTCGTGTGATTTATCATGGTCCTGGTAAGTGTTGTCGAAAACCTTATATGGGCGTTGAAGAGAGTAATATCAAGGAGTACGAGTATACGAGAGATATTCATGGACTTGAGTTTAAATACTTTACCGTGGAAAAGAAACATGAATATGCATATTCGCAAGTTGTGGTAACGCAGGATGGGAAAGAAAAGACTGTTCTTGATGATGATGAAAAGAATTATTTCGAACTGGGAAATAACATACACTATTTGAAAACCAGATACGACAACCTATCTGAATCAAAACTGAATACTCCAAAGAAGGAGCAGAAGAAGAAGCATAAGAAGAACAAGGATCAGACTAAGCCATATTCCCATAATTATTATGGTCCTTATGGTGTTCTTACGATGACGGAACGCTACAAGCAGAAGGATGAGGTTGAAGAGCGTGTCTATTACTATCCTAATTTCTCTAATCGTCTTAAGATTTATGGACTTCATACCAGCCATCTACTGGAGATTCTATACAAGGATCGGGTTTTAATGAGGAAGATAGTGATTGTGGATGACAAAGGAAAGGAGACAATAATCAAGGATCATAAGCATAACTACCATAAAGCTCTACGTAAGTTCGAGCCTTAATGAGTGTGTTTCTTAATCAAACAATCATAACTAACCACCTTTAGCTGCCTTCTTCTTCTTCTTATACTTATCATATACTGCCTGACATTGCTGAGCATAGTTCTTGTCATGTTTCTCTTGGGTAACAGTCTTCTTCACAATCTGAATTACATCTTCATCTTCCAAAATATGAGCCAAACCACAGTGTTGAGGACTGTATTTCGTACTTGTACCCCATACAAGAGCATAATTGAACTTCTCTAGCAATTCAAGAGAAATCTGTGATACTGCTCCTTCCACAGTCAATCCATTTCGATACTTGCTCAACACAACTGGCTCATCAAATGAAGGAGGTTCGGCTCGCTTCTTCGTATAAATTCGAAGTAGACCCATGTATTCCCAAATCAACTCCAACACCGTTTCCACATTCAGATTCATTCGAATTGAGCATACTGTACTGTAAGGAAGACGTGCAAGATGATCTACCTAGATATGACAAAATTAGGAACAATTCTACATCTTCAATACAGACAGTATCAATTTTGTTGTAGACATACAAACACTTTACATATTTGCGGTTTCCTTCCACAACATCAATAAATTCATCGACACCATAATCATCACGGAAAATGACCTCAGCATTGTGGATACGATACTATATCTCATCTCAGTGAATCGTTCTTACCTCGTGAAGAATCTTATAGACAGTATCGTAAGGATCATCGCCCATACGCGTCAACTTGACAGTTGCATTGAATTTAATTCCTCCAGCATTCTTCACCTTGAAATAGATACGAGGAGGCTCCTTATTCAAACGCAATCCCACAGTTTCCAACTCACGTTCCAGAATTTCTCGATGATTCTTCTCTTCTTCTTTTCCTGCATCCAGGACCATTAAAATCAGATCCGCACTCTTAGCAACGGCAATGACTTGACGACCACGGCCACGACCGTATGCAGCTCCCTCAATAATACCAGGAAGATCCAGTAACTGGATACGACAACCCTTGTAATACACGTTTCCAGGAATACATGTCAAGGTTGTGAATTCATAAGCGGCTTCCTCGGATTTCGTGTCTGTCAAGTGACTATAGGCTCATTCTTGATCCATATCAATACTTCAGCAACGATGACTTTCCAACAGAAGGGAAGCCAATCAGAGCTACACGCGCATCTCCAACACGAGCTACCTCGAATCCATCTCCTTTACCTCCACCTCCACTTCCAGAGGTTGGGTCTAAAAGCTATTTGTCAACCATACAACAAACAAGAACCTCTGAACGCAGTTTTGCTAAACGTGCTTTCAGAACACCAAGATGGTACTCAGTAGCCTTGTTCTTCTGAGTACGAGCCATTTCGGCTTCTATCCTAATAACTCCCTCCCCGTATCCATATACCGATTTCCTTAATCTTCTCAACAATTCCCATGAAAAAGAATGAATACTAAGGAAATACTAACTACAACAAACAACGAGAGTTCACATCTTATTCCTTACGAAGAGAATCCTTTGGAATCTTATTGAATAATTCTTGTGTCTCTTCCTTTGTAAGCACATGCTGCTTGATCTTTCCAGAATCGGTTCTATTTCTCATATTCTCATCCAGATTCTACTTATATAGCACACTGAACTCCATACGATCTGTAGATAGTTCATTTACATCCATTGTCTTGAAGAGAACGCGCGCTTCTAGCATCATCGCCTCTTCCAACGTCATATCGTCCTTCAACTCCTTCTTCAACATATCACGAGCAAGCTACATGTCATTCCTTCAAACAATCTTGACTGTACTATTGGAACCGATGGCATGTCCCTTCCATCCACTGTAATTTCCACTAGGGTCACTATGGTACAGTTGGAATCCACGAATTGCATCCCAACCAGCGAAGAGAAATGAAACACCGAATGGTCTGAGGCCACCGACCTGTGTATACGAATGTTTGACTCGGCAAATATACTCCACAAGCTCTTCTACAGGTTTCGGTTGACCATATTTGTAAAGATACTCCTGAGCGTCCTTTCGGGCATTCTGAAGAAGGATACTGGCATCAGATGTCAGACCAGCAACAGCACACATTATATGATCATCAATAGGATATACCTTTTCACTTTCACCGACCTTTGCTAATAGTTTGCTTATCATCTTCTTTTCAATACCGAATGCCACACCTTCTTTTGTTAGTATACCGATTGCACAAGCAGCGTTGTTAATTGCCTCCATTGCATACTCAACTTGATACAATCTCCCTTCAGGGGAGAATGTGGTTGTACGTCCATCGTACTCTCGTGACATTTAGATCTATTTCGTTTTTGATAGAAGAAAAGGAAGCGAAAGATGGAGAATCTCGTTTCTTTGACGGTAGTATGGAATTGCGGGAATTATCGGATGTCTATCAGAAACCGAATTCGCAATTGTTACACCGTATCCAGGAGAAATCCCCACTCGACTTATTTATACCTACTACTCATATTTGTTTCCTGGATTCGTGGGTTTCTTCTTTTATGATAGCAATCAAGAAACATGTTTCGGGTGATTGTATCATTCCTGAAGTAATAAAAGTCTCTCGGTTGTTGATTTGAAGGATACAGAGTCTTTAGTTCTTTCTTGTAGTGATAATACTCCTGTACCTACATGTATTCGAGTATTCCTTACGTCTTTTGCATTAAATCTCTAGCCAAATCGAGAAGTCAGTATTCAAAAGAAGACTCCAATTACTTGGGGTAACCATAATTCTTTGTTGTCTTTAGTGGAGAGGATTATGCATAGACTTTTCTATGTGAATGCTAGTTTTTCAATTGTGATGTTGAGACAGTCGACTGAGAATCGGTTTGAATACGATGGAGTTCTCGAAGGGCATTCGAGCAGTGTTAGTTCTCTCTGCTATAATGAAACGAAACGGGTGCTTGTTTCTTGTGGTCAAGACGGTATTCTTGTTTGGGATGTTGACCATCATTCTCTTATCAGACAAATTGCGTAAATGATCTTAGTATTATTCACCCTAGGCAATCTCATGTACCTGTTACTAGTCTTATTTGGATCGATGATCGTTATCTCTGTTCAGGTACATCATCCGGCGAGCTTTCTTGCTGGGATTCAGATGATGAGTATCAATGTCTCCAAACTCTTTCGGCGCATCATGATACCATTTCTCTTATGTGCTATTCAAATGTATTATCATTTAATTCTTATGATCTTAAGCTACATCAACTTCTAATAACCACGGGAAAAGGGAATTCTATTCGAGTATGGCAGTTTCATCCAAATTCAACCCCTCATCTAATCTATCAAGAGACTCTTGATAGTCATGTTGGTGATATCACTTCTCTTTGCCTCTCAGAAACAGAGGATTACCTATTCAGTGGTGCTAGAGACAATACAGTCCGTTACTGGAATCTCCTAACACACACTTGTCTTCGCGAAGTAACCGACTCCACAAATCCTCAGTATTTTTGTAGTTCATGTTTCATCTAGATCTCTTCATCGAGGAGCAGTTACATTCATGTGTACACAAGCCGAATGTCTCATTACGGGTTCTGTTGATGGTTTTCTTCGGGTTTTTCGTATAAATCCGACTATCACTTCTGAAGTTGATTCTACTGAGACCTTTCTCTCTTCATATGTTGATTCTGATTCTGTTACAATGACGAAGGATGAGTTGATTGCCATCATAGATCTTACGTATCCTTTGGACAATGCATCGTTCTCCTCTCTCTTCTTGGCAAGTGTATCAGATCATTCCATCTCTATCCATCAACACACTTCTGACTCCTTTGTTCTCTATCAGACATTCACAGCTCCTAAGGCTTCTGTTTCATCACTTGGCTATATTGCTAACAATCTCATTGTTCTCTCTCTTGATGGAATGATTCGTTGTTATGATTCTACCAATTTTCACCATATTTTTTGTCATGAAACTCCCTCCAATATGTTAGCGATGTGTTTTCATAAGTCCAGTGTTTTTATAGGAGGAAGTGATTACTGTATTCATTGTTATGAGTATACTGGAACCTCCATTCGTCATGTATCACTTTAAGGTGTTTTGTTATTCTAGAAGTATTCTCACCAACACGGAGTAGGTAAAATACGAACAATGATTCTCTCATCAGATTGTGAGCAGTTGATAACGGGAAGTGAAGATGTAAACATAATAGGAGAGTATTAGTTAGGGTACTGTTGAAGTATACTCAATCAGAGAGGCTTCATTGAAGTCATATCGTCGAATAACAGATCATGATGGAATGGTTTTTTCTATTGCTTTGAGTGATATCATAAATCATCACAGTTATCTTGCTACAGGAGGAAGTGATTATTCATTGTTTGTATATCAGATGACCGTCAATGGAGTGATTCGACTTTGGAATGAGAAGTCAGCTCACATGGGTGCAGTACTGGTTCTTTGCTTTGGACATGGAGATAGTGGAAGTCTGTTGTTCACAGGAGGACAAGATGCAGTGGTGAAAGTGTGGGATATTCAATCTGGAGAAATGATAGGTGAGTTGTTATCCCATAAAGAGCGTATTACAGCAATTGCTACTTCTCTTGATGGTCGATATGTGGTTGATGACTGATCTCATGATCCATAGGTGGCGACTGCCTCAGCAGATAAACGAGTTATTGTATGGGATATTCTGAATGAGTATTCTGTTGTTGTGAAGTATGAGATGAATGATGAGTGTCGATGGATTTGTTTTCGAGATGGAATGGTGGTTTGTGGTTATGTGTCTGGAGCTGTTCGGTTCTGGCCAATTCTACCTGTAGATTCTAGTTCTTTTATTAATACTCCTTTGATTTAATGTGTTTCTTGGCAATAACCTCATTACAAGAATAATACGAATGAAAAGAATAATCATTGTGGATTCACCACTATAAACAAATGATTTGTATAGACATTTAACTATTACAATGTATCTCTCTCAGAAATGGCATGAAGATCATCTTCTTATCAACAATACTCCTCATATTCTTCTCCCTTTAGCATATGTACTACAAACAAACAAATGATTGTACATGAATATCCTTTTGTTCAACAACTGAATAAGAACAACGATACTACAGATTACAATGAATAGGAAAACCAACAGAATCAAAAATAGCCCATTGTTCTCGTGTCCACACTAAATCTCGAAATAATCCAAATACAAACTTCCTCCATCCGTGCATCAGAGAGATCATGGAGATGATGTGTTGAACATACACATACAGTTCTATCAATCATTTTCACATATCATATTCACTAGCACTCTGAAATACCTTCGGATACAATGTCTTCATCTCAATCAATCGACGTCGACTCTCTCGACAATTCACAACAGAATTTAGAGAAATTACAAGACTAATCACCATTTCTTCCTTTTCGGTCAGATTCACTGCATGAAGAATCACATCACTCTGACAGATATTCGACTGAATGTATGTCTCAAAACACTTCTCATTTGTTTTAGCAATACTAGGAAATCGAAGTGATAGTGGAGGAGGAGACTGCTTACGAAAATGATTACACACGGGAATCAATGGATTTTCTGCCGCAATGTTTGCAAAGACTGAATATTGATAGTCAGAAGGTCGACACACTGTGTTCCCATTGTAGTTATGACAGATCCAGTGTTGATCAGCAATACGTTGTGAGAAATTAGGATTACTGGCAAGGAACGACAGAATCACTACACACGTAGCACGCAGAGAGAGATTATTAGCCGTGGAAATGAGTTGAATGAGGATTGCGAAGAAGTCTGTTTCACATTCGGACTATGAGTGAAACAAATGAGTGGGAGAAACTCGAATGAAGGAGTCACCTTCAGGCTGGTTAATGATATGAGCAACTGCCCACAGAACAGACCTTCGATTGATGAGACTCTCTTGAGGATCTGTTAATATCTTACACAGCTCAACCAGGTCAATATGAGATTGAAGTAATGCTCGACCTCGAGCTGTGGCAAATAGTGACCCGAAAAGGTGTGGATGAATAACAACAGGCCGTGGCTTCTGTGGAATGATCTCAATCACATACTCCACAGCATACACATCAAAAGAGCCATCATCATGCGCTACGACATCCCATACACAACATGCATCTATTGGTGAACAGTAGTATAATCATACTCTCCGTACAGACTCGAGTCATAGTATTTGGTTTCAAACGATCATGAATTGTTTGTAAGAAAGACCATGAAATAGTTTCACTTGTCTGTAAACGACTAATATCCATAACATAGTCCCTAAGGCAACTCTATTCTTCAATAACACTCTTTCACCAACTCGTTTTGCTTCGAATTCATCTTTTTGGAGTTCCAAAAATCGTTTACTATTTTTGTTCCAATACATCTCAAATCGTTGAATATCCGTCTTCTTTCTTTCATTCACAGTACAACCCAAATGATCATTAATCAATCCTTCACTCCCAACGCATAGAACACATTTCACTTCTTCTCCTTCGTGAAGAGGAATACACATGACATCATGATCAGTACTTGACACAAAGGTCCCAATTACTCGAACACTACTGTGGTCTTGATCCATTCCACTGACCTGAAGCTGAGACAATACAATATCAAGACTTGTGTCAACAGTCATGGAATGATTCACACACTCCACTTTCAGAGGGAGTTGAAGAAGCCATTGAAGTTGGAATGCGTCTGTACGCAACATATAGTCGATGATATTCCGAGGTGGTTGCAATCGTAGTGGGTTAATGAAGAGTGATTCATCATGATCAAGGAATTGGGATGCAGTCGGATATGTTGCTGGATTCTGTACTAATCCAGCAGTCACATTATTCTCCATATCCATGACATATTCATAAATTCCACTTTCCTTCACATTATTTGCCTCATTGACTCTTACCATAAACTCCTCAAATCGTTTTGAAACAACTCCGAATCCATTCTCAAACAATTCAAATCCAATTGGCATTGCAATCAACCGTAGAATCAATTCATTACATTCTGGTTGATCAATAAGATATGGAACACACTGTTTGTAGGTAAACAGAGTGCTGACCACCAAGTCACCATAACCGCACACGACTACGATGTCTTCTAAGATTGAAGAAGCGAATACTGTGAGAGAGTTGGTGGATCCAATACACATTACAATCAGAGGAAGACACCAAATCACATACTCTTCATTCTGGGTTTGTTCTGCTAAATTTGCTCGGATTTGAGTCAAACAGAAGTGTCGAAGATCGTCATTTCCATGCTCCAGAAGCGAACAGAAAAGGATTCGTTCACTATTCTGAGATTCATTTGTAATATGAAGATGAGTAACTAAAATCTGGAGAAATTCTGGATTACGAGAATAAATAGATGGTTTGCGAGTGAGTGAGTAAAGAGACTGAAGGATAGAACTTGTATCTACGAACTGCTGGAAACGTTTTGAGAAGACGAAATGAACTGCCATAATCGCATAGTAGTATGCCTAGATAAGAACTATTCAATAGGATTACAGTCGAATAATGAATAGCAACACTTCCAAAGATCCCATGAGAAGATGGATTCTCAATGAATTCCCCCAGAGCCTCCAGAAAATGACGAATTAGAGCAACCTTCCTTGGATATGCTACTAGCTGCGTGTCAGCAGAAAGAAGAACCTGCATCCAGAGTAATCCACTGCATGCAGCAATGGTTGAGTGTTTCTAATTCAAATGAATGAAAGAAAGAATATACACAAAGAGGAAGGAACATGAAAGGTGGGAGACCCTGAGGAGGAGCAAAGAAATTCTCCATTTGATTCATTAACGAAGATTTTGCAAATTCATTTATGTATTGTGGATAGGAGATTGTGATTAGAAGTAGAGAGAAAACTGCTTCCCAATCCCAATCTAAAACTGGTTTACAACAGTCTTTCTGAACATTAAAAGAGAAAGAGAAACGATTACAATGGTTTGTCGAAGCATAGCCATGAATTGCTCTCGATTCTCATATACTTCTTTCAATGAATCAGAAACAAATCGTTGATCGAGAAGCTGACAATCACTTACAATTAAAGGTTTGCTATTATCACTAATCGTGTCAACAATATTCTCAAAAAGAACAATCCAACTCAAATAATCACTCAATTCATTCTTTGTGAATGTGGTATGTTCAACAATTGGATACATATAGAGAAGTGAAGGACCGATAGCAAAGAAATCTGTTTCCTTGACTCCTATCTGATTCTCTTTTAGATCATCCAACAAGGATTTTAGAATAAATGATCTACATGTATTGTCGTCTGTAGGAAGAGAGAGATCAGATAAAAGACTTAGAACAGATAAAAGATTCTTTGCCAAATAGGACACCTCTGGGTCTGCATGATGAATGAGACTTACTAATGTCTCGGGAAGTTTTGCTCGAATACATACAGACACAACAAGTGCCAGATATACTGTGAGAACATTCACTTGAGTCCTCTCAGAATATGAGAAGCCCAACCGATCAACAAACAAACTGCAGTCATTCCAATACACACTTTGATGATGAACTTCAGCCTCATTCACAAGACTTGGTGTGGGAATTCCCAATAGAGTAAATAATGTTGAGAGGATTTCCTTTGCCACCTGAGGAGATTCATCACTCTGTGTTGCCAATGTATTGACATAATGACTGAATCCGCCAGTCTCACTTCCAAAGAGTAACAGACCATTCCATGATCTCATGACTGTTAAAACTGCTAGATTGGCAATGTAATATGGTGATGCAAGCGAGTCTTCAGGAGTATTGGGTTTTGTCAATGTATCGTCACCCAGCAATGGGTCCATGATAACTTGAAGATCAAGAAGAGACTTCGTTTGACGAAACGACTGATCACTTAAAAAGTACAGACAAGCAAGGAGTGTGGATTGAAGAAGAGAGGCATTTTGGGTATCGATACAACCTTGAAGAAGCACACAATAACCATCACAAAGAAAGAGTGAACGAGGATAGGCAATGAAAAGTTGAAGGAGGAGATGAAGAGATGGAAAACGGAGAGGGTCATTCTTCGCTCCAGCTACAGCAATTATCGACATTAGCAGTGAACGAGGGAGAGATGCTGGACTTTGCTCAATCCATGTACTTAACAAGCGATATGCTGCTTCTCGTTCAGCAAGCTGTTTATCAGACGACTCGAACGATGCTATGATAAAGAGATGACATTTGAGAGAGAAAAGACAAGACATCCAACCTTCAGAAACAGGAAACTGAGCAATCCATTGGAGAGCTAGTAATAACAAGATTTGATAGAACATGCCTGCGATACGCAATTGAGATGAACTGGATACTAAGAGTTCCCGAAGTACCAACATAAGCTGAACGAGATTGAAATGCTGTTTCTTGTGAAGAGACAGCTTTAGTTCCTTCAGAGTTGCTAAGATTCGTTCTGTTTGGCAGTCTTGTTGTAGCAACTGATGAATGTACTACGTGAAACTTGCATCATATCCCTACCAATACAATTCCATCAATATTTCCTTCTCGGATATATTCAAGCCCTTGATTCTCTGTCACTACTTCCCTAATGGTCACATTCCCATTCTTCTTTCTACTCATCTCTCATAACTAGCTCGACATTTGTGATTTGCTGAAATGTTTCATCAATACAATGGAACAAAGAAGTCGCAGACGATTCTTCTTCATCAGAATGCTCTACAGATTCTTGAGATTCTTTTACCAGATGCATTCCATGAGTTGATTCTTCTGCAGGAGAAACAGAAATAAGTTGATTCTGAAGAGTAGAAACTTGAGGAAAGGAATGAAGGAGGGATCGTTGTTGACTCGAGTGATTCATTGAATCAGGTACACTTGAATCCATACTTTCTGCTGAGAGGAAACTGGAAGATACTTTTTGGATGGGTGATGAACGAACAATAGGTCGTTGAGGAGAATATTTATCCAATGTTACTGACAACTCATGGAGAACGTTTTCATCAGATAATTGAACAGGTTGAGGTGTTGCTACAGGCAGATTATGCAAATAAGACTTGTAATGATAAGGATCTTCAACTATTGATAAGAAAAAGGAGATATATCGATACGATGAATATCTGCTTCGTTATCATAGTATTCCAACATCAGTTCTAGATCTCGTCTACAATTCATTCAGTAGATAGGAATTATACCTGTCATCAATTTTCTTGAGATATTCAGCAAAACTAGAATCATCATCACTTTGATTTGTTCCTAGGGCATTCGTAAGGAGATCAGCCATAGGGCAGATTTGCACTCTTTATGATCAATCCCGCTTCGCTTGGTGACGATTAAGGAAAATGGAATGGAAGAAATAGGAGCAAATTACGGAATTCCCATTCATAAAAAGGAGTGGCATTCTCTCTTCATAGTTAGATTCAAAACTAGAGAATCCAGAGATGGTATTCAAAAGGAGATACAGTATTATGATAACGAAATAGAGGCATTATTCTGTAAAAACGAAACAGGAAGAATAATTGGGTATAACATAACTATATCGAATATAACCCAATCAAGTCACAAGAAATATGCTCCATGATATTTTGATTCCTACCCTTTATCTTTTGATTCATATTTCTTTAGTTTGATTCTTTAAATGGCTCGTACTAAGCAAACTGCAAGAAAGAGTACTGGAGGAAAGGTTCCTCGTAAACAACTGGCTACCAAGGCTGCTCGTAAGTCTTCTCCCGCTGCTGGAGCTGTGAAGAAGCCCCATCGTTACAGACCGGGAACTGTAGCTCTTCGTGAGATCCGCAAGTATCAGAAGAGCACCGA
>JABLTK010032558.1_pt1 | contig 11310 bp, 8 predicted proteins | sample 7160131 | NCBI WGS metagenome assembly JABLTK01 (sample SAMN14651221, study PRJNA627086) | human gut metagenome | isolation source: feces | host: Homo sapiens
ATCACCGGAACAAGAATAACGCGGAGCACAATCTTCAGCGCCATGTTATCCACACGGATAAACATAAAACAGATGATACTGACCACCATAACAATCAGCAGAAAACTTGTTCCGCATCTCTTATGCAGTCTTGAATACTTCGCCGCATTCTCCGGTGTCAGTTCCACACCATGCTCAATACAGTTAATGGTCTTATGTTCCGCACCATGATACATAAATACCCGCTGAATATCCTTCATCTGTGAAATAGCTACAATATAGATAAAGAAAATCGCAATTCGAATCAGACCTTCAATCACAGCCAATGCCATAGGACTCTTAATCACCTTACCAAACAAAGATGAAATAAAAAATGGCGTCAGCATAAACAGCGCAACGGCGATCACGACCGATAATGCCACTGTCAGTCCCATAAAAACAGCATCCGACTTGCTGTCTTTTTCTTTCGCTTTCTCAGCTTCCTCTTCGTCTTCAAAAAAACTGGCCGAGTACGTCAGTGTAGACATACCCAGCACAAGAGAATCAATAAATGACAGCACACCTCTGATAATCGGAATCTTCTTCATATGCCATCTGGCATTCAGGCCAATAAACTGATCCTTCTTGACTTCTATTGTCTGATCCGGCTTTCTGACCGCCACCGCATAGTCATTGCCATTACGCATCATGACTCCTTCAATGACTGCCTGTCCGCCGATAGTCGCATATCGCATATACTCCTCCTACGGGCGGAATGAAACATTCCTTACGTGCTTCATCCGCTGCCACGGAAAATAGGTATTTTCCGTATGAAAAAACAGGGCCGTCGCATCTGCTGATCTCTGCACCGATCTCCACGATATGGACAATCCGGATGGCAGAGGATCTGTCGAAATGATGCGGCAGCCCCGTCTATCGTCTAATTATGCCTGTTTGATGCCATACTTACGATTGAACTTATCAATACGTCCGCGAGCAGAAGCAGCTTTCTGCTGGCCTGTGTAGAATGAATGACACTTAGAACAGATTTCTACGTGGATTTCAGGTTTTGTGGAACCTGTTACGAATTCGTTACCACAGTTGCATGTTACCTTTGCCTGATAATACTTAGGATGGATTCCTTCTCTCATCTTATTCACCTCACTAATATTCTTTCCTGATTGCCAACCAGGAATAATCACTTGAGTTATCTCAAATCGGGCTTCTCTGCCCATATCTGTCATTATAAAACAGCTTTTTAATTCTATCACATTTTTTCACAGTATGCAAGTATATTTTTACATTTTGCAAATGATATTTTACAAAATAATTTGCAGCCAAAAGACATGTCTCTCGTTTTATCATTGATGCAGGCTTTCCAGCTTTACCACATTTTCGTATGCCGGATCATATTGACAAATTCCGCATTGTCCTTTGTATGAGTAAACATATCAAGGATCTGTTCCAGTGCTTCCTCCGACTTCATACTATTTAATGCCTTTCTCATGATATACATAGCTTCCAGTTCTTCTTTGTCCAGCAAAAGTTCTTCTCTTCTGGTTCCTGAACGAGGAATATTAATCGCCGGAAAGATACGTTTCTCGGAAAGCTTTCTATCCAGAACAAGTTCCATGTTGCCTGTTCCTTTGAATTCTTCAAAGACAACATCATCCATCTTGCTGCCTGTCTCCACAAGGGCTGTAGCAAGGACTGTAAGACTGCCGCCCTCACGCATATTTCTTGCAGCACCGAAGAATTTCTTCGGCATATGCAGTGCAGCCGGATCCAGACCGCCGGAAAGAGTACGGCCGCTTGGCGGCACTGTCAGGTTATAAGCCCTGGCCAGACGTGTAATACTGTCCAGCAGGATCACAACATTCTTCTTATGTTCAACTAAACGTTTCGCCCGCTCTAAAACCATCTCTGAAACACGTTTATGATGCTCCGGTGTCTCATCAAATGTAGAATAGATCACATCTACATTCCTGCCTTCAATATACTCTTTGATATCCGTCACTTCCTCCGGACGTTCATCAATAAGAAGAATGATCATCTGCATATCCGGATAATTCGTATTGATTGCCTTAGCTACCTGCTTTAAAAGGGTTGTCTTACCTGTCTTCGGCGGCGATACGATCATTCCTCGCTGTCCAAGACCGATGGGTGAAACCAGGTTCATAATACGCATGGAAACCGGTGCATTCGGTGTCTCAAGGTTAATCCTGTGATCCGGGAAGATCGGCGTCATATCTTCGAATTTGCCGCGCTTCTGTGCTTCATAAGGCGGCATGCCATTAACCGATCTTATATAAAGAAGTGCTGAAAACTTCTCTTTCTCTGTCTTTACCTTGATATTGCCGCAGACAATATCACCGGTCCTGAGATTGAATCTGCGGATCTGCGCCGGTGACACATAGACATCATTCGTTCCCGGCATATAGTTTTCACATCGAATAAAGCCAAAGCCTTCCGGAATGACTTCCAGGATACCGTTGGCCATCATACCGCTGTCTAACTGGCCATAGCCCGGGATCTCCATCTCTTCCTCAGACTGGCCATTTCCTCCGTATTGGTAATTCTCAGCACGCTGATAATTCTCACTTCTCTGATAATTATTCTCACCGCGCTGATTATTCTCGCTTCTCTGGTAATTATTCTCGCCGCGCTGATTATTTTCGCTTCTCTGGTAACTATTCTCGCCGCGCTGGTAACTATTCTCGCCGCGCTGATTACTTTCGCTTCTCTGGCTGTAAGTATTCCTTCTGTTATTATAACCATTGCCGCCATTGTTCGTCCCGGTGCTCTCCTGACGTCTGCGCTCATAATACTCCTGACGCTCACCTTTTTCTGAACGTTCCGCATATTCACTTCTCTCAGACTGATTCTGGCGTTCATTTCGTTCCTGCCGGTTATTGCGCTCCGGGCGTTCTGCTCTCGGTGTCCTGTTTCGAAAAACATATGGTTTTCTGCTTTCCGCATTGGTATTTTCCGATTGAGAAGTCACATTGTCCTGTTTTTCCTGTACTTCCTCTGACTTTTCTTCCTTATTCTCCAATAAACCAAGGGCTGCCATCTGTTCCTGCAATTCTGCTTTACGCATCACAGATGTATTCTTCACACCCTTCGCTTTTAAAATCTCCCGCATCTGTGCGACAGATAATTTTTTCCCCTGATCAGCCATAAAAGCCTCCTTATCTGCTGACAAATTCTTACTGTATCCGACACAGCCAAATTCTGCACTGTATGGATACAGCTGAACTCCAGTTTTTAACAAATATTCATATCTCTAAATATTAAAATTGGGTAATCAATCGTTGAATCTTCTATAATTTCTATATAACAAAATAAGAACAAAGCATCTTACGATACTTTTAATAATTAAGAAAGACTGAATAATTCTTTTTTACCATTATATATGAAATCAGCAAAAATAAAAAGCCCAAGTTTTCTTTTTTATTTTCTTTTCAGAATCATAAACAAAAATCCTCTTCCATTTAACTGCCGATACAGACCGAAAATATGCACGAAAAACCATTTTATATTATTTACAATTTTTTACAATTTGAAAGTTCCTAGCTTGTTTCCTGCAATTTCATCTGCTTTATATCCACTTTATCACCAAAGAAGTTCTTTTATGAAGGAAAACTTTAACAAAATTCCTATTTTTTTACAGATTAAAGTGAAAAAAGATTGAATTATTACTTAATCTATATTATAATCATCAATGGAAAGAATGAATTCCACTGAACATACTTTGCTGCGGATTTTGTCCGTTGGCAGGTCAATATAAGGAGGATGAAACAGAATGTCTTACAGTGACGAAATTATCGAAAAAGTAAAAGCAAAAAATCCTAACGAACCTGAGTTTATCCAGGCAGTGACAGAAGTTATGAATTCTCTTCGTCTCGTTGTAGATAACGATCCAAAGTATCAGAACGAAGCATTACTTGAGAGAATCGTTGAACCAGAACGTATTATTATGTTCCGTGTACCATGGGTTGACGATGAAGGCAAAGTTCAGGTCAACAGAGGTTTCCGTGTACAGTTCAACAGTGCCATCGGACCTTACAAGGGCGGTCTCCGTTTCCATCCATCCGTTAACTTAAGCATTATCAAATTCCTTGGTTTTGAACAGATTTTCAAGAACTCCCTGACAGGCCTTCCTATCGGCGGCGGCAAGGGCGGTTCTGATTTCGATCCTAAAGGCAAATCTGACCGTGAAGTTATGGCTTTCTGCCAGAGCTTTATGACAGAGCTTTGCAAGCATATCGGAGCTGATACTGATGTTCCTGCCGGTGATATCGGTGTAGGCGGCCGTGAAATCGGTTATATGTATGGTCAGTACAAGAGAATCCGCAACGTATCCGAAGGTGTCTTAACAGGTAAAGGCCTCACATACGGCGGTTCCCTCGCTCGTACAGAAGCTACAGGTTACGGTCTTGTATACCTTGTAGAAGAATTATTAAAGTGCAAAGGCGACACAATCGAAGGCAAGACTGTTGCTGTATCAGGTGCCGGTAATGTTGCTATTTACGCTATCCAGAAGGCTCAGCAGCTGGGCGCTAAGGTTGTTACATGCTCTGACTCCACAGGCTGGGTATATGATCCGGAAGGCATCGATGTCGCTGCTCTGAAAGAGATCAAAGAAGTACAGCGTGCACGTCTGACAGAATACAAGAAATACAGACCACAGTCTGAATACCACGAAGGCCGCGGCGTATGGCAGATTCCTGTTGACATCGCTCTTCCTTGTGCAACTCAGAACGAGCTCTTCCTTGAAGATGCTAAACAGCTTGTAGCAAACGGCTGCAAGGTTGTTGCTGAAGGTGCCAACATGCCTACTACTCTTGATGCAACAGAATATCTTCAGGAACATATCTACTTCGTACCTGGCAAGGCTTCCAATGCCGGCGGTGTTGCTACATCCGCTCTTGAAATGTGCCAGAACAGCATGCGTTACAGCTGGACATTCGAAGAAGTTGATGCTAAACTCAAAGACATCATGGTCAACATCTTCCACAACATCGACAACGCTGCTAAAGAATACGGCGTAGAAAACAACTACGTTGCAGGTGCTAACATCGCAGGCTTCAAGAAAGTCGCTGATGCTATGCTTGCTCATGGTATTGTTTAAAAATTAAAGTTCGGACCTAGACCATAGAGGGATTCCTGAGGAGTCATTCCGCACAGGCACACTCGCGTTGCCAACACTAACAGCGATACATAAGGCAGAAAAATACACTGCCTAAGTACCGGTAAGCGTTGAAGCACCTGTGCGGAATGACATCCTCAGGAATCCCTTTTGTAGTTTTTGACCGAACTTTTTCATAGTTATTAAACACGATATGCTATTATGCCGGCATACATCTCTTTGACGAAATCAACATCAATAACCATATACCCTTGATTCAGGACTTCACTTTATCTTCGCTCTGTTCCTGTTTGCATACACACATCTGTTTGCATAAATCCGTCAGCTATGCTATCATAGATATAGTATTTTGAGTATGCTTCAACATACTTTTGTATCAAGTTATTGCGAAACATCCGTTATTCTCAGACACTTATTATGTTTCGCGCCATTTATACAAACCAGGAGGAATACGATTTTGTGGGCAGATAAACGCTACCACTCTCTTGATTATGAGATGAAGGCCCGGTACGGGCACAAGATTTATAAGATTGCCCTTGACGGCGGCTTTACCTGTCCCAACAGAGACGGACACATTGATACACGAGGCTGTATTTTCTGCAGTGCCGGCGGTTCCGGAGATTTTGCTGCATCCAGACAGCTCTCTATTACCGAACAGATTGAAGAAGGCAAACAGCTGCTTGCAGGGAAGCGGCTTTCCGGGAAGCTTGAGGTTGGCAGCAAGGAATCCCCGATGCCTTGTTATATCGCCTATTTTCAGGCATTTACAGGTACTTACGACCATATTGAACGTCTTCGGTCTCTTTATACAGAAGCCATCCGCCGCCCGGAAGTAGCTATTCTTTCCATTGCCACCCGTCCGGACTGTTTGTCGCCTGAGGTCCTTGATCTTTTATCTGAGCTGAATCAGATCAAGCCTGTATGGATCGAGCTTGGTCTTCAGACCATTCATCCTCATACAGCGGATTATATTCGGCGCGGTTATCCACTGTCAGTCTATGATACAGCCGTCTGTGAACTTCATGAAAGAGGCATTGAGGTCATCACCCACGTTATTCTTGGCCTTCCCGGAGAAACTACTGACGACATGCAGGCTACCGCCGATTATATCGCTCATCAGCCTATACAGGGCGTCAAGTTTCAGCTGCTTCATGTTCTTAAAGGCACTGACCTTTATACCGACTATCTGGGACAGTCATTTCAAACACTCACACTGGATGAATACACCGATATCCTCATCCGCTGTATTGAGCTGATGCCGCCTGAGATGGTCATTCATCGCATTACCGGCGACGGACCGAAGAATATACTGGCCGCCCCCGACTGGAGCCGCAATAAGAAGCAAGTACTTAATCATATTCATCATTGTATGAAGATCCGCAATACATGGCAGGGGCGCTGTTATCTGCAATAGAAAGGAGTTTTTGTTTTATGAGTCAGGATACACTTATGCTTTACAAATTAATGGTGCTTTACATGCTGAATAAGGTTGATTTTCCATTGACAAATTCCCAAATTTCAGAATTTATCCTGGACAAGGGCTATACGAATTATTTCACCCTTCAGCAGGCACTTCATGACCTTTCGGATACTGAACTGATCCGCACGGAACATATTCACAACAACTCCTACTATTCTATGAACCAGTCCGGTGAAGAGACACTGGAATTCTTCGGCTACAAGATTCCAGCGGAGATCAAGACTGAGATCGACCAGTTTTTCAATGAGCACAAGTATCACCTGAGAAGCGAGAATGAAGTCACCGCTGATTATTATGAAGATAAGAAGGACTGCTATATTGTCCGCTGCGAAATTCACGATAAGAAGGAACTTCTCGTCAGCATCACATTAAACGTCACTGATGAAGATCAGGCGACAGCCATCTGTGATAATTGGCGCAACCGACATGGTGATGTCTATGACTACCTGATCCATACACTTATGATCCGACATTAATCATCCACTTTAAAAAGAATGTGCCAAAGCACATTCTCGCGCCGAGCGCGGTCGCTTGCGACAATCTACATCTTTGCGCGAGTGCGCATTACAGGCACGCTCTTATTACATAAAAAAACTGCCCGGGCAATTTCATCATGTGATTGCCCGGGCAGTTTTCCCATCACTTTTTAGTTCCTAATTCATATTTCTATCCATCTTATAATGAACGATACAGATCTTCGTACTTTCTCGCTGAGTTGCCCCAGGAGAAATCTGCCGCCATGGCTCTGTCCACAATGCGGTTCCATGCTTCTCTGTCACCATAATAAACAGACTTGGCATACTCAATCACATTCAGCATCTCATGTGCATTATAATTAGCAAAACTGAATCCTGTACCGCTTCCTGTATACTCATTGTATGGCTCCACTGTTTCCTTCAGTCCGCCTGTCTCCCTGACAATCGGCAGTGTGCCGTAGCGGAGACTCATTAATTGACTCAGGCCGCATGGCTCAAAGAGCGACGGCATAAGAAATGCATCGCAGGCCGCATAAATTCTGTGTGAACGCGTATTGTCATAACAGATACTTGCAGAAACTCTGTCCTTGTACTTCCACTCAAAATATCTGAACATATTCTCATAGCGCTGATCACCGGTACCCAGAATGACAAACTGTACATCCTCTGAGCAGATCTGTTCCATGACGCAGTCGATCAAATCCATACCTTTCTGATCTGTCAGTCTGGAAACAAGGCCGATCATAAACTTTCCGCCGTCAACCCGCATTCCAAGCTCTTCCTGCAGTGCTGTCTTGTTGTATACCTTCTCTGTCCTAAAATCGTATGGTGAATAATTGTGCACAAGCAAATAATCTGTCTCAGGATTGTATTCATCATAGTCAATGCCATTCACAATACCGGAAAGATTATTTGATCTGGCCCGCATCAGGCCATCCAGCCCTTCACCATAAAACGGATACTTGATCTCATTGGCATATTCGCCGCTGACTGTTGTGATCCAGTCTGCATAGACAAGACCACCTTTCAGGTAATTACCTGCCTGATAAGCCTCCAGCTTATCAGATGTAAACAGATAACCCGGAAGCCCTGTTACCTGCATCATATCATCTATATTCCATACGCCCTGGAACTTCAGGTTATGGATAGTCATCACAGCTTTCATATTCTGATAAAAATCACTGTATGAAGAACTATCCCAAAATTCATTCTTCAAATAGACCGGCACCAGACCTGTCTGCCAGTCGTGACAATGAATAATATCCGGTCTGAAATCGATGACACAAAGCATTGTTAGGGCAGCCTTACTGAAATAAGCAAATTTCTCCAGATCCCACAGACCATCTTCGTAAATCTTATCTCCGGAGAAATAATATTCATTATCAATAAAGTAAAATGTTACACCATCCAGCACCATCTGAAAGACACCGACATAGATCATACGTCCTGCAAGATTGATATAAAAATTCGTCATATACTCCATCTGCTGATGAAAATATTCCGGTATCAAACGATATTTCGGCAATACAACCCTCACATCAAACTCTTCCTTATTGAACGCCTTTGGCAGTGATCCGACTACATCAGCCAGCCCTCCTGTTTTGATAAAAGGTACCGCTTCCGATGCCGCAAAAAGGATTTTTTTCATAAGGCTCTGCTCCTCCTGTTATTGAAATTTTACTGTATAATTCAAATATTATCAGATATTTTTTGGTTATTTTTATTATACATCAAAAATTATAACAATAAAAGCAAAAAATCCGCAAAATATTATTTTCTGTTTTTATATTCCAATCGAATCTTATCCGCGATCAATGCAATAAATTCACTGTTTGTCGGCTTTCCCTTTCCGGTATGTATCGTATAACCGAAAAGCTCATCAATGGTATCCATCTTGCCCCGGCTCCATGCCACCTCAATGGCATGCCGAATAGCCCTCTCCACGCGGCTCGGCGTTGTTTTATTCATTTTGGCAATGGTCGGATACAGCACTTTCGTAATAGAATTAATCACCTCTTTATCTTCCACTGACATAATGATCGCATCCCGCAGATACTGATACCCTTTTATATGCGCCGGCACACCAATTTCGTGAATCACATTTGTCACATCTGCTTCCAGATTCTTCTCTCTGTATTCAGATACATATTCTACTGTTCTGCCTTTAATCTGGTGTGCCGGCTGAAGCATCTGCTTTTCCGTGACCTGATGGATCCTTCGAAGAATCATGTCGTTTTCAAAAGGCTTCATAATATAGTACATAGCACCGAGACTGAATGCATTCTCCGTAATATTCTCCTGACCAATGGCCGATATAACAATAAATGCCGGTCTTTTCTTCAATGATGTATCCCTATTCACCTGCTGCATAACTTCAAGTCCATCAAGTTTCGGCATGATCAGATCCAAAAGGACAACATCCGGTTCCTGATTACGGATAATATCCAATGCCTTCACACCATCATCACCCCTGCCTATGACCTCAATATTCTTGTCCGTCTTTAATATGGCATCAAGCAGGCCAATCATTCTCTCATTATCGTCAACGATTGCAACATTGATTTTCGTCATACAACAACCTCCCTCTTTCCTTGTTTTTCACCAAGTGTTTAAATGTATTATATTATCAAAAAAAGAATGTCTCAATTATTACCAATCGCAAAAAGGAACGATTTGTGACAGGATTTTGAAAAAAATTTTTTTAAATAACCATTTATCGTCATTTTGCATCGAAACACATGACAAATTGTCAAATATTTCATCGATTTTCCAAAACAATCTTTGCCGAATCTGATATTTTTCCGATTTTTCCTACTTATCTGTATATTTCTTGCTCATCTCTGCAAAACATGATACACTTTATAGTTGAACTATTAAGAACAATTACAGCAATTTTAGAAAAAGAGGTTTTTTATGCAAAAAAGGAATGCAGGCAGTGTAGACCTGACAAATGGATCAATCCCCGGCGGTATTTTGGCTTTTACCATTCCGCTGTTTCTCGGGCAGCTGCTTCAGCAATTTTATAATATGGTGGATGCCTGGGTTATCGGCAATTTTGCCGACAATAATGCCTTTGCTGCAGTTAGTTCCACCGGAACAATTGTTTTTCTGATTATCGGTTTTTTTGCAGGCATTGCCACCGGCGGCGGCGTCATCATCTCCCGCTACTTCGGTGCCCAGGATGAAGAAAATGTCTCCAAAGCTGTTCATACCAACTTTCTGATGGGTCTGATTGCCTCCGTCATCGGCACGGCCGCAGGCCTTTTTCTTGCACCGCATCTTCTTGTGTGGATGGGTACACCGGATTCTGTAATGCCCCATGCTCTGAGTTATCTCCGGATTTATTTCGGCGGCGTGTCTACGGTTATCATGTACAATATCTGTATGTCCATCATGCGTGCCCTTGGAGACAGCATCCATCCCCTTTATTATCTGCTGTTCTCATCCATTGTGAATATTCTGCTGGATCTGCTTTTTGTGGCACATCCCGCCTTTCACTGGGGCGTTGCAGGTGCTGCTGTTGCAACCGTTATCTCTCAGGGGTTCAGCGTTATTCTCTGTCTGTTTCGCATGTGCAGATTGAAGGATTATACCCGTTTGGATTTCCGAAAAATCCGCTATCACGCATGGATGATGAAACAAGTACTTTATCAGGGACTGCCCTCAGGCATTCAGAATGCAGTTATTACCGTCGGCAACCTGGTGATTCAGAAGAATATCAATTCCTTCGGTGCTTATGCTATGTCCGGAATGGGAGCCTACTCCAAGATTGAGGGATTCGTTTTCCTTCCGATCATGAGTATGGCCATGGCACTTCCGACCTTTGTCAGTCAAAACCTGGGAGCCAGACAATACCATCGTGCAAAAAAGGGCGCCGTTTTCGGCATCTTATTTGGCATGATCACCGCTGAGGTTACCGGACTTCTGATTTACTTCTTCATTCCATATGCACTGAAAATTTTTGGCAGTACACAGGAAGCCATTGCCTACGGCACCATTCACGCCCATATTGTCAGTCTGTTCTTTTTCCTGTTGGCCTTTTCCCACTGCGCTGCCGGTGTCATGAGGGGCTGCGGCTATGCTGTTGTGCCAATGGCGGGAATGCTGCTTTTCTGGTGCGGCCTGCGTATTGTCTACGTCACCACAGCACTCCGGTTCTTCCCGGTCTTTCAGATGATTTCCTGGGCCTATCCGCTGACATGGGGATGCAGTACCATCCTGTTTCTGATCTTCCTGTTCAAAGC
>JABLTK010107557.1_pt1 | contig 11307 bp, 12 predicted proteins | sample 7160131 | NCBI WGS metagenome assembly JABLTK01 (sample SAMN14651221, study PRJNA627086) | human gut metagenome | isolation source: feces | host: Homo sapiens
GAACATGCCGCCCGCCAGCACCGCGCCGGTGGAACCCGCGGATACCACCGCGCCCGCGCGCTTTTCGCGCACGGCGTTCATCGCCGCCACCAGCGAAGAATCGCGCTTGGTGCGAACCGCCATCATCGGCGATTCATCCATTTCGATCACCTGCGCAGCGTTCAGGATTTCGATCCGGCTGCGCACATCATTTGCATCGGCAAGCAGCCCTTCAAGCCTTTCCTGCGGCCCTGCCAGCAGGATTCTGATATCCGGCATCGAACGCAGCGCGCTGACCGCGCCGCGCACGATCGCATCGGGCGCGTTATCGCCGCCCATGGCATCCAGTGCAATTACATATTCATTCATCTGCACAAATACCCCATTTTCAGTATTCCTGCATATTCTAACAGAAAATACGCTATTTTTCAAGTGTTCGACCATTAAACCTGCGCGGAAACGCCAGTCGTTCCCCGAAATTAACCTGCGCTCAATCCGGCTCAGGATCGTTTGTGCTATAATGATTACATTATCAGTTTGATACGGGGGATGAAGCGGATATGGAACTGTTAAAACGGAGAATTCTGCGCGACGGGCGCGCGCTGGATGAGCATGTGCTGCTGGTAGACTCCTTCTTGAATCATCAGGTGGATGTGAATCTGATGAACGCCGTGGGACAGGAATTTGCGCGCCTGTTTGCGGATGCGGGCATAACGCGCATTGTAACCATCGAATCATCGGGCATCGCGCCCGCCGCCATGGCTGCGCTCGCGATGAATCTGCCGATGGTGATCATGAAAAAGCAGGCTTCCAGCATCTTGAAGGAGGGCGTTCTGCAAACCGAGGTTTTCTCCTTTACCAAGAATTCCTCCTATCAGCTCACGCTGAAAAAGCATTTTATACAGCCCGGCGACCGCGTGCTGCTGATCGATGATTTTCTTGCCAACGGCGAAGCCAGCTTCGGCGCGATCCGGCTGCTGGAGCAGGCGGGCGCGAGCGTGCCGGGCGTGGGCATCGTGATCGCGAAGGCGTTCCAGCCCGGTCTTCAAAGATTGCGCGATGCGGGTTACCGCGTGGAGGTGCTGGCTTCGGTGCGCCGCATGGGCGAAAACCTGATTGAATTCGAGGATTGATATGCGTTCCTTCAATGATGTAAAGCTGTTTTTGCTGGATATGGACGGAACCTTCTATCTGGGCGACCGCCTGATCGATGGTTCCCTTTCCTTCATCGATCGCGTTCAGAAAACCGGCCGCGATTTTCTGTTTCTGACGAACAATTCATCGCACAACGCCGCGTTTTATGTAGAACGGCTGCATCGCATGGGGCTGGATGTTCCGCGCAGCAAGATATTGACCTCCGGCGAGGCCACCTGCGAGGTCATTTCCGAAAAATATCCCGCGAAGCGCGCGTATGTGCTGGGCAACGAATACCTGATCGAGGAATTCCATGAAGCCGGCATACCCGTGGACGATGCAAACCCCGAAATCGCCGTGATCGGCTTTGATACCACGCTGACCTACGAGAAAATGCGCAAAATCTGCGATCTGGTGCGCGCGGGACTTCCCTACATCGCCACGCATCCCGATTTCAACTGTCCTACCGAAAACGGCTTTATGCCGGATATCGGCGCGATCATCGCCTTTATCGAGGCCAGTACCGGCCGCCGCCCCGATCTGATCGTGGGCAAGCCGAACACGGGCATCGTGGAAGCCGCCGTGCGCAGAACGCACATCGCGCCCGCCCAGATGGCGATGGTGGGCGATCGGCTGTATACCGATATCGAAACCGGTATTCGCAGCGGGATGCTTTCCGTGCTGGTGATGAGCGGCGAAACCACGCAGGAAATGCTCGCGTCCTCCGCCACGCGCCCCGATTATACGTTCGATCGTCTGTGCGATATGAATCCGCTCCTGTAATTTTATACATGCATCGATCTGGAAAATCCGTTTTTTTCACCGGAGGTTCCGGATCGTTTTTTTCGCAGATGTGTAACCTGACGGTTCTGAACGGTGCTTGTTTAAGTGAAGGCCTTCAATTTTGAACGGCGGGGAGGTGAACGGCTTGGACGATCAGAAAATCGTTGAACTGTTTCTTCGGCGCGATGAAAATGCGATCCGGCACGCAAAGGAAAAATACGGCCGCCGCCTGCGCAATCTGGCGTATGGCGTCGTACAGGATGCGCAGGCCGCCGAGGGCTGCGAAAACGATACGTATCTGGCGGCGTGGAACGCCATTCCGCCCCACGCGCCGTGCGATTATCTGTACGCGTTTCTCGCGCGAATCGCGCGCCGCATTTCGCTGAACTGCTGCCGCGACCGCAAGCGGCTGAAGCGATCCGCCCATATCTGTCAGCTGAGCGCGGAGCTTGCGCAATGCATTCCCGCGCCGGACGATGTGGAGCGCCGCATCGATGAAAAGCTCCTGCTGGACGCGATCAACGGCTTTCTTGCCGGTCTGGACGCGGAAAGGCGGAATATCTTCATTCGGCGCTACTGGTATCTGGACTCCATCGCGGATATCGCCCGACGCTACCTGCTGTCCGAAAGCAAGGTGAAAACCGCGCTCTTCCGCTGCCGCAGGCAGCTTCGGGCGCATCTTGAAAAGGAGGGCTACACCGTATGAACGGAAATGAATTGCTGGATAAAATGGAATGGATCGACCCCGCCTACATCGAAGCGGCGGACGCGCAGCCGGAATTCGAAAAAAAGCGCCGGATCAGGTGGGGCGCGCTGGCGGCGTGCGTCTGTCTGGCGATCGCCATCGCCGTACCCGCCATGGCGGCGGCGATACCGGCGTTTTACGAAGCGCTGTACGCCGTCTCCCCCGTCACGGCGCAGTTTTTCAGACCGGTTCAGCGATCGTGCGAGGACAACGGCGTTCGGATGGAGGTATTGTCGGCGTACATTCACGAAAACACCGCGGAAATCTATATTTCCATGCGGGATCTATCGGGCGTGGGGCTGGATGCAACCACCGATCTGTTCGACAGCTATCGGATTCATACGCCGTTCGGCTCCGAAGGGTATTGTCAGCTTTCGAGCTTCGATCCGGATACGAAAACCGCAACATTCCTGATCGCCATTCGGCAGCGAAATGGACAGAATATCTCCGGCGACAAGCTGACCTTTTCCGTCCGGAAGCTTCTGTTCAATAAGCAAAGCACGATTGGCGTTATCGAGGGCGTGGATCTGGCAAGCGCAGCTTTAAGCGCGAAAACGCAGTTCGTTCGCCCGCGCGGCGTAAGCGCAATTGATTTCACAGACAAATCCGGCGTGCGCAAGGAATATACCGTGCTGAAATCGGACGGCGATATCTGCTCCCCCGCCGACGGCGTTGCGCTGACGGGGATCGGCTATGTGGACGGCCGCCTGCACATACAGGTATACTATGCGGATATTCTAAATACCGATAATCACGGAGAGGTTTATCTGTTTAATTCAAGCACCGGTGCGCGCATTGCCGCCAACGGCTCCATCGCGTTCTTTGACGATGCGAAAACGGGCAGCTACGAAGATTATATATTTTCCGATATTTCGAAAGATACGCTGGGCGATTACGTGCTTTACGGCGATTTCACCACCGCATCGCCCGCGCTGGAAGGAAACTGGAGCGTCACCTTTCCGCTGGAAAACACCGAAAGCGAATGAAGCGGCGCAGGCGGCGACGGGCAGAATACGGTTGCAAAAAATAACAAGCTTCCGCTGTGGAATACGGCGGGACACAATTTGTTGATAAAAGCTGCACAGTTCTCCGGCTCCCTCTGTCGAGGGTCGCAAGGCTTCCGGTTCTCCGGCTCCCTCTGTCGAGGGAGCTGGCTGCGCGCAAGCGCGCAGACTGAGGGAGAGAAGCCCGTTCCACAGAAACAGCATAAATCCGATAGGTACGTTATCTCTCTTTCCGTCAAAACCTGCGGTTTTGACACCTTCCTTTAGCAGTCGCGCCTTTGCGATATATCGCAGGCGCGACCAGCCCGGACGCATTCTTCGAATGCCAGTCCGGCGCTGCCGGAGCTTTGCTTTGCAAAGCCTCCGGTGCGTATCATCAGAGGAAGGCGAGGAATGACCGTCTGCGTCGCATCGTGGAATACGGCGGAACCAAAATGCAAAGGCAGCGTCTTTGAACCGAATAATATCTCCACCTGTTTTACGGCCTTAGAGCGCGGATAATATGTTACCGCCATACTGCCAAACCGCTTTCCATAGCATTTCTACCACCATTCGATGATTCCGACGCATTTCAAGAGTATCAGAAGAACGCATACCACGGCATTTGCGGTTGCGACATAGAACATGCATCTGTCGAATTTCCAAAAACGCTTGCTGCCATACTGCTGATAACGTTCATCGTTACAATACTTATGCGACGGATAATCATCAAGCGCATAACAAATCAGCGAAACCACCGCATATAATGTCGATAGCAAATCTCACTTCTCCCCTTCTTTGCCTCAGCATTTCGGCCAACAGGGTTTTGCATCCAGTTTCACTTCGAAAAACTGATCGAGGTGCGTCTGGCTGATATAGGCAACGCCGTCTTCCCGTCCCTGTACATGATGAAATCGAACGAGAAATCGCGTTCCGTTTTCCAGCCGTTCAAATTCCATGGAGAACACCGAGCCTTTACAGAATCGCATATCCAGCGTGCGCGGAATCCGCGGCGCATCGAGCTGGATGAAATAGCCGTCCTTCCAGAAATACGTGTATTCGAAGGTGTCATGCACATTCTTCCGGCAAAGCAGCCCGATGCAATCCTCAAACGCATAATGCGTCGTATAGGCTCTTACGTCCGGACAGACGACGCGCCACGGAATATCTGGAAACAGGTTCTTCATGTTTGCGTTTCTCCTGCGACTGACGGACAAATTGAATCGGGCAGCCGCTGAAACCGCTTCGCCACCTTGACCATGACGCGGTAGTATTCATCGTGCGCAAGAATGTATTCCAGCCCATTTTGAATTGCCGGAATCACCCACGCTTCGAGCGCGCTTTCAATACAGCTCTCCAGTTCATCCGCGCTGTAATATTCGTATTTAATCATTTCGGTCTGATATGCATAGGAATCCGGCTTGTTGCTCAGCTTTTCTTTGCCGGGCACCGAGATGCGCCAATCCATGTTGGTGTCTCGGTATTTGGGGTACGGCAGGCCATCGTTAAAATCCTTCAGGCTGAACCCGCAGTTTATATAGACAGCCTTTCCGTAGAGGGATGATTGAAAATGAATAGACCCGATAATGTCCGAGCCCAAATCCAGATAATACTGACCGCGTGCCTTCATAAAGCCATATCGTTTCAGAATTCTATCGTAAAGCGTTTTAAACTCCTGCTTGGTCATATGGCATTCTCCTTTTTTCAGATAGCTCAAAATTCTCAGAAGGTACTTTATAATACCATTATACCAATAATCCATGCGCTTTAGCAATAGATGAGCTTTAACATATATCAAGTCTGATTCTATTCAAAAGAGAATCCGCAGCCCGACGGGTTACGAATCCTCTCTGCAAGAATGTATGGAAAATCAGATTTCTACCGCGATGTTTTCGCCCTTGAGCGCGACGCACGCGCCGCCCGCGGCTTCGCTGCTTTCGGCGTGCGCCAGCAGCCATTTATTGGTGGCGGTGATCAGGCGCGCTTCGCCCTTCGCATCGGGCTTGAATTTCAGTTCCGTGTTCGTGCCCTTCGGCAGCACTACCACGCTGCGGAACGCCTTACCCACCGGCGCATAGTGCAGCGAAGACGCATACACCTCTACGAACGTTCCCTCCGGCACGCGGAACGCTTCCACCTTCGCGGTATCGTATTCGAGCGCTTCAAAATCGATATCGCCCTCCTTACCCAGCAGCAGGATCATATCGCTGCCCACGGCGAGGTTCAATTCGCTGTCGCGATGGTATTCCAGACAGTTCAGCTTGTAATTTTCGCCGTTGCAATAGCCGATCTGAATCGGCATACCGCCGAAAAGCTGATCGCGCGCTTCCTGATAGATCGGCAGCGCTTCCAGTTCAGGCGCGGAAGCCACATAGATCGTGCCGCCCTTCGGGCATTCCGTTTTCATCATGCATTCCTTCAGCGCTTCCACATCAAAACCATGAATTACCTTGCCATAGGGCGCGAACGCCGCATCAAATACCGATTGAATTTTCATCGTGCTTACCTCCGTTGTGAAGTATGCGGCGGAGAACTCCCCCCCGCCGCATATATTATACCATTTCTACAGATATTTACAAGTGTGCAACAATCCGGCAAACCATCGATTATTTCTGGCCGATGGTGTAGGACAGAATCTTTTCCTGATCCATATCCTGCTTATCCTTGATTTCCGCCACGATCGCGCCGTCCTTCATCACGTACAGGCGATCGGACATGCCGATCAATTCGGGCATATCGGACGAAATCATGATCACCGCCACGCCTTCTCCGGCGATTTTATCGATGATGTGATAGATTTCGCGCTTCGCGCCGACGTCGATGCCGCGCGTGGGCTCATCCAGAATCAGCACGCGCGGGCTGGTGACCAGACATTTGCCCAGAACCACCTTCTGCTGGTTGCCGCCCGAAAGAGTTTTCACCGGCTGGGTGGGGTTCTTGCACATGATGTTCAGTTCCTTCACCGTCTGTTCGGAAAGCGCCTGTTCCGCCTTGTGGTTGATCACGCCGTTTTTGAACATACGCCACAGGTTCGCCAGCGAAATATTCGCAGGAATGCCCATATCCAGAATCAGACCTTCATCCTTGCGATCCTCGGTCAGATAGATCAGACCATTGCGGAGCCATTTCTGCGGATCAAGCGTATGCACGCGCTTGCCGAAGTAATATACCTCGCCGCCGTGGCTGTGCCGCACGCCGTAGATGGATTTGGCGAGTTCGGTTCTGCCCGCGCCCACCAGGCCGCCCATGCCCACGATTTCGCCCGCGTTTACATGCATGTTGATCGGCAGGCTGTGTTCGTCCAGCCGCAGGTTTTTGACCTCCAGCGCCACTTCCTTGCCGGGCACATGCACGTTTTCGTACATTTCGCCCAGCGTGCGCCCGACCATCATCTTCACGATGCGGCCGATTTCAAATTCATCGCGCTCCAGCGTGCCGATGTACTGACCGTCGCGCAGAACGCTCAGGCGGTCGCCCACCTGTTCGAATTCTTCGGTTCTGTGAGAGATATAAATGATGGAAACGCCGTCCCTGCGCAGCTTGTGAATCAGACCGAACAGGAAATCGATCTCCTTTTTGGTGAGCGACGAGGTCGGTTCATCCATGATGATGATCCGGCAATTGTAGGACAGCACCTTTACGATTTCCACCACCTGCTGCTGCGCCGTGGAAAGCTTTGCCACCTGAATGGCAGGATCGATATCGATGCCCAGTTCGTTCAGCAGCCTGCGCGCCTCGCGCAGCATGCCGCGGTTGTCCATCAGCACCTTGCCCTTCTTTTCGCGGCCGATGAAGATATTCTGCGCCACGGAAAGATTGTTGCACAGGTTCAGTTCCTGATGAATAAAGCCTATGCCCAGTTCCATCGCCTCGCGCGCGTTGCGAGGATGCACCACCCTGCCGTCCAGCAGAATTTCGCCCTCGTCCGGCGGCAGAATTCCGCCCAGCACCTTCATCAGCGTGCTCTTGCCCGCGCCGTTTTCGCCGACCAGAATGTGTACCTCGCCCTCGCGCAGATCGAAGTTCACGCCATCCAGAATCTTTACGGTGGCGTTGCGAAGGGCGTTTCCATAGGCGTCGAAAATGTATTTCGTAATGCCCTTCATTTCAAGAATCGTCTTGTTCATGATAGCCCTCCTTCCCTTACAGCTTGCGGTTCTTATAGGCTTCCAGCACGATGGCGAGCAGTATGATCACGCCCAGACAGGGCTTAAACAGGTAGAAGTTTACCTTCAACATATTGATCGATACTTCCAGCGTTTTCGTGATGAATACGCCGAATACGCAGTTGATTACGCTGGATACGCCGCCGTACAAACTGGTGCCCGCCACGACCGCCGCGGTAACGATATCGAACGTATAGTTCATGCCGCCGAGGTTCGACTGGCAGCAGCCCGCGCGGATGGACAACAGCACGGAAGCCATCGCCACCAGCATGGAGCAGAACACATAGGTTTCGATGTGCAGAAGCGTGGTATTGATGCCGGAAAGCTTCGCCGTCTTGGCATTGAAGCCAAATGCGGAAAGATCGCGGCCGTACACGGTCTTATGCCGCACAAAATACATCACAATTACGATCACCACGGAAATCCATACGTAGCTGGGCAGGCGCAGAAAGCTTTTCAGAATCTGCACATCCTGCAGGCCCTCCGGCAGCGCTTCATAGATGAAATTGAACACCTTTGTGGTGCCGAACGCCTTCAGATCCGCCGGAAGCTGATTGAACTGTTCGCCCTTGCCTACGATCTGCGCAAGGCCGTAGATCACATAACCGGAACCGAGCGTGGTGATAAACGCGGGAACGCGCAGGAACTGCACGATTGATCCATTCATCAAACCCACCAGCGCGCCCACCAGAATTGTTGCGATGATCGCGATCCACGCGGACACGCCGTTGTTTACCGTCAGCACGCCCAGCACCACGGAACACAGACCCACCGTGTTGGCAAGCGATAGATCGATGCCGCCGGTGGTCAGCACCAGCATCATGCCTATGACCGCCACGCACGGCACGGCGGCCTGCTTGAGCATCGTAAAGATCGCCGATACGGAGAAGAAATTGGGAACCACGATGCACGCGATGATGAACAGAATGCCGAATTCCAGAATCACGCCGTGTTCCTTTGCAAACTTTTTGAAGCCTGTATTCGTACCCATATCCACCCCTCCTTACCGGTTCGCCGCTTCCGCGGCGGTGAACTGCGCCACCTTTTCATCGCGGCGCACCTTCACCATCATGCTGAACGCAACCACCGCGATGATGATCACGCCGACGATGATGTTCTGGAAGTAAACCGATACGTGCAGGAGCGTGAGCACGTTGCGCACCGCGCCGATCAGCAGCGCGCCGATCATCGTGCACCATACCTTGCCTTCGCCGCCCGCCATATTGATGCCGCCGATTACGCACGCGGCAATGGCGTCGGTCTGATAATTATCGCCCTGCGTGGGATGCGCCATGGTCAGCTGCGCAGCCAGTAATACGCCCGCGCACGCCGCGCAGAAGCCGGACAGCATAAATACGAAAATCTTGATGCGGCTTACGCGGATACCGGCGTTCACCAGCACCTGTTCATTGCCGCCCAGACCATAGATGTGCGTGCCGATGGGCAGCCGCGTGGTGATGATAACGCCCATCGCCACGAAAATCAGCATCAGGAAATCGGAATATGGAATACCGAAAAGCGTGGAATTGCCGATGGCCTTGAACGCTTCCGGAAAATTGCCGAAGGAATTGCCGTTGTTAAACAGATACGATGCGCCCTGGGTGATCTGGCCGATAACCAGTGTGGATACGAAGGCGGGCACATTTAAAAACGCCACCAGCGATCCGGAGATCAGACCCAGAATCAGGCCGGTTGCGATCGCCGCCAGAATGGCGACGGGCACGGATACGCCGTTGGCAAACAGAATGCCCACGACCATGCCGCAGAAGGAAATATTGCCGCCGACGGAAAGATCGATGCCCTTGATGACGATCACCTGGGACATGCCGACCGCCGCGATTGCGATTACGGAACTCTGGCGCACTACGTTCAGCAGATTGCTGATCTTCAGAAAGCTGGGCACGAAGGATCCGCCGATGAAAAACAGCGCGATTCCCACGATGCACAGAATCAGTCTGTTGCGGTACCTTTTGAAAAACTGCACTTTGCAACAACCCCTTTACCGCCGCTGAGCGGCAACTACTTATCATTGTGCCCGGGCAGGATATCTCCCGCCCGGGCACAATATCGCTTTTCCGGATTGCATCACCTCATCATTCATGCGGATCTGCAATCCATCGATCCGAAGAAATCAGATAATCGATTCGGATTAGAACGCGGTGGCGTATGCGCCTTCCAGATCCTCCGCGGTGTACACCTTGGTGCCGGCGTCGGTGAAGGAAGGAATGTCTTCCGCCTTGATTTCGCCATTCAGATACTGAACCAGCGTATTGACTGCGGTTTCGCCGATTACGGACGGGAACTGCGCCATGGTGCCGGTCAGCTTGCCTTCCGCGATGAAGTCAACGCCGGACTTCGCGCCATCGAAGGAGATGAAGCAGAGATCCGCAACATCGATATCGTTATTTTCCAGTGCCTGCAGGATGCCCGCGATCATGTTATCGGAGCAGCAGAAGATGCCCTTGATATCGGGGTCGGCCTGCAGCATATTTTCGGTCGCCTGCATGGCAACGTCAACCGTCCAGTCGCCGGGCTGTTCGTTCGCCAGCACAACGTTGGAGCCTTCGATGCCCTCTTTGAAGCCGTCCGCGCGATCGTCGCCCGCCGCAGAGCCGTTGGCGCCGCGAACGATGATCACCTTGCCGCCTTCTTCGCCCAGCTGCTCGACCATGTATTCGCCGGCAACCTTCGCGGCAGCCTTGTTATCGGTGGAAACGAAGGTCAGATACAGATCTTCGTGGCCGGCTGCGATGCCCTGGTCAACCAGAACAACCGGAATGCCCTTTTCCTTGGCCTTTTCCATAACGGTGATGCAGGCTTCGGCGTCCATGGGGTTCAGAACCAGCGCGTCTACGCCGGATTCGATCAGGGTTTCGATCTGCTGTACCTGGGTGGCAACGCCGGTCTGAGATTCGGCGATCGCGTCTACGAAGGTATTGCCGGAAGCTTCAACAGCGCCCTTTACGGCGTTGTACAGCGCCAGCTGGAAATCATCGTTGGTGATGGTCTTCAGGCTGTAGCCGATGGTGTAGCCTTCTGCGGATGCGATGGACGCAACTGCGAAGAGCATGACAAGTGCCAGTACCAGAGTAATGATACGCTTCATTGGGATTTCCTCCTTGATTTCTGCTTATTCTTACATTCCATACGGCGGAATGCAACGCACGCTTCGATTGCGGAAAACGTTTTCCGTTCCAACGAATTAATTATAGCATAAATGCCATTTATCTGTCAAGATGTAAAAATCCATCAAATAATCATGTGTATCTTGACATGCTTATAATGCGATATGCATAAAAGCGCGATAAAAAAAGGAACGCGCCTTCTTTTGAAGGCACGCCCCTTAAATACGAATGATGCAATGCGCTTATTTTCTGGCGACGCCGGTTCTGCGCGCCGCTTCGGCAACCGCCGCTGCGACCGCCTTGCCCACGCGCGGATCGAACGCCTGCGGGAGGATGTAATCCTCGTTCAGTTCCTCATCGGAGATCAGATCGGCGATGGCCTGCGCCGCGGC
>JABLTK010084600.1_pt1 | contig 11292 bp, 9 predicted proteins | sample 7160131 | NCBI WGS metagenome assembly JABLTK01 (sample SAMN14651221, study PRJNA627086) | human gut metagenome | isolation source: feces | host: Homo sapiens
GTCCTGTTATCCGAGGACTTTTCCGGAGACTGTTTCCGGAAGGAACTGTGCTGGCTTAAGAGAATCCTTGTTTTCCCTGGCTATGGATGTGTCTGTCATCCATAGCCAGGAATTTTTTATATGAAAAGCTGATCCCGGCGCCGCCGATGGCGCCGAAATACACCGCGCCGCATTCCTGCATGGCCGCGACGACCTCTGGCCCGCGCTTGCCCTTGCCGATCATGCCGGTCAGGCCCTGACGGATCAGCGTGGGAGAATAGGCGTCCATGCGGTAAGCGGTGGTGGGGCCGGCAGAGCCGATGGCCTGGCCGGGCTTGGCCGGCGTGGGGCCAACGAAATAGATCACGGCGTTTTTCACATCCATGGGCAGGGGCTTGCCCTCCGCCACCAGCTGGCAGAGCCGCTTGTGGGCGGCGTCCCGGGCGGTATAGACCACGCCGGAGAGCAAAACGCTGTCGCCGCTTTTGAGCTTGCGCGCCTCCTCCGGCGTCAGCGGCGTATGGATCCGGATGGGCTGTTTGCTTTCAGACATATCAAAGCACCTCCGTCTTGTGCCGGGTCACATGGCAGTTGATGTTGACCGCCACCGGCAGGCCGGCGATATGGGTGGGCAGCGTCTCGATGTTCACGGCCAGCGCCGTGGTGCGGCCGCCAAAGCCCTGCGGCCCGATGCCCAGCCCGTTGATCTTCTCCAGCAGCTCCTCCTCCAGCGCGCGGTAGAAGGGATCTTCGCTGCGCACATTCAGCGGGCGCAGCAGCGCCTTTTTCGCCAGCAGCGCCGCCTTGTCAAAGGTCCCGCCCAGGCCAACGCCCACCACGATGGGCGGACAGGGATTGGGGCCGGCGTCCTCCACCACCTTCAGGATGAAATCCTTGACGCCCTGCAATCCGTCGGAGGGCTTGAGCATCCGGACCTGGCTCATATTTTCACTGCCGAAGCCCTTGGGGGCCACGGTGATCTTCAGCCCGTCGCCGGGCACCAGCTCCGTATAGAGCATGGCGGGGGTATTGTCGCCGGTATTCACCCGGTCCAGCGGATCCCGCACCACGGATTTCCGCAGATACTGACTGTAGCCCTGCCGGACGCCCTCGTCCACGGCTGCCCGCAGGTCGCCGCGGATATGGACCTCCTGCCCGATCTCCAAAAAGACGCAGGCCATGCCGGTATCCTGACAGATCGCGACCTCATCCCGGTCGGCGATCTGATAATTTTCCCGGATCCGATCCAGGATCTCCTGCGCCGCAGCCCAGGTCTCCTGTTCCCGGGCGCAGGCGATGCAGTCCCGCACATCCTGCGGCAGGTGCCGGTTGGCCTCCACACAAAGACGGGCCACCGTCTCCGTGATGGCGGAAGCATTGATCTCTCGCATAAGCTTTCCTCCCCGTCAGTCCTTGACAGTATAGATCTGGTCCAGCAGCGTGCCGTCCCGATAGATCACATTTGCCACCACCCGGCTGCCATGCTGCACAGGGCGGGGCTGACCGCAGATGGCCTCCGCCCGGCGCTTCAGCTCTTCCATGGAGCAGACAGGCAGGCCGGCGTCTGTCAGCGTCCTTCTCAGGTCCTCCCGGGCGGGATTCACCGCCACGCCCCGCTGGGTCACCAGCACATCAATGCTGGAGCCGGGGGTGGAGACGCACTGCACACGGTCTGTGACGATAGGCAGGCGGGCCCGGGAAAGGGGCGCGATGATCATGGCCAGCTTTGCGCCGGCGGCAGTATCGCTGTGGCCGCCGGAGCCGCCCATGATGGAGCCGTTGGAATCGGTATGGACATTTACATTGAACTGGGTGTCCACCTCCGTGGCCCCCAGGATCACCACATCCAGACTGTCCACCGCGGCGCTTTTCCCGTTGGGCGAAGCATACTGCATGGCGGAGACCTCGCTGTGGTTCGGGTTGTCCCGGATGGATTCCACGGCCTTCAGATCAAAGCACTGGACATCCAGCAGCTTGCGGAAGCAACCTGCCTGCAGCATATCCACCATATAGCCGGTGATGCCGCCCAGACCGAAGGAGCCCTGGATCTTCTCCCGCAGCATGATATCCTTCAGATATTTGGCCGCGGCCAAGGATGCGCCGCCGGCGCCGGTCTGGAAGGAAAAGCCGTCCTTCAAAAGGCCGCTGGCCTGAATGACCCGGGCCGCCGTCTCCGCCATCACCAGCCCCACCGGGTCCCGGGTGATGCGGGTAGTGCCGGAAACGATGCCGCTGGGGTCGCCGATGGCCTCCACCGGCACCACATAATCCACATAGGTCTCATCGATGGAGCGTTCCGTCAGTGGATAGGGCACCAGATTGTCCGTGATAACAACAACCTTCTTGGCGTACATGGCGTCCGGGAAGGCATAGCCCAGGCTGCCGCAGGCAGATCTGCCCAGCTTGCCGGTGCAGTTGCCCATGGGATCCGCCGTGGGGGCGGCGATAAAGGCCACATCAATGGGCGTCTTGCCGGAAACGATATCGGCAGGGCGGCCGCCGTGGGTGCGGAACTCCACCGGCGTGGACAGCACGCCGTGGGAAATGGCCCGGCCCACGCCCGCAGACATATAATTGGTGCGGGCTTTATGATGATCCTTATATTCCAGCTCCACCTCAAAATGCTCCGGCAGCACAGGCTTCAGAGCCTTCAGATCCTGCCGCAGAGCCTTTTCCACGCCCTCCCGGATCAGCCGGCAGGCCTTTTTGGGGGCCATGTTCACCGTAGAAAGCCCCCGTCCCTCCTTCACTGCCACGGTGGTCAGCCAGGGATACAGCGCCCGGCCCTCCTCGCAGAGATTTTTGTCTCCGCTCAGAAACACGGTGGGCACGCCCTCCAGCGTGGCACAGCCGCTGTAGATCATAAACTCACTGCCAGGCTTGCCGTTGATGCGGACATGCTGCGGCGCCAGCGTCATGGTGTGGGACATGGGATTCCCGTCGGAGCCCGCGGCAGAATGATAGCCGATAAAGACTGCAGCGTCAAAGCTGCGGTCGATGCCCTGCGCCATCATATAGGGATGCCCTTCCCAGCCGCGGATGATGGTCGCCTGCTCCGGCAGCATGGACAGATCCAGATTGGTCGCGGAGCCATGGGCATCCTTGATCACGATCTCCTCCGCACCGGCAGCAATGGCGCCCTCACAGGCTGCCACTACCTCCTCTGTCATGGCCCGGGCATAGGCGGGATATTCCCGCTCGCTGCCGATGGTCTCCGCCCAGCGGTTGGTGGCGGCGATGCCTTCAATATCTGCACTGATAAATACTTTCATTTTTCCACCCTCTGTATTTGACTGTTTGCTGCATTTACAGCGATCAAAGCTTTGCGCAGGCGGCATAGTGCCCCGGCGCGATCTCTGAAAGACTGGTTTGATATGCTTTGCATTCCGCCGTGGCCATCGGACAGCGGCTGGAGAAAATACATCCCTCCGGCAAATTTACCGGGCTCGGGATGGTCCCCTCCAGAATGGTGCGTTCCAGATCGAATTTGCCCCGGCCCACCTGGGGGACCGCCGCCAAAAGCGCTCTGGTATAGGGGTGCGCAGGATGGGCAAACAGTTCCTTCTTTTCCGCAAGCTCCACCACCTTGCCCAGATACATAACGGCCACCCGGTCGGAAATGTAGTTGATGACGGAAAGGTCGTGGGAAATGAACATCAGCGTCAATTCCCGCTCCGCCCGCAGCCGCGTCAGCAGATTCAGGATCTGGGACTGGATGGATACATCCAGCGCCGACACCGGCTCGTCGCAGACGATCAGCTTGGGCGAGAGGCCCAGCGCCCGGGCGATACCGATGCGCTGCCGCTGGCCGCCGGAAAACTCATGGGGATAGCGGTGGGCCATGGCGGGATCCAGTCCGCATTCCTCCATCAGCGCCTGTACATAGGCCGTCCGAACCGCCCGGTCGGAATAAAGCCCCTGAATGATCAGCGGATCGGCGATGGCTTCGCCGATGGTCATGCGCGGATTCAGCGACGCATAGGGATCCTGAAAAATGATCTGCAGCTCCCGGCGGTAAGGGCGCATCTCCTTTTCCGAAAGGGCAGTGATATCCTTCCCCTCCAGCAGGATCCGTCCCCTTGTGGGCCGGATCAGCTTGATCATGGTCCGGCCCAGAGTCGATTTGCCGCAGCCGCTTTCTCCTACGACGCCCAGCGTCTCGCCCCGGCAGATGGAAAGCGACACATCATTTACGGCCAGCAGGCTCCTGTCCTTTTCAAACAGCCGTCTGGACGGCACGCGAAAGGCTTTCGTCAGGTTCTGTACCTCCAGCAATCCATTCTGTTCCATGCTCAGCGCGCCTCCTTCCAATGCTCCGTATAGCGCAGGCAGGCCGCCTGCCGCCCCGGCTCCACCGTCTGGAGCGAAGGCTCGATCCGCCTGCAGACCTCCCGGCAAAAGGCGCAGCGGTCGGCAAAGAGACAGCCCTGATGCTCCCCGGTGAGCCGGGGAACCATGCCCGGGATGGTGGCAAGGGTCGTCTGCTCCGTCCCGATAACGGGGATGGAATGGATCAGCGCCTCCGTATAGGGATGATACTGCTTTTCAAAAATGGCCTGACTGCCGCATTTTTCTACGATCTTTCCTGCGTAAATGACGATGACCTCGTCTGCCATTTCCGAAACCACGCCCATATCATGGGTGATGAGCAAAACGCTCATGCCCATGCGCTGCTGCATCTGCAGGATCAGCCGCAGGATCTGCGCCTGCACCGTCACATCAAGGGCGGTCGTTGGTTCATCGCAGATCAGCAGATCCGGTCTGCAGGCCAGCGCCATGGCGATCATGACCCGCTGCCGCATACCGCCGGAAAGCTGATGGGGATATTCCTCATAACGCTGCTCCGGCTCCGCAATGTTCACCAGCCGCAGCATCTCGATCGCCTTTTTCCGGGCCTCCCGGGGAGAAAGCTGCTGATGGACCCGGTAGACCTCGCTGATCTGATAACCCAGCTTCAGCACAGGATTCAGCGAGGTCATCGGCTCCTGAAAGATCATGCCGATCCGGTGGCCGCGGTAATCCCGAAGCTCGTTTTCCTTCTTTTGCAGCAGGTCTTCGCCGTCAAAAAGGATCCTTCCGGAAACGACTTTGCCGGGATAAGGTACCAGCCCCAGAATGGAAAGCGCCGTCAGGCTCTTTCCGCAGCCGCTCTCTCCCACAAGGCAGACCGTCTTTTTTCGCTCAATGTCAAAGGAAATGCCGTCTACTGCGCGGCTTTCTGCGCCGTCCTGGTAAAAATAGGTGCGAAGCTCCTCCACCCGGAGCAAAATGTTCTTATTTTCATCCATACTGCTTCCTCCTGTCAGCGGCGCAGCTTGGGATCCATGGCATCGCGGAGACAGTCGCCAAGGACATTAAAGGCCAGCACGGTGACGACGATGGCGATGCCGGGATAGATGCTGTACATGGGGTGCTGCCGAAGATACATCTGCGCCGAGCTGATCATCTCGCCCCAGCTTGGCGTGGGTGGCTGCACCCCAAGACCCAGATAGCTGAGGGTGCATTCCAGCAGGATATCTGCGGGAATATCCATGGTGAGCACGACGATGATGGTGGGCAGGCAGTTGGGGATCAGCTGGCGGAAGATGATCCGTCCGCCGGAAGCGCCAGCCGCCCGGGCCGCCTCCACAAACTCCGCGCTCTTCAGCCGCAGCACCTCGCTGCGGATCAGCCGCGCCATGCCCGTCCAGCCTACCAGACCGATGGCGATGAAGCAGTTGATCACGCCGGTCCCCAGCACATAGGTCATCAAAATCGCAAACAGCATAAAGGGAAACGACGCGAAGATCTCCATTACACGGGAAATGAGCGCGTCTACCCAGCCGCCGAAATAACCGGCGACAGCGCCCAGCGTTACCCCCACCGCCATGGCGATGCATTCCGCGATGACGCCGACGGAAAGGGAGACCCGCGCGCCGTATGCGATGCGGGAAAAGATGTCGCGGCCCATGTTGTCTGTACCCATCAGGTGCTTTGCCGACGCGCCGGCCCATTTATTTGTCAGCTCGTTGGCCGCAGGGTCATAGCGGGTCACCACCGGCGCAAAGACCGCCAGCAGCACCAGCAGCAAAATCACGGTAAAGGAGATCACCGCCATGGGGTCCCGGCGCAGGCGCCGCAGGGCGTCGCGATAAAAGCCGCTCTTTTCCATTGCCGCGCGTCCGGTCTCATACTGTACCGCGTCTCTCCGGAAGATCTTATCAAACAGCTTCATGCGTCGCTCCTTCCGGTGATGCGAATCCGGGGATCCAGCAGACCGTAAAGCAGATCCACCGTGAGATTGATCACCACAAAAATCGTTGCCGTATAGAGAACGCTCCCCAGAATCACGGGGTAATCCCGGTTGGTGATCGCCTCGATGGCTACCGCGCCGACTCCCTTCAGGGAAAATATTTTCTCAAGGATCATGGCGCCGCCCAAAAGGCTGGGCAGCTGCAGGCCAAAAAGCGTCACCGTGGGGATGGCAACATTTTTCATCACATGGATCAGCTTCACCTGCCGGGGCCGCAGGCCCTTGGCCCGGGCCGTCCGGACATAGTCCTGCGACAGCACATCCAGCACATTGGTCCGCGTCATCCGGGCAAGGGACGCCGAATAGGCGATGGCCAGCGTCAGCACCGGCAGCACCCACCAGAAATCCCGCTCCATGCCGGAGATGGGGAACCACTCCAGCTTTAGCCCAAACAGGATTTGCAGCAGGACCGCAAGCCAGAACCCCGGGACAGACATCATCATCATGGAAAACACGATGCTCATTCTGTCTGCCAGCCGGCCCCGGTGCTCTGCGGCCAGCATACCGATGGGCAGACCGATCAGGATGGCCAGGCCATAAGCCGTCAGGCCCACAAAGGCCGTCGTCTTAAAGCCCGTCCCGATCAGCTGCGTCACGGGAACGCCCTTGATATAGGACTGTCCCAGCTCTCCCTGCAGCGCCCTGCCCAAATAGGAAACATACTGGGCCAGTATCGGACGGTTCAGGCCCAGCTGCTCACGGATCCGTTCCATCATGGCCGGATCGGCGCGCTTGCTCATCATGATCTGGACCGGATCGCCCGGGACCATATGGACCACAAGAAAAGTCAGTGTGTAAACGCCCCAGAGCACGATCAGCGCCTGAAGCACGCGCTTGACAGTATATTTCAGCATAGTACCTCCCGCGGCGGGACGCCTTCTCCCGCTCTGTCGGATGAATCAAGAAAGGGGCGGAGACGGCTCCGCCCCCGCCCCTTCGATATGCTTTTATCTGCTTTTGCAGGGCTCAGCCAACGATATCGCCGTCCACCCACCACCAGAGGAAGTCGTTTTTCATAAAGACATTGCTCACTCTGTCGGAGGTCAAATAGAAGCCGCCGGGATAATACAGCGGTACATTGCCATATTGCTCCCAGGTGATCTCGCGGTCCAGCTGGCGATAGATCTCCGCCTTTTCGTCCATATCATTGATGGCGCGGCACTGTTCCAGCTTTGCATCAAACTCTGCATTGCGCCAGCCCGTGGAGAAGAAATCCGCCACATTGCTGTTGAACACGCCGTAGAAGAACTCGTCGGCGTCGTTATAGTCTGCATACCAGGTCAGCAGCCAGCAGGCCAGCTTGCCGGTGACGCGCATATCGCTCACCGTGGCCGCATCGGCCAGCTGGACATCCAGATGGATATTGGCCTCCGCCAGCTGCTGCTGCAGAATGGTCATGACAGCATCTGCCGTGGGGATATAGGTAGTAATGGTGATGCCGTCGGCATAGCCGGCCTGGGTCAGCAGAGCCTTGGCCTTCTCCACATCCCGCTTATCCAGCTCCTTCAGCGCATCGTCGTGGCCGCTGATGCCCGGAGGCAGGAAGCTGTAAGCCGCGGAGACGCTGCCGTCGTAATAATCATTGGCGATCGCCTGCTTGTCCACAGCCAGGGCAAAGGCCTGCCGCACCAGCGGGTCGTTGAAGGGCTCTACCTCCTGATTGATGATCATGGTGTAGATGCCAAAATAGTCCTGATAATGAACATTGTCGCCATATTCCGCGCTGGCCTTGTAATCCTGCGCCAGCTCGGCGCTGAGCCCGCAGACATCAATGGTCCCGGCTTCGAACTCCATCAGCGCCGTATTGCTGTCCATGCAGAAAACATCGATCTCATCCAGCCTTTTGGCCTCGCCGTGATAATCCGCAAAGCGGGTCAGGACGATCTTTTCACCGGCGGCAAAGCTGGTGAAAACAAAGGGCCCGGTACCGACATAGCTGTCTGCGCCCCAGCGGTCGCCTGCCGCCTGACAGGCTTCATCCGAGAAGATCGCCAGCGGCGAAGCTGCCAGCGTGGCTTCCATGGCAGAATAGGGGAAGTTCAGGGTCATGGTGAAGGTGCGGTCGTCCACCTTGGCAAGGCCGCTGATGCTGTCGGCCGTTCCATTCATATAATCCTGCGCACCCGCGATCATATCCACCAGCCAGGTCATGGGACAGATGGTGCTGGGATCAAAGAACCGATGGAAGGTGTAGATCACATCATCGGTGTTCAGCGTTGTGCCATCGTGGAACTTGACATCCTTTTTCAGCGTAAAGGTATAGGTCAGGCCGTCTTCCGAAACCTTTGGGAAATCCTCCACCAGCAGCGGATAGGTTTCCAGCGTTTCCGGATCTTTGCCCATCAGCGTCTCACAGACGCAATCGCTGATCTCGAAGGGCGTTGTGTAGGTCGTTTTCTGAACATCCATGGTCTCAAATGCCGAAAAGTCCGTGCCCACCTTGAGCACTTTGGGAGATGCCTGGTTGTTTCCTTCGTTGCCGTTGCTGGCATTGCCGTTTCCGCAGCCCGCAAGGCAGGCCAGCAGCAGCGCGCAGGCCAGCAGCAGGGAAATTCGTCTTCCGCTCTGTTTACTCATGCATGATTCTCCTTTGCTTTTCTGATTTTCCGTGCATCCGCAACGGGTTTGGCCCATGCGGCTCCGCCAAAGCGAAGGCTCCGCCGGGCTTATCTGTTACTATAATACAGCGCATAAAAGAAATCAACCGTCCCGATTCAAATTCGTCAGTATAATGAATGACGCTCTTGTTATTTGTTTAATTTGTTGAACGAAATATGATTTTCTTCATTATTTCATCGTTTCTGCGATTTTATTTCACAGGTAGGTTGCATATCCGCTTTTTTCGCAGTATAATATCTTTATTCATTCTTGCACATATTCCGAGCGCCTTGTGGCTTTTCTTTGATGGGGCGCTTGCAGAGAGGAGAACCGTATGGAACCCAAGATCGGCCTTCAGCTTCGTAATCTTCGGAAATCTCTGGGCATGAGCATTGCGAGCCTTGCCGCGAAAAGCGGCGTCAGTACGGGCCTTATTAGCCAACTGGAGCGGGACATGGTCGTGCCGTCTGTTGCCAATCTGTACCGCATCGCACAGGCCATGGGCACCAATATCAACTACTTCTTTGAAGAGCCGGAGGAAAAGAACATTCGCCTGATTCGCCGCGGCGATCACCGCACCATCTCCACACACGGCACGAACAGCTTCGAGCTGCTGATCCCCGATAATCTGGAGCATACCATTGATGTGGTGCGGATCACGCTGAAGGGCGGGCAATCTCAGGATTACGATTGCATCAGCCATGAGGGGGAGGAATGCGGCTATGTGATCTCCGGCGTTCTGACGCTGCTCTGTAACGGAAAGGAATATACCCTTTATCCTGGCGACAGCATCTTCTTTGACAGTACCATGCCCCACAATTATTACAACCGCACCGATGAGGACTGCGTTTCCATCTGGTGTATGACGCCGAAGTTTTTCTAACGCACTTTCCTTAAACTCATCTGTTCAACAGATCGCATTACAAAAGGGCGCGCCGCTTGGCGTGCCCTTTTTCTGTCTTGCTTCGTTTCATTCCGGCCTTGTCTAACGCTCCTGCAGAGTTCAGACTTATGCTCCAGTGTGCCGTTGCCGCGGGTATAGAAAGTAAGTTGCATTTCACATTGAGAGCGGACCGTGATCCACCATGGCATACCTCTTTCTGCGGCGTCAGACCTCCTATGCTTTCACTTTCCTCTCTTCATCACTTTCCAAATCTGCGTGCTTCGCTTAATTGATATAGCTCTATCTTAAAAAGTGCAAGAGATCGCGCTTAAATACAGCATTTGATCCTGTCTCATTCTAAGGAAATCGCGCTTTTCTCACCTTTTTCAGTAAAGGGAAAGAAAAAATATAGTTTTGCTTTCCTTTTACTTTGTAGAACTATTGATATAGTCCTATAGCCTTAAAAGCAAAGAGAACGGCTGACATCTGCGATTGATGCTGTTTCATTGAAACATTCTTCTGTGCCAAATCCTTTCGCTCCTATTTCACAGCCCAATTGATATAGTTCTATATTGTGGAAAGCAAAGAGAATGGCCGATATCCTCGATTGATACTGTTTCATTTAAGTGTGCTTCCGTGCTGAGGTTATTCCCTGCTATTTTATAGCTCAATTAATATAATCCTATTGCCTAAAAATTAAATAATGCCATTTATTTTTTAAATTGTTTTTGCATCATTTGAACGCGGTTCCATGCTAAAGTTCCTCATGTCCCGCTCCAGTGCTTATCGCTTTGCAGTCTTCCTCTGGCGGCCTTTTCCCGTTGCGATCAAAGCGGGAAAGTGCTTTGCTTCGGTCCTCTTTGATAAAAAGAAAGAAAGAAAGACATAGACTCCTTTGGGGTTGCGGTTTTATTGATGTAGCTCTATACTCAAAAAGGCGAGAATTTCCGCATATTTCCGTTATTGATTCTAATTCATTTGGCTGCAGCCCTGTCCAAAGCTGCTCCATCATTTCTCCTCGCTTTTATTGATATAGTTCTATCCTGCAAAAGCAAAGAGAACGGCTGATTTCCCAGATTGATTCTGTTTCATTTCGCGATTAAGGTGGGGAAACAGCTGATCTTCGTATCCTTTTCCAAAGAGCAAGGTCAACACAGACTTCCTTGAGGCTACACTTCTATTGATATAGCTCTATATTCAAAAAGTCAAGAGTTTCCGTATGTTTTCATTATTGATTCTGCATCATTTGACTGTGGTCCTGTGCAAAGCAGATCTATCATTTCTCTTCACTACGATTGATATAGTCCTATCATCTAAAAAGCAAAGAGAATGGTTGATTCTCTTAATTGATTCTGTTCCATTAGACTATAGCCCCCGTGCAAGGCACCCGCCGCTGCTCCAGATCCGGCGAGATCACACGCTGCCTCCAGCCACAACACAAAAAACAAACGGCAAGCATTTGCTTGCCGTTTGCCTGTGTAGGCGTTACTTATCTTCCCGGGCCGTCTCCAGCCAAGTATTGTCAGCACAAATGAGCTTA
>JABLTK010011405.1_pt1 | contig 11290 bp, 6 predicted proteins | sample 7160131 | NCBI WGS metagenome assembly JABLTK01 (sample SAMN14651221, study PRJNA627086) | human gut metagenome | isolation source: feces | host: Homo sapiens
CAAGCCCCGGTAAACGGCGGCCGTAACTATAACGGTCCTAAGGTAGCGAAATTCCTTGTCGGGTAAGTTCCGACCTGCACGAAAGGCGTAACGATTTGGACGCTGTCTCGACCATAGGCCCGGTGAAATTGCACTAGTCGTGAAGATGCGACTTACCCGCGGAAGGACGGAAAGACCCCGTGAACCTTTACTGCAGCTAGGCATTGGCTGCCGGTCCGTCGTGTAGAGGATAGGTGGGAGACTGAGAACCCGGGACGCCAGTCCCGGGGGAGTCGCCCTTGGAATACCACCCTCGGCGCCTTGGCATCCTAACCTGCGGCCGTTATCCGGCGCAGGGACCGTGCCAGGTGGGTAGTTTGACTGGGGCGGTCGCCTCCTAAAAGGTAACGGAGGCGCACGTAAGGTCTGCTCGGGACGGTCGGCAACCGTCCTTCAGAGTGCAAGAGCGCAAGCAGGCTTGACTGCGAGACGGACAGGTCGAGCAGGTGGGAAACCAGGTTCTAGTGATCCGGCGGCTCAGAGTGGTATGGCCGTCGCTCAACGGATAAAAGGTACTCCGGGGATAACAGGCTGATCTTCCCCAAGAGTCCACATCGACGGGAAGGTTTGGCACCTCGATGTCGGCTCATCGCATCCTGGGGCTGGAGCAGGTCCCAAGGGTATGGCTGTTCGCCATTCAAAGCGGTACGCGAGCTGGGTTCAGAACGTCGTGAGACAGTTCGGTCCCTATCCTCCGCAGGCGCAAGGGAGTTGAGGAGGGCCGCCCCTAGTACGAGAGGACCGGGGCGGACGGGCCTCTGGTGGAGCGGTTGTCGACCAACGGCACCGCCGCCTAGCTACGCCCGGAACGGATAACCGCTGAAAGCATCTAAGCGGGAAGCCGGCTCCGAGATGAGCTCCCTGTTCGGTAAGGGCCCGGGTAGAACACCCGGTCGACAGGCCGCAGCTGCAAGCGCCGCGAGGCGCTCAGGCGAGCGGTGCTGATAGCCCGAGCTCTTCTTCACCGATTTTAGTGCGGGTATCGGAATCGAGGCATGGAGCGCGCATGCAGCCGCCAGGGTCGCCGCGGGCGCCCTGGAAGAGGCACCTGAACATAGAGCCTCATGGGGGAGCGCCCCCCATGAGCGGAACCGTAGAGAGGGGGATCACCCGATCCCATTCCGAACTCGGAAGTTAAGCCCCTCCTCGCCGAAAGTACTGCGGAGCAAGTCCGTGGGAGGATAGGGCGTTCCGCTCATGGGCGGCGCTTTTTCTTTTGCGCTCGGGCGCATGAGCGCCTCTTAAGTGGCGGCTTACGCTATTTGCGGGAATCTTTGCGGTCAATCAATCGCGCTTCATGCGGCTATACGGCGAGTCTTCTGCGTTGCGTCTGCAAGTTTTGTCAATTTCCGAAAAGGTTGCCAGGTTATCTTCAAGCATTATCTCGTTTTCTATCATTGAATTTCTCCGTTTCACCATGTTGTTTGTTCGCTCATTTACATTTACTTGTATATCTACAGGTAGAATATGAATTAATCCAGGTGTGTATGTTTGAGAGGACTGACTTTTTGTGGCTGAATATAGTGAGACTGTTCTGAACCTTGCTGCGTCGTGTGTCTCCGATCATGAGACGCTTGACAAGATTGCAGATGCATTGGCAAACGGGACGCGTCGATCTCGACAGCAGGCTGCACAGGTCCTCGCAGCGGTTTCCCATTCCGACGCCGCTGCGGTTTCCGGCTATAGCCAGATTTTTGTTGATTCACTATCCCGTCCTGAGGCGCAGACGCGCTGGGAATGCCTTGACGTGCTGACTCGTCTTTGCGATGTCGATGCCTCGCTTTGCATTGACGCTATCGATGGGGCGGAGAACGCGCTTTTCGACGAGGAGAGCGGTCCGCTGCATCTTGCTGCGATGCGATTCCTCTGCAAGTTCGGCGCGATTTCCGAGCAAAATTCTGAACGTGTCTGGCCGCTTGTTGATGAGGGCATTCAATGCTGGCATGGCGACCTTGAGTTCCAGGATATGTTGAATTCGCTTGTCGATTTTTCTACGGGGCATCTTTCGGAGCCGGTGAAATCCGAGCTTGCTGAGCGGATGTTGTTCGACTCGAAGAACGGGCGCGGCGCCTTGAGGCGAAAGGCGACGACCATCGTTGAGAACCTGTCCTAGCCTATTTGTGCCGTCGACTACAATGTAGCATTCGACGTTCTTTTCTATGCGTATCCTTGAAGCGTATTCGTTTGAGTCGCGTTTGCGACGGGTTTGTGAGGAGGAACTATGGCTCGTCATACGGTGACCTTGATTCCCGGCGATGGAATCGGCGTTGAGACTTCGGCCGCTATGCAGCGCGTTGTCGAGGCCTGTGGTGCGGAAATCGATTGGGAGATTGCTGAGGCGGGCGCGCATTGCCTTGAAACTGAGGGTACCCCGCTTCCTGATTCCACCATTGAAGCCGTCAAGCGCAACAAAGTTGCCATCAAGGGACCAATCACGACTCCCGTTGGCACTGGTTTTCGTAGCGTGAACGTTGCGCTTCGCAAGACGCTCGGCCTTTATGTTTGCCTGCGCCCCGTCGTTTCGCTTCCCGGTGCTGGTGGTCGTTATGACAACGTTGACCTGGTGATTGTCCGCGAGAATTCCGAGGATTTGTATGCTGGCGTCGAGTTTGAGGAAGGCTCCGAAGGCGCTCGAAAGCTGATCGGCCTTTGCGCAAAAGAGGGTGCGGGCACTATTCGCCCCGACTCTGGCATCTCCGTCAAGCCGATTTCGGTTACTGCCTCGCAGGATATTGTTCGATATGCGTTCGAGTATGCGCTGAAGCACGGTCGCAAGAAGGTTACCGCTGCTCACAAGGCAAACATCATGAAGTACTCCGATGGTTTGTTTCTTCGCGTCGCGCGCGAGGTGGCCAAGGAATATGAGGGTCGCGTCGACTTCGACGACCGCATCATTGACGCCTTCTGCATGAACATGGTCACCGACCCCTCGCAGTTCGATGTCGTCGTCTTCCCGAACCTGTATGGCGATATTGCAAGTGACCTGGCAGCGGGCCTTGTCGGCGGCTTGGGTATCGCCCCGGGTGCGAATATCGGCAAAGAATATGCCGTGTTCGAGGCGGTTCATGGCTCTGCTCCCAATATCGCGGGGCAGAACAAGGCGAACCCCACGGCGGAGATTCTCTCTGCCGCGATGATGCTCGACCATCTCGGCGAGCTCGAAGCTGCGGCCCGTATTCGTCGCGCGGTCACCGAAGTCTACGCCGCTGGCGAATGCCTGACGGGCGATATTCGTAATCTGACGGGCTCCGATAAGCCTGCGGCGAGCTGCACGGAGTTCACCGATGCGCTGGTCACGGCTCTTGCGAAGTAGGTCGCATTCGCCATCTTCTCGATGGTAAAAGGACGGTAACGGAAATGCTCGGTCTCGCGAGGGACTGGGCATTTTCGTGTATAGTGGGGAAAATTACCTTATCAAGGAGGGATACGTTTGAAGCAATCATCGGGACTTGACGCTTTGCTCGAGGCGCTTAAGCAATCCGGCATGAACACCGATTCGTTCGGCTCGCCTTTTGGCGGCGGCTCCGACGCGGACGACTCGGCCAAGGCTACCGACGCGGGGTCTTCTCGCGGGTCGGATGGGCCGAAGGCGCCGCATGTCGAGATGCCGCACATCATCGAGAACGTGAAATCGTGGAGCAAGAAGGCGATTATCGTTGCGATCATCGTACTCATTGTCGTTATTCTTGCCGCCTATTGGTGGTTCCATCCGCCTATCAACATCCATAGCGTCGACACCTGGTTCTTCATCGCGGTGTTCATCTTGCTGCCGACGTTTTTGTTCTTCCGCGTGCGCTCCTCGAATTACAAGGAGGGGAAGGGCAAGCGCGCCGAGCGCAACGAGGGCAAGGCGAAGACGTTTAAGGTGCTCTCCTTCATCCCTGTCGCCATCGCTTGCGTGGGCATTATCGGTGCGTTAATGTCATTGTCGCTTTTCCCGGGCAACGCGGCGAAATATGCAACGGTGCTCAATACCGTCGACCATGATTTCGCCTCCGACATCCAGGAGGTGAACTACTCCGAGATTCCAGTGATCGACCGTGATTCCGCGATTCTTCTCGGCAATCGCGAGATGGGCTCGATTCCCGAGTACGTCAGCCAGTTCGAGATCTCGTCGCTTTACAGCCAGATCAACTACCAGGGCACGCCGGTTCGTGTGAGCCCGCTCGGCTACGCCGACCTGTTCAAGTGGTTCACCAACCGTGGCACGGGCATTCCCGCGTACGCGCTTGTCGACATGACGACGCAGGATGCGCAAATCGTGACGCTCGGCGACAACGCCATCTTCTATTCCCAGTCAGAGCCGCTTGCGCGCAACATCGACCGTTACGTGCAGCTGAAGTACCCCTTCTACATGTTTGACGAGAAGTCGTTCGAGATCGACGAGGATGGCCACCCGTGGTGGATCTGCCCCGTGCAGAAGCGTACGATTGGCCTGTTCGGAGGTACGACCATCGACCGCGTCGTCATGGTGAACGCGACGACGGGCGAGTGCACCGACATCTCGATCGATGAGGTGCCAGAATGGGTCGACCGAGCATATCCTGCAGAGCTTCTGATCGAGCAGTACAACTGGTCGGGCGCCTACAAGGACGGTTGGCTTAACAGCTGGCTCGGTCAGAAGAACGTGGTTCAGACCACTCCCGGTACCGACGGAAACGTTGGCTACAACTACATCGCGAAAGACGACGACGTGTGGGTCTACACCGGCGTCACTTCGGCGACGGCCGACAACTCCATCGTCGGGTTCGTGCTGGTGAATCAGCGCACGGCCGAGTCACACTTCTATTCAGTTGCGGGCGCTACGGAAGAGTCAGCGATGCAATCCGCCGAGGGTCAGGTTCAGAATCTGCGCTACACGGCAACGTTCCCGCTGCTCATCAACGTGGCGAACCAGCCGACGTACTTCATGGCGCTCAAGGACAGCGCGGGACTCGTGAAGAAGTTCGCGATGATCGACATCCAGCGCTACCAGAACGTGGCGGTTGGCGATACGGTCGCGGAGTGCCAGAAGTCCTACGAGGCCCTTCTTGCGACGAACGGCGTCGACACGGGAGATTCCATGCCGACGGACGTGAAGCAGGCCAAGGGCGTCATCGCGACGATGGCGCAGGCGGTCATCGAGGGGAATTCTCACTACTATGTGACACTTCAGGGCGATCCTTCAATCTACGATTTCCCCCTGCCGGGCATGCTCGAGATTGTTGCCTACTCGGCTGGTGATGAGATTTCCTTCACCTACATCGATGCTGGCACGACGGCATTTCCCGCTCAATCTATCGACAGTGTGAAGACGGCGGGGCCTGAGCAGAAAAACGTTGACACTACGGTGTAGATGCGTATCATATAAGAGCTGCATAAAAGCAGTGCAAGATGAAATTGTTCCGCTGCCCAAGACAGCAGGCACCGAAAGGTTTAATCGCATGAAAATGCGGCCCGCCGAGGTGGTTATCTAAGCGTTGAGCTTTGACGACCCCTGCTGTCCTGCGACGGTGGGGGTCGTTTTCGTTTCTTCGAACGCGGCTCCACCCCCAAGGGGCGGAACTCGAGTTTGAGGAAAAGGAGGTGTACGAATGCCCAACGCAAAGAATCAAGAAATGCTCGCCAACGTCAAGGCGGACCTCGAGGCTACTTCCGCGGTGTGGGTCGTGGATTACTGCGGCCTTACGGTGAAGCAGATCCAGGAGCTTCGCCGCAGCGTGCGTGAGGCTGGCGCTGTCATGAAGGTTTACAAGAACACCCTCATGCACATCGCTCTGGCTGACGCCGAGCTGCCGACGCTCGACGATATGCTCCAGGGTCCGAGCGCGTTCGTGTTCTGCGGTGACGACGTGGCGGCTGCTGCTAAGGCTGTCAAGGAGTTCGCCAAGAGCAACGACGTTCTCGAGATCAAGGGTGGCATCATGGACGGCGCTGCCGTTTCTGCTGCCGAGGTGGAAGCTATCGCTTCTCTGCCTTCCCGCGAAGAGCTCTACGCTCACATCGCTGCTGCTATCAACGGTGTGGCTCAGGGTCTCGCGACCGCCATCGCTGGCGTGCCGCGCGGTCTGGCTCAGGTCACCAAGGCTGTGGCCGACCAGAAGGAAGCTGCCTAGCATCAGCTCATGCGGCCTGAGAGACGTCGCGTAACGAAAACATTCGGCTGGGAAGGTCCCGGCCCCTTTGAAAGGAAACTAACATGGCTGTTACTCGCGAAGAGATTATTGAGGCTCTGAAGGAGATGTCCCTGCTCGAGGCTTCCGAGCTCGTGAAGGACATCGAGGAGACCTTTGGCGTGTCCGCTGCTGCTCCTGTTGCCGTTGCTGCTGCTCCGGCTGCTGGCGCTGCTGCTGCTGAGGAGAAGACCGAGTTCGACGTCGTCCTCGAGGGCTTCGGCGACAACAAGATCGCTGTCATCAAAGTTGTCCGTGAGATCACCGGTCTCGGCCTCAAGGAAGCTAAGGAAGTTGTCGAGAACGCTCCTAAGGCTATCCAGGAAGGCGTTGCCAAGGACAAGGCTGAGGAAATCAAGGCTAAGCTCGAAGAGGCTGGCGCTGCTGTCACCCTCAAGTAACTCGACTCTTTTTAGATTCGCAGTGAGAAAGACCCTCCTTCGGGAGGGTCTTTTTTTGCGCAGAAAATGGTGCGGTGCAGCGGGTTGAAATCGACTAGCCGCGAGCGTGCCGCTCGACATGGGACTGGCTTGGCTCTGCTGCTGATGTCGTTCAGGCAAACTTGTATTCACCGCATCATCGATAGTTGAGCGTCGATCCTCGGGGAGGGCAATCCCTCCCCGAGGGGACTTAAGGACGCTCTACTCCATAATGCCAAGCTGGAAGGCGCGCATGAGCACCATCGCCGCGCGCTCGCGTTTGACGGGCTCGCCAGGGCGCAGGTACTTGCCATCAGGTTCGTCGTATCCCGTGACAAGGCCCCTTCCGTGCGCCCACGCGAGGGCTCGGAACGACCACTCGCTTGCTTCATCTCCATCGACGAAAGCTGACAGGTCGCCTTCTGCTGCGGGGTCGTTTATGGAGGCATAGGTGCGCGCGATGATGGTCATCATCTGCTCGAAGGAGACGGGTTTGTCGGCGGCGAAGTCGAACGTGCCATCTGGTTGCTCAAAGCCGGTGATGATGCCTTCCCTGACTGCCCAGTTAGCGGCTGCGGTGTAGTACATTCCGCTGGCCGATCCCTCAATTCCCGTCGTGTCCACGGCTGTCGTGGGGTCGTACGTTGCATATTCGTCGGGACAGGCATTGCGCCACAGGATTGTCGCAAATTGTGCGCGGGTGAGCGTGTCGCCTATGCCGAAAAGACCCGCTTGTGGACCGTCGGTGTAGCCAGTGATGAGGCCCTTGCTCGCGATGAAGGTCACCGCGTCACCGTACCATTCGCTGTAATCCACATCGGGGAATACAGGTACGTCGGGGGGATCGGGCGTGGGAGGAGTTACGGGTCCTGAATCCACGACGGTCAGGGTCAGGTTGAGCCGTTCGCTGTAGTTGTCGAACGACATGCCATCCTTATATGCGGCAATACGATACTTCGCGCTGCTGTTCACGGGAATCGGCCCGGTGTAGAGCTTTCGTGAGCCCTCCGGCTTGCACGGGCAGGTATCGTCGGTGGTGTAGTAGATGCTTGCGCCTTCCGTCGGCGTTGACAGAATGAGCATCGAGCCCATCGGCACCGTAGCGCTGTTCTCCTTCGGGGACGTGGGACCGAAGGAGAAGGATGCTATTTCGGCGGTTGGCCTTGTGGGCTGACCCTCCTCCGAGGTTGTGCGGACGTCGAGCGTCTTGGACAGCGGCGTGTCGTCGGCGGAGATGGTCAGCTGCGTAAGGCCGGGCAAATCTCCGGTCAAGAGGAAGGTCGCCTTACCCTCTGCGTCGGTTGTCAAATGAATCTCGCGCAATCCGGCCCGCGCTCCCGAGAGCGTTGCGATGCTGTCGGAACCGATAGTGACGGTGACGCCCTGCATCTCGACGGGGGAGCCATCAGCATATGCCGTGTTCACGACGACGTTGGCAGTCTCACCGCTTTGCACGGATATTGCGTTCTCGTAGTTGGCGAACAACTTCGCAGGGTGCTTTGCGACGGTCAGATCCTGCGTCCATCCGGATTGCCCGCCGAGCATCTGACCGTTGTAGCTTTCTGCGCCCTGCAGGGTAAGCGTTATCGTCGCCCCCTCTTCGAGCGGCTCGCTCAAATAGATGGTCAGCATGTTTGCGAGCTCAACACCCTCAGGGGATGTCTCTACGCCCGACCAGGTGATATCGCGGACCGCATCGCCCAAACCGTCGATACTCACCTCCGAGCTCGTCTTCATATACTGACTGAACTCAAGCTCCACTCGATTGGGGTAGGCTCGGACGGCGCTCGCTTCTGGCGCCGCAGTCGATACAAGAGGAATCTCGAGCCCTGTTCTGATGGGTAGGACTCTGAGCCATTCGGTCTGGGCGGCCGTATAGCCGTCCTTCGTGACGCGGACTTGGTAGTAGCCGGTGGGGACGTTCCATTGGAAGCAGCCGTCGGCGCGGGTCACCTGCGGGCTTACCTGCTCGTAATCGGCTGCGTTCCAAGGGGCGGCGCCCGTGCCCTGGGCATCGTCGGCGTGGTAGATAGTGGCCGTTGCGCCCTCGACGGTATTCGAGGTCACGCCCTCGTAGACGATTCCCGAAGGGTCGATGATGATCTTCGACCCGTAGAAGCGATCCCAGTCGATGAGGCTGCGAAGCCTTGCAATCTCTTCCTTCTCATCCTGAATCTTCTTCTTCGTGCTCTTGCAGACGCTTTCGCGGTAGGCCTTTGCCTCGAGGTACTCGTTCTTTGCTGCGTCCATCCAGGGCGCTCGGTATAGATGCACGCTCGTGGACGTGACGTCCAGCGCGACGAATCCCTTGTTCATCACGTCTGCAACCTTGCCGGTTCCTGCGGAGTAGCTGCTGATGGAGCAGGCGCTGGCAGCGGCATTGAGGAAGGAGGACCAGAGGTTCGTCTTGATATCGAACCAGTTGTGGTCGTCTTCCGCCTTCACGTAATCGCGGTACTTTTCGGCCGCGTCCCGCTCGGCGAAGAGCGCGTTGAGGCAGCGGGTGCAGTCGTTGTCGCAGGGGTTGACCTGCTTGTAGTAGAGAATCCACGAGTTGATCTGCTCGATATCGGACTCGATGTCGCCAAGCTCGCTCATAGAAGAGCACCAGGAGTCCGTCGTGCGATTCATTCCCACGATATTTCCCGCGAGGGCGATCGCGGATATGCTGCCCTGAATCTGCTGCGAGATGCTCGCCGCGGAGGCGGTCGTTTGCGCCTCGATTCGGGCGAGGTTCAGGTTGGAGTACGTGTTGATCTTGTTGATGATGGGGTTCCAGTTGACGATATGCCTGCTCAGGAACAGCTGGTTCGGAAGAACCTTGCCGACCAGCTTGCTTGCTGCCCATTCGCCTGCCGGTTGCGAGATTTCGTCCAATCCTGCCCCTATGACATTTAAGCCTGCACCCCAAAGAGCATCGACTACTGCACCGTTGTGGTGCTCGTGGTTGGCGTCGAAGTCGGCGGTATAGCTCGACACACGGGTATTGTCGCCTGGCTTGCCCTCAAGGGAAATCCCTCTGGTTCCTGGGCTCGCGCTCACGCTTTCGGGGGCGGTTTCCGTCACGCGTGTGGAGAATCCCGTAAAGATGCCGGGGGTCTTCCCGCCCGTGCCGTTCCTCTGAGAATCGGTTACGAACATCTCCCCGGTGAAACGACCCTGCGTCGACGAGAAGATGAGGTCGCCCTTGGCCGTGTCGCTATCGGATACGGTCAAGGACCCATTCAGGTGTTTTTCGAGGTTATCGTCCATGAAGGTGTAGGGAGACCCCGACTCGCTCGGCTTGCCGACGCCGAGCTTCTCGCTCATGTTGTCGATTGCGCGGGAGAACGTCCGCTGCGTTTCCCTGGCGATCGCTGCGTCTTGGATCATTGCTTGATCAAACTGGATGAGGTCGGCTTTAAGCTCTTCCTCGGTTGTCCCTAAAGCCTCCGCCCAGGTTGCGATGTCCTCATCGGAAGGTAGTGAGGGCGTCTCAAGGCTCACGAATTCTCCTGTGTAGAAGCGTTTTTCGATGTTGGGAATCCAGTCATCTTCCGTCGGCTCGAACAGGCGGCCGGTGATGTCTTGGAAATTGGGCCGCAATGCCTCGATATCCGCGATGGCCGCCTGCACCTCGGCGCTGTTCGCGTCGTCGCGCGATTTCAGGGTATCGACAATCGCGCCGAGCATGGTGTCGGTCTGCTCGGCTATCGCCTCGGCTTCGCTGTTGCCGCCGTTTTTCATGTACTCTTCCTGGATCGTTGTCAGGTACGCCTGGCGCTCGCTTGCCTCCTGCTCGGCGCGCTCCTTGATGCGCTTCTGGTAATCCTCGTCATCGAGGTCGTCGAGGTTCGCTTTGTAGGAGAGGGAGAAGCTGCTGAAATGGTAGCTTTCGGGGATGAAAACGCCTGCCTGCTCTAGCTCTGAGGTCGCAACGATAGTGGATCCCGATTGGGCGTCGAGGAAGTTAAGGTAGGCTTCATCGACGTATTCGCCAACAAAGCGTATCTCATCGCCCGAGCTTGATTTTAGGTTGAGCGGGACGAGCACGGTGTTCCCGTCCGCGCACTCAACGTACATCATGAGCATCTTTTCTGCGTTGATGTCCTGTCCGTTGGTCTTCACCGTGACATCGAACGTCCAGTATGCACACTGGCTCGAAAGGAGTTGGTGCCGGACTGTCAGGTATTCGTCGTTTTCCTTTCCTCCGGTGATTCGATTCTGGGTTTCCCCCTTGTTCGTGATCTTGAAGGACCATATTTGCGCTGCGGGGCGGTAGGCGCAGTTCGTGTAGTTGGTCGATTCTCCTGCTGCTATCTCGATCTTCACGTTGTCGCCGTGCAAAAGGCCGCTCGCTGTGTCCTCGGGGATATCGAACGAGATGTTTGCGCGGCCAAGGGAATTGGTGGTTCCCATCCCGACGCTCTGTCCGCCGATGAAGAGCTCGACGTCGGAATAGGGCGCGGCATATGCGGTGGCGATGTTTCCTGCCAGAGCCACACAATCGCCTTGTACTTGGACGTAGGTTCCCAATGCCTGGAAGAAGAGATTGCCGATGTGGGTTGTGCGCCCGTTGTTGGATAGGGAAACGGGAATGGAGTACGATTTCTCCTTTTCCGGGATAAGGGCGATATAGAGCGTATCGGACGTAACCTCCTGCGGGATATCGATGCAGAGGCATTCCTGTTGGCTGTCGAC
>JABLTK010006458.1_pt1 | contig 11288 bp, 7 predicted proteins | sample 7160131 | NCBI WGS metagenome assembly JABLTK01 (sample SAMN14651221, study PRJNA627086) | human gut metagenome | isolation source: feces | host: Homo sapiens
GCGGTCGGTTTTAGTAAATTAACGAAATACTGCGATTCATTTCGTTTTTTGAAGCTTTTTTGTGTCCATTTTTGCTGGGAGGGCGCAGTGCATACCATTCCATTTATCCGGCAGATTCGGCTCACATACAAGTTTTCCGTCTTTTATGCTTATTCCGGCAAAGCCGTTTACCGCAACAATCCACGCTCCGCCCTCAGATGCAGGATGCGTACCGCCTATATATACCAGTCCTGCCCATTCCTTACCGCCCGGTCTTAAATCAACTCCCGCCGATTTCATAAAGAACGGATATGCCGCTTCGGGATTACCGATTTGGCAGGCAGCCAGCGAATACATACACGCCGAAAGTGACGAACCGTGCTCTGTTCTCGGCTCATAATACTCCCAGTTCTTTTTTATTTGCTCCTTTGAGTATTCGTCCCTAAAAATGCTCATCATCGCAATAACATCTGCTTGCTTTATTACCTGCGTCTGACTTGCAACACCATATGCGCCGCCCCAATATTCCTTTTCATCGAGAAGTCTTGAACGAACGGTATCAATACTGCAATCTTCAAGCTTAAAATATCCGTCAAACTGTTCGATAATTCCGTCTGCGTTCGGTTCTTGTGTTTTGATATTTTTATACGAATCCTCAAAAACCGCAGAAAACTTTTCCAAATCATATTTTTTGTTAAGCGCATTGTATGTATTTTCGTCAAGCTGCTTTATCATATCGGCAGCCGTTTTAAATGTCAGCTGTGCCATTTTGTTTGTATAAGCATTATTATTTACACGCTCGTGATATTCATCCGGACCTACAACGTCATAAATCTCATATTTATCACCGTCTGCCTTTTTCAAAAGCAATGAACGGTACATTTCGGCGCACTCGATAATTACCTCCATTGCGCCGTTCTTTAAAATATCCGTATCTCCCGTTGCCCGTATATATTTAACAACAGCATACACAACCGCCGCAGAAATGTGATACTGTTTATCGCGGAAATGCGTGCGCATCGGACGTTTCGTGAACACATCTACCACATTGAAATCCGAACAGCCTTCATAGCCGCCCTCCTGGCTCTCCCACGCATAGTATGCGCCGTCAAGTCCGTATTCCTTTGCTTTATTCCTTGCTCCGTCAAGCGTGCTTATTCTGTAACCGATAAGCGTTTTTGCCACCTCCGGCGCGGTATGAATAAAATAGTCTATCATAAACATTTCGGTATCCCAGAACACAGCGCCTTTATATACCTGCCCCGAAAGTCCTCTTGCCGCTATGGATTTATCCTGCATATTTCTCGGTGCAATGCAGTTAAGGTGATAAATCGAATAATTCAGTGCATTTTCCGCTTCTTTATCGCCGTCTATTTCTATGTATGACATATCCCAAATTTTTTGCCATGCGTCAATATGCGCTTTTTTTGCGTCTGTGTATGATAGGGTTACATCACTTTTACACTCAAAATCATCACATGAGGTCTTTATAACGGCAATTTTTTCAAAACTGTATTTCTTGGCTGCCGATGCCTTAAACGAAAGCTTTTTGTATACGGAATATTCGTCCGTATATTCGGATATATCACAGTCAAAATCTGTTTTTACGCATTGTTCTGCTATAACACTGATATTTTTTTCGCCCGTAATGCCTGTAACCGATTCCGGCTTTATTTCGGGTATAACCTTACAAAAATGCGGGCTCGTTAATATCCCACACATCGCCGTCAATACCCGTTACTATTTCAATATCCACATCAAAATCCGCCGAAACAATATATTTCATACCGATAATATGCTGTTCTGCCATGCTTGCAAAGCGTTCACACTCTATCGTAACATTGCCGCAAGCCGTTTTCCAAGCAGTTTTTCTCTTATGAATTGCCGTTTTGATGTCAATGCTCTGTTCATGAGAGTACGGCTCTTTTTCGGGCGACGTGAAATTTTTCGCCGTTTACCGAAACAACGGTATACAGCGGATTCGGCGCGTTTACCGACTCGCGCCACGCATCGCCTGCCTTATCGTAAATCCCAGCCATATTCACACACGGCATATTTTCTTTATGGTATTCCTCTATTGTTCCGCGAATACCGAAATATCCGTTTCAGATAAGAAATTTATTTCCGTAAAAAGGAATGTATTCTTTATTAAATACTTTTTCTGACACAGCCAAATCAACCACTGTTCTTCTCCGTTTCTTTATATTACTATCACAATAATAGCAGCTAAAGTAATATTATATTTAATCAAAAAGTAATATCTCGCTTTTTTCTAAATTATCGTTTCCCTCAAATAATTTTCATAAGAGAAATCGTCTATCATATCCCGATTTACAATTACATTTTGTATGGTTCCAATTACTCTCTTTTTATTTTCTTTATGATAATATATATTTATTTAATCATTATGACTGCCCCTGATAAGATTTACAAATATTCCTCCGAGAACAGATCGGTTTTGGAACACTGCCATTCTCGGAAATGATGTGTAATACCAATCCGTCATAGGAACTCTATCAATAGTATCATTAATAAATCGATATGCTGAGTCAATTATCATATCCGCATATTCCTTATCTTCTGTCATAACTGTTGTCCAAAACATCCAGTCGATTTTAGAATAATCTGCACGGCAATCTAATGGGACACCGTAAGCATTCATCTTATTTTTATACATACTTACTTCATCTTTAAAAATTTCCTCGCTAAATATATTTATATCCAGCAATTTGTCCCATATAATATTATATTTTAAACTCCATGAGTCCTCAATATCAAACGCAAGCTTATATGCGTATTTACCTCTGGCTTCTGTTTGCCATTTCTTTGCCCACATCTTAGCTTCATCAATATATTTTTCTTCATCAAACAATTTTCCATATGCTGCAATTCCCAAAATTGCCTTTATGCTGAGATTACAATTATGCGCCAAATGCATTGCAAAATCATCTGTACACAGTTGATTTCCCGGATCATAACCATATTTTACGAGATATTCTACCCACTTTTTTAATGTATCCTTGTATTTATCTGCCACAGCTCTGCTTCCGCCGTACTTTATGACAGCACATAAACATACAAGCATATTTCCGCACTCTTCAACCGGCATTTGAGATTTTAATATTTCTTCCGTAGTTTCCTTATCAAATCCGTATAACTGACCATTTGCAAGAGGATACAACCCAACATCATGCGGAGCAAAATCATATTGCCACTTTTCAGTATCAGCAAATTCTAAAATCGGACGAAGCATTGCATTTACCAATTCCGGATTGTACAACAAGAACAACGGTATTGACGGATATGTAACATCTAATGTTCCTATAAAGCCCCCACTGTGACACTCCTTAGACATGAACAACAAATCCCCGTTTACATTTGATACAAGTTTATGCGCTGCGATAGCCTGACGATATGCCAATGACGTCAGTTTTTCATATTTGTCACTTATTTTATGCGCACTATCCTTTAATTCTTTATCAAATTCAATACACAGTCCCTTCACTTTGTCGTAGTCAGAAATTGCATCCCTAAGCATGTCATCAAAACTCTCGTAAAAATTCCTGTAATATCCGTCAAGTTTTGTTCCGAAATATTCAATTGACTTCACATCATCATACGCAAGTGTAATTACTCCGTTAAGCTCTTTTTTTAGTATTCCCAAGCAAGGTATTTCTTCAAAAAGAGTAAACCGATCGTTTTCATTTAGTTCAGCAACATAATCATTTTTTATACCCCATCGATTATATCCGTCAAATACTTTCGCATCCTTATCAGCAAGATGCAAATACCCCCAGTCAATACACATGCTGTCACTGCCTTTGCCAAGTACATTTTGCTCCGCATTTCCGCATGCCAACGATATATCACTTCTTTTAAATTCCACCTCTGCTGAACGCCCGTCTATACAGCATTCCGCCGAAATATCAAAATAAAACTGTATATTGTGTTCTGCATTGTCAATCAGTTCAACATTATATTCAATATATGAAACAGGTCTTGTCATTATTTTAAGATTATCTAAAAGCAGAGGGCTGGTAAATATAAGCTCCGTCTTTACAATATCATTTTTAAACTTGTATATTGTTCTTGTCGGGGTTACTTCAAAAGATACCTGCGGAATAATTGGGAAATAACCATAAGAGCGTCTGTCACTGTCCGCTGCCACTTCCCCCATAAGTATATATAACTTATCGTCTATAACCAAGCCGGCAGTCATCGGATTTCTTCTTCCTGTCCAATGTTTTGTTACTCCGCCATACAAATTATCGCTCATTGACCAAATACTAAAATATGGATCTACTGTTATAAGCGGTATCGCTGATGGTCTGAATTTTTCATTTATTTCTTTTTTCATGTTTTCCTCCCTATATAATCTCCTATCATTTTTCACTTATGTTTTTTGTAATGATATTCATATCACACTCCCCGTATTTATGCTTATGTACTAACCTCGCAAAAGTTGTAACCATCATCCCCGGCCGTTCGGGAGTTTCGTTCCCAACACAGGACTCCCAATAGAAAGCCATCAACCAAGCCAAATTTAAAGTCTCTTCATATAATGTGCAATACTTGACGTTGTACTTTTATTTTTCAATAACTTCTTCAAGCTTACGGTTAATTCTCTCTCTGATTTCACCTATTCCGTCATTGGAATACGGATATTTTGTAAAAGTTATTTCTCCGTCATACTCTATCAGCTTTATTGTTTCATCTCTGCCTATATATCTTTCGAGCAATCGGCAAGCGCTGTTATCCTGCAATCCCATGAAAAACGCTTCACTGCGCAATGATTCAAGCGGGCCGTTTTCACCTGGATATACAGAAAACGAATCGCCGGCAGGGAAATCTTCTCCTGCATCCGTTACCATAAACGGATTGATTGCCCCCTTTGACAAGCGATTGTTGTAAAAATTATATGCCCAGTGTAAAAATCCGTCTGAATTATATTTGTACATTTGCATTCCCATCATTCTTGTTCTTCCCAACGGCATTGCCAACAAACGATTACTGTAAAATTTGTCCGTAGGAATACAGCAATAATACACCCATATATCCTTTATCCCATGATTTATAAAATCCTCTGCGGCTGATGTTACAACTACCGGTTTCTTAGATAAACCTTCTTTACAGAACCGATAATCACTCATCGCATCCATTATTTTTTCCGCAGGAATTATACTGCTCACCAACTCATATTCCGCTTTGTATATATTATAGTCTTTTTTATATTCGGGTTCATCAGACACATGGAAGTATGTATTATCATATATGCCCTCTGATGTAAGAAAACGTATCAATTCCGGCAGAAAAGTGCATAAAAAGGTTTTGTACTCTGCCCCCAGCGCATCAGTATGCCACCCAAACATTTTTTCTTTTCCCTTTTCCGTCTCAACTACAATCTTTGGCGTTTTTCCCGTTCCCCACTGTGTGAATAGATGTGCAATTTCAAACTTCTCTATACCATATTTTTTACATATTTTAATCCATTTTTTCAGTTTCTCAAAACCAAATGTATAGGTATTATTTTTAAAATACACATCAACAAGCTGAACGGTAGTTCTCTCATATCCGATTTCCGTATCAAGCGGAGGAGTAAATATCGGAGTCAACAGCATATTAATTCCCGTTTTTACTGCTGTTGCGATGAATTTCTCAATCATCTGCCAATGCTCATTTGAAAACACTTCAAAACCATAATAATCTGCAATACAATCTGTATGAAACCACTGCGTATATGTAATTTCCTGTTTTGGAAGTACGCAATCAAGAACCTTTATATTCAAAATTTTTACAACTGTTGCTTCATTATAGGAGAATATAATTTTTACCGGATAAATGCCTGCCGCCATCTTCTCCGGAATACTGCAGGTTACATACAATGAATGACAGTACTCATTGGCATATATTTCATTATCCTTAATCGGCTGTAGAATATCGGGATAAAGTCCGGGGCAGGTGCGTTCGTAAAAGTCATCACAGCCTCCTGCTTTAACCGGTGCCTGTGCAGGAACATTCAAGACCTCTCTTAAATCAAGTTCTATCTCATCATCACTCTCTGTTCTTATCTTTACCGGGTGTTTAAAACAACTCCTGCCCGTAGTGTAGAGAATCTGATAGGATATCCGCTCTCCTTTCAGTGCTGTCAAGTCATGGATTTCTTTTTTGTTTTTATAATTGCTGTCAAGGAATATCTTTTCCATCCCCGACAACTGCAAAAATTCTATATTTATACACATAATCTTATTCCCCAATCTTATCAGTCTGTAACTTTAATAACCAATGCATTTTTCATATCATCATTATTATTTATAAATATTTTATTTTTCTGTTTTTTACCGTTTGCAAAATGTTTACAGATATTCTGATGGTTATTCTAATGTACAAAATCTGCTTTTGAAATACAATATCTGGTTTTTTCTAAATTGTTGTTCCCTTCAAATAGTTTTCATAAGAGAAATCATCTATCATATCCCGATTTGCAATTACATTTTGTATGATTCCATTTCCCCCTTTTTCATCTTCTTTAAGGATAGCATTTTCTGCATCATTTCCGCAGAAGCCTACCGTAAAGTTAGAAACAATACTTCTGAATTTTCCGACTGCTTTTATTCCGATATGCTGTTTCTCACGCGGCGAATACCAATAACAGAAGCAATTCTGCATAATAACGTGATCTTTGATAAGAAATCCAATTGCAAACTGGTCGCTGTAACAAAAATCAAACCAACTGTTATCATTTTCACATAAAAAACCGCAGCTGTTTTCAAATTCATCAAAGTCCAAAGTATAAAGCGGATGAATATTTCTTAGCATATTTCCAGCACTTTTAATTTGTACGCCGATATACACATCGGCAATTCTCATATTTGTAAACGTATTGTCCCAGCCTTCAACCAATAGTCCTATTGAGTCACGTTTTCTGTTTCCCACTATATTTACTCCAAATATATCCGCATCGGATGATCCGCTATTTGCTCCGCGCTTTATATGAATACCAATTCGGGTATTCTTTATTGATACATTACGAATAGCCGTTTCTCTTCCACCGTCAATCGAAATCCCATCGGCAACTCCTGCACCGTCAATGATTCCCCCTTCTAAAAAGTAGTTACTGCCGGCTGTTCTTATATCATTTGCAAAATCTTTTCCGCCGAGTCTTACCAATGCGCCGTCACCATTCCAGTTTTCCGCCGCAATAATTTTGGCATAATTACTTAATTTCAATGATACGCTTTTTTTCGGGTCGGCAGGCGTAAATATCGGTTTTGAAAGATAATACTCCCCATCCGGAAAGAATATTGTTCTGTTCGGATTATCATCAATAGCTTTCTGCAATTCCTCCGAAACATCTTTAACAGTATTAATATCTATAAAGTCAGTCACTGACACATATTGTTTGTTCATTTTTTTATTTCCTTTCTGCAATGCGCATACCCTTTCTATTTATTTTATATTCCCGGTTCGTCGTCAAAAATCATATCGAATAGACTTTGAGCAAATAATTCATGCATCTCTCTTGTCGGATGATTAATTCTATTAACCAAAAGCTTTGTTGTATCACATTTTTTGCTCAATTCTTTCCACTTTGAATAGCAATCGCATACTCTTACTCCACATCTCTCTGCACATTCACATGCTTTTTCCATATATAAATCCATCGTTCCGTTATTTTGAACTTCCGCTGTTTTGGCAGCAGTTTCCATATTTTTGTATGCTGTATCCTCTGAAACATACGTATTCATCATATTAGGAGTCATATATATTACATCGCTGCTGTTTTTGCATCTGTCAAATATAATTTCAAGAGCGCCTACAAAATCGTCAATAGTATCATTAGTATCATTCAGCCCAAAACAAACTATCACTAAATCAGGTTTATGTACCAAAACCTGTGATTCAATTCTATGCAAAGAGCCGCGAGCCGTTTCACCGCCTATTCCCGCATCAATCACATTTATCGGAACATATGCCCTTTTGTTTAAAATCTTTTTCCGCAATCTGTTCCAATATACTGTTTCATAATCTATCTCACCCTCACCCAACATACCGTGAGTCACGCTGTCACCAAATGCTACAATATTAATCGGTCCGTATTCATTTAAACCATTAAAATCTAAGTTTATTTTTTCTGAAATTTTCATAAATATTATCACCTTTCTATAATCATTAATTGAGAAACCGCCGAAAATCGACGGTTTCCTCATCAACTATATTATCTATACGTACTTATCGGGATTTTTGAAGTGCTTACCGGGACGATATAGTTATCACCTGTCCACCACATTACTTTTACATAATCCCCCTCAGAAGTTTCATCAAATGCTACATGAACCTTGTTTGCAGCAGGGTAAACTTTAATCCCCTTTAACACTCCGCTGTCAGAGTAAAGAGCCGCATATACAGTTCCCGGAGTTTGCGAAGTTATTTCTTCTGTTGTTTCTTCTGTATTTTCGACTGTATCACTTTCTGCGGACTGTGAAACTGTTTGGGTCACTCCATCAAGTGTAACGTCAAAGCTGATATTGCTGATTGAAGATATTTTCTTTACCTCGTCCTCCGCCGATGCTTCAACTTTGTTTAACTCTATTGTCTGTCCTTTTGCAATTAATGTATTATTTATTGTCGAGTAATAATCTGTTCTGACCGTTCTTCCGTCATTCGAGAAATACAACATTGCCACAACCCCTTGCGGACTGCCCTTTTTATCGATTTCCTGCGGATCTATAAGCATTTCGGTCACATCATTACCGTTAATTCCGGTCGCATGATTTACAATAATATCACCGGCAGTTGTATGCCCTGACAACACAAGCACAATATTACTGTGCTTACTTATAAGTTCATTCCATAAATCATCTCCGTCATAGCCGTTAGGGTATTCTTTATACCATGATGGTGCATATTCGTCCGATCCCGTCAATCTTTTTCCGTCGGCCTTTAAATAACCGTGAGTTGTAACAATAACATTGTAATCGGGATTTGATTCAACAATCCCGTTTGCCCAGTCTACTGCGTCTTTTTCTACACCAAAGTCAAGATTTAAGACCAAATATTTCGTATCGCCCACTTTAAACTTCTGATATGTATTAAGCATATCTCCGCTAAAAGTACCGTTGACTCTGTCGGCATAATCCTCATATGGGAAGTATTTATTAAATGATTCTCTTGAATCATGATTTCCTCTTATAATCGAATACGGCAATACAGTATCAAGATTTCTTATTGCCGAACGTGCTGCTTTCCATTCCCAGTCATTATATTTGTCTGTCATGTCGCCAAGATTAAATACCCATTTCATTTTTTTGTTTTTTGCGTTTTGTATTATCCAATCGTTTATATACGGCAATCTTCCCGTATCATTATATGTTATAGTCTGAAAATCTCCGACAACCGCAAATGAATAATCATAGTCGTTTTCATCTACCAATGTTTTGGTGTCGGCAATATGTTCAATTTTTAAATCATCTAAATAAACCGTACCATCAAGCAATCCCCATTCACGTATGGTTATGCCGGTATAATAGTCACCCAACTGATCTTTTGCTTCATTATTAATTCCAAAGATTTTAGTTTTTAAAAGTTCTCCGTCCTTTGAAATATTTATAGTGTAAACCTTTGCGTCCAGATTTATACTTGTATCAACATCATACCAACCGCTTTCAATTTTTTTAAGCATTACAAAATCCGAAGCATTGGGCTGATTGACATCGTCTGTACCTGTCAGAAATCTGAAATCAGTATTCGCATTATCTCCTGCATATCTATTTAATCCGGAAGCTGTAATAAGTGTATTTCTGTCTACTTCTTTTCCATCCGAATTTGTATAAGAATTACTGTCTGCTCTTACCGCAGTTACCAAAGCATTTCCATTTTCGTTAATCGTCATATCAGGCTTTATTCTGTATGATATGTTCAACAGTCCTTTTGTAACCTTATTTGCAAAATTATACTTTACCAAAGTATAACTACCGTTCCATATATCATGGCACGTAAGTTTTAAGGCTCCGTTTTCCAACTCTGTAGTTCCGGCTTTTGCATATGTGTATCTTTCCCATTTTCCATATGCAGTAGAAAGGCTATCAAAAGATTCTGCTGAAAAATCCTCAATATACGTCCAATCTGTATCCTCCTCTGCTCTTACTTTTGTGCTAAATGCCGTAAGCGCTGAAGTTGAAATCACCGCCGACAACACTCCCAAGAACATTTTGTTTAATATTCTTTTTTTCATTTTTTCTCCTCCTCTCACCGGTTTATTCTTTTATAATACTATATAACTGCATAATTTAGCCTTTCACTCCGCCTATATTAACACCGCCCATAATTCTGCGCTGGAACAGGGCGAAAATCAAAAACGGCGGTATGCTTGCAAAGATAAATCCCATAAACCTTGAATTCATTTTAATATCCGCGTATGACTGGAAGCTGTAAATCTGTAAAGGCGTTACAACATTTTTGTCAAGGTACAGCAACGGATTAAAGAAATCCGCCCAAGCTCCGCTCAATGCGCCTATCGACACATATATAACAACCGGCATTGACAGTGGGAACATAATCTTTAAAAATATCCCCATATTGCTGCACCCATCAATCTTTGCCGCCTCAACATACGACTGTGACAACCCATCAAAAGCGTTTTTAAAAAGCATAATATTAAACGCACTCGATGCCGCATTCAGCCACATCGGCCAATATGTATCAAGCAGACTTACTCCCGCTCCAAAATCATATGCAAACGGAAAATGCAGCATGGTTATATAGTTAGGTACCATTCTCATCTGCCATGGCATCATCATTGTCCATACTACAAGAACAAACACAAAACGCGAGCCTTTCGGTCTGAGTTTTGAAAGAACATATCCTCCCAAACCACACACAAGAATGGTAGAAATCCAATTACCTATCGACAAAACTATCGTATTGATAATTGATTTTCCAAGCTGCAAAGAATCCCATGATTCAACGATTCTTTCTTTCAAATGTGACAATGATATATCTTTCGGAAAAAAAGTAAATTCCTGATATATCTCCTGTGTGTCTTTAAATGCGGTTGATATTGTCCATATCGCCGGTAAAAGCGATATAAGCGACAGCATTACCAAAATTATAAAAAATGTCCAGTATACTAATTTTCCCTTGAATGTTTTTAAATCAGATGAACTGATAATGCTTGCCTGTTTGCTTTCAAATCTGTTCATATTCTGCCCCTCCTTAATATCTGTGGTAGTGTCAAACAGACACCCCATTTTATATATTTTAACTTTCGTTAAACCTTAATTTTAAGGAAGTTTCACGATTTTTGCATAAAA
>JABLTK010160195.1_pt1 | contig 11283 bp, 10 predicted proteins | sample 7160131 | NCBI WGS metagenome assembly JABLTK01 (sample SAMN14651221, study PRJNA627086) | human gut metagenome | isolation source: feces | host: Homo sapiens
CAATGCGGGCTCGGAGTTCGCAGCTGACGGCGTTGCGGCGCTTGCCTTGGTGAACACGGTTGTCGCATCCGGCGCGGCGCTCGTTTCCTGGATGATCGTCGAGCGCGTGAAGGTCGGCAAGCCCACCCTCGTCGGCGCTGCCACCGGTCTTGTCGCGGGCCTCGTCGTTATCACCCCCGCTGCTGGCTTCGTGGAGCCTTGGGCCGCACTCGTCATGGGCCTCATCGTTTCTCCCATCTGCTACTTCGCGATTTCCTTCTGCAAGGCCAAGATTGGCTACGACGACGCGCTTGATGCGTTCGGTTGCCACGCGGTCGGCGGCATCGTCGGCGGCATCTGCACCGGCATCTTCTGCGTCCCCGAGCTTTCCTGGACCGACTTCGGCGGCCTCATCTACACCGGCGATGCCTCGCTTCTGGGCAGCCAGATCCTGGGCATCCTGATTACGATCGTGTTCGTCGGCGTGCTCGACGTGATCCTTGGTCTCATCGTGAAGGCGTGCTTCAAGGGCAGCCTGCGCGTCAGCGAGGAAGAAGAGGCGCAAGGCCTCGACGTTGCGGCACACGGCGAGTCCGCGTACCCTGCCTATATCGGTCTTGACTAGGCGAGTTTTTAGGAAGGAGTTGAAACCTATGAAGAGGATCACTGCGATTGTCCGCCCCGAGAAGCTCGAACCGCTCAAGGAGGCACTCTTTGCGGCAAAGGTTGGCGGCATGACGATTTCCCAGGTCAACGGCTGCGGCAGTCAGCATGGCTGGAAGGAATACTACCGCGGCACCGAAGTTCTGCTGAACATGGTGCCTAAGGTGAAGTTCGAGCTCGTGGTAGGTGACGAGGAAGTCGACGGGCTGGTGAAGGTCATCACCGAGACGGCGCGCACGGGCAACGTGGGCGACGGCAAGATCTTCGTCGCTCCGATCGACGAGGTCATCCGCATCCGTACCGACGAGCGCGGAGAGTCGGCGGTATAGGCTCGGCAAGCGCACTCGCGACAGCTTGAGTTCTCCAATTCAGAAGGCTCCGATGGATTTTCCGTCGGAGCCTTCATCATGCTTGCGCAAAGAATCTACTAATGATATATACTCCTATTAACATTACGATTAGCAAGCTTGAAAAGAGGCGAAATGGCGAACATATCGAAGGCTACGGCGAAAGCGGGTGCTGCAAGTTGCGCGGCGACGAGGAACACACGACAGCGAGCGCTCGTGCTCGAGGCGGTTCGCTCGCTTCGCAACCACCCCACTTCAGCAGACGTGTACGACGCGGTGCGCGAGAAGCACCCGAGCATCTCGCGGGCGACGGTGTACCGCAACCTCAACGTGCTGACCGAGCAGGGCGAAGTGCTTCATATTCCTGTGGCGGGCAGCGCCGACCGCTATGACTTCCGCTGCGATTGCCACTACCACGCGATATGCCGGGAATGCGGTGTCGTCTACGATGTCGAGATGCCCAGCGAGGACCTGCTTTCGAGCGTACGCGACACCCATGGTTTCCTGATTGAGGGCTTCGACATTATCTTCAACGGCCTTTGCCCCGATTGCGTGGATGGGGCGTAAATTGCCGATTCGCGCAATCTCGTGCAACTCTGCCTCTCGAAATGTACGGAGGGGTAGAATTGTGCCAGTGAAAAACTGGAGCGGAAGCGGTTGCGCATGAACACTAAGCTATCTGTCGCTGCGCAAGCTGGAGAACCGCGCGATAGAGGACTTGCAGGGCGACCAGATGGGCTTTGGCCTCGACGGGGACGCTGAGCCCATCGAAGTTTCCATCAACCAGTTCTACGGCATTGAGATCAACGACTTCGCGGTGAGCGTGGCGAAAACGGCGCTGTGGATCGCCGAGGAGCAGATGATGGAGGCCACGCAGGAGATCCTTTTGCGGGAGTTCGACTTCCTGCCGCTAAAATCCAACAGCAACATTCGCGAAGCATTAATGCTTACCTGGCGGATGCGCCGAGCGTTTTCGTATGGAACCGCAGCAAGCCGCTATGCGACGTGCCTAAAATCGGAATCGGTTCACAGCCAATTGATGGCGGCAACTACCTATTCACTGAATTGGAGAAGGAAGGCTTCTTGGCGTCCGAACCTACTGCCGCACGCTTCTTTCACCCTTGGCTCGGTTCGCGCGAGTTTCTCCATGGCGAAACTCGATGGTGTCTATGGCTTGGAAATGCTTCCGTATCGGACATGGCTGCGATGCCGTGCTGCCAGGAGAGGGCTAATGCCGTACGCGACTACCGGCTATCAAGTAAAAGAAGGCAGACCTTGAAAGCCGCCGAATCGCCTCAGCACTTTGGTACAGAAATAATAGTGAAGGGCAGTTCCGTCCTCGTTCCCAAAGTTTCCTCGGAGCGGCGGCGCTACATCCCGCTCGGGTTCATCGGTCCCGAAACCTTCTGCAGCGACCTGGTGTTCCTGATTCCCGATGCCACCCTATATCACTTCGGCGTCCTCCACTCGCAATTCCATAACGCTTGGATGAGAACGGTGGCTGGGCGGCTCAAGAGTGACTACCGCTATTCGGGCGGTATCGTCTACAACAACTTCATCTGGCCGGATCCTACGCCCGAACAGCGCGCAGCTATCGAGTCCTGCGCCCAAGGCGTCCTGAATGCCCGCGAAGCACACCCTGGTGCTACGCTCGCCGACCTGTACGACCCCGACAAAATGCCAACTGACTTGCTCTCTGCGCACAAGGAACTCGACGCTGCAGTTGAAGCCGCCTACGACGTAGACTTCAACGGCGACGAGGAGAAGATTGTTGCCCACCTTTTCAAGCTCTATGCCGAAAAAGCAGGTGAGCTATAGTCGGTTTGCAGGCTTTCCGTTCGGTAAAATGCAGGCATTTCATTCGGTATTGTACAGATAATGGCTTTCGCTTAGGTTTCAGCTTGGGTGAGTTATAAGCCTCCCATCTGCTATAATGCAGATTGGCAAAAAGAAAAAAAAATAGCAAAAAGAAAAAACGAGACAGGAGTCGTATGGAGTCTTCAATAAATCCATTTACCCCGAGTTTCGGAAAAGTGCCGCCCATTCTTGCGGGGCGCAAAATCCTGATTGGCGAATTCGAGCAGGCCTTCTCCCTTAATCCCAATGATCCCAATCTGTGTAGCTTGTTCTCAGGTCCCCGCGGTGTGGGAAAGACGGTTCTTATGTCGCACCTTGCGCGCAAGGCGGAGGCGAGCGGGTGGATTTCGGCTAATGTCACGGCGCGCCCCGGCATGCTCGAAGATATTCTCGAAAGAACGATGGATGCGGCGAACGAGTTCATTGAAAGACCTTCGTTTAAGCGACTGACCTCGGTGTCTATCTCATCGCTATTCAGTGCATCGTGGGAATACCGTAACTCTGATTCGGGCAATTGGCGTACGCGCATGAGCCGCATTCTCGATGTGCTTGCAGAGTACTCCATCGGCCTTCTCATCACTATCGATGAGATCGACCCCAATCTCGAGGAGCTCATCGACTTTTCGGCGACATTCCAGCATTTCGTACGCGAAGATCGCAAAGTGGCGCTTTTCATGGCGGGTCTGCCCGTCAATGTTTCGGCGCTTCTGTCGGACAAGTCCGTTTCTTTTCTGAGGCGTGCGGCGCAGCATCAGCTTGGTCGCATTGAAGACGCGGATATCACCGATGCATTCCGCGAAACAATCGAGGAGGCGGGGAAATCGATTGGCGATGACGCCCTTTCGCTTGCTGCGGAAGCGACGGGCGGGTTTGCCTATATGATGCAACTTGTCGGATTCCGTACGTGGATCGAAGCGGAGGATTCGTCGGTTATCGAGGTCACTCATGTGGAGCGCGGAGCGGAGCTCGCGCGTCGCGATTTCGTAAACGGCATCATAAAAAAGACGTTGCAGGACCTCTCCGATGGTGATATCGCATTTCTCGAGGCGATGCTTCCCGACAAAGGGCATCCGAGCTTGATGAACGATATTGCCGAGCGTATGGGTAAAACGCCCAATTATGCACGGGTGTACCGGACGCGGTTAGTCGAGCAGGGGCTCATTTCGGCGCCTCGCAGGGGCTTTGTCGAGTTCGAGATGCCGCTGTTGAGGGAATATTTGATGGAAAACTAGGGAAGCGCTGATTGATTAGGCTGCAGCCCTCACAAGGGGTTTCGTCACTGGTTTTCCTCGGAACCTGGGGGTGGTGCCGCGCTTCCTCCCTAGCGAAACGACGTCCTAAGCCGCATAATGAACAACGCGCGAAAAGGGGTTCGCGCGTTTGGAATGGAAAACAGGGGACGTGCGTGGAGAATAGAACAGAGGGAATCAGCTGGGCCTTGTCAAGTATCGGCAATAGGCTTCCGCAGCTTCGATACTTAAGCTATAGCTTTTACGGGGCATGGATTTTACTTTCCGTGACGGGGGTCGACCTGGTCTCGTTTTCGGGGGCGGACGACGCTGTGGCACGCTTCTTGCGCAACTATATGCTCTCTGGCATCCCCCTTACCGCATGTTTGTTTTTGGCGGGTGCGCTCGATTCGTTTTTCAACGAGCGCATTGCGCACGGCCCGTTGACGGTCGTCATGGCCATCATCGCTTCCGCGTCCACGTTCGTCGTCGCGGCAAGTCATGATGTTGGGAGTCTCGCTTGCGACATCGCCATGGTGGGAACGGGCCTTGGGACGGCATTCGTTTGTCTGCGCGTTGGCTTGGTGACAAGCCGTCTGAGCGGCACGGAGGCGTGCGTCACCATCAGCAGCGCAGCGCTCCTTTCCTTCCTCATTTATTTCGCGGTGAAAGGAGCTCCGGGAGATATTTCGGTTGTCCTCGTGTCGCTTTTGCCGTTCGCCTCGGTGTTCTGCTCGTTTTGCGTGCCCGACGAGGTGAGCGAGACCGATCCGCTCGAAGAGGCGATCAGCATCGATAAGCTGCCGCAAGGGTTTTTCGTGCGACTTGTTCTTGCCGTGTGCGCGTTCGCGCTGGCAGCGGGTGTGTCGAAGGGTATCGGTATGATCGTTGTCTCCGGCGCCTCGACGCCTGTCGAGTGCATCGTCTCGCTTGTCTGCATCGCGGGCTTCATCTTGGGGCTGTGCCTGCTGCTTCGCACGCGCAACTTCAACGTGAGCTCGCTCTATCTGCCGATCGGTTTGCTCATGGCGTTCGCGATGCTTGGCACGCCGATTTTAGGCTCCCCCGGCATCGTGCAGAGCGCGATCACGGGCGTGCTGTACAACATCTTCGTGATCGTGGTGTGGTGCTTGCTTATCGACCTTGCAGGGCGAACGACGCTTACTCCTGCGCGCGTGTTCGGCTTCGGGCGCGGCGCGTCGGCTCTCGGTACGACGGTCGGCGTCGTGGTGGTGATGCTGAACCAAGGGCTTTTCTCGGGCGATTCCGTTTACTACGTGGCCTATCTTGCCGTTATGAGCGTGCTCCTTGTGCTCGTGTTCACTCTGGCGCTTTCCACGGGCACTATCGAGCGGGCATTCGACGTGATGCTTGCGAAGCAGGAGCGGCAGGCGGTCGAACGCTTAAGTCAGCGTGCGGCCGAAGGGCAGACCCCCAACGAGTCTACGGCAAAGACTGAAGAGGCCCATGCTTTCGAGGAGGCGCCCGGTGCGCTTTTCAATCGCGCATGCATGACGCTCGCTTCGGAGGCGAAGTTGACGGCGCGCGAGACGGAGGTGCTCGCTTTGCTCGCGCGCGGCAGAACGATCGGGTACGTTGCCGACGAGTTGGTCATCGCGCAGAACACGGCGAAAGGCTACGTGAAAAACGTGTACGCGAAGCTTGGCATCCATTCGCGTCAGGAGCTCATCGACGCGGTCGAGAAGCTTTATCTGCGGATGTAGTCGCGGCGGGCTTGATGACCTTCTGCGCAAGGGAGGTGCCCCCGCATGCAGGACATGCGCCTGCCCCCGCGGGCACTTCCGCTCCGCAGCTTTTGCATACTACGGCAACCTTGATAGAGAACATTCCGCACTTGTTGCAGTGCGTGCAGGTGTAGCACGACATAGCCTCTCTCCTTTCCCAACGCGTAGCATACACCACTTCGTTTTCCCAGGTGAGACCTGTAAGGGGTAGTTAGACCCCCCATTGCGGGGGGTTTGTCTCTCGTGGCGGGGGGGGGTGTCCGAAACACCCCGCGACGGGTCTTTCTCCCCCCAGCTCCCGAAGCGTAGAGTCCAGGTCGTTCGAAATGACGCGAAGGTCTGGCGAGGCCTTCGCGAAACCGACGAAGGAGGGGGAGTGAAATGGGAGAAACTTGCGCTTCGTGCAAGCCATTCATCACCGAAGAAGACGGGGTATTGAAAGTCCGCACCTGTGCATGGTCGCCTCCAGGAGATCATCCGGTTGGATGCGGCATGTTCATCCACGTGAAGGACGGAAAGATTGTGAAGGTGGAGGGCGACCCGAGCCATCCGATTACGCAGGGCCGTCTGTGCCCGAGATGCATCGCGCTCGACGAGGTCGTCTATCACAAGGACCGTCTGCTGAGCCCCATGAAGCGTGCCCGCGAGGATCGCGGCAAGGATGCATGGGAGAAGATTTCTTGGGACGAGGCCTACGATTTGCTCGAGGAGAAGATCCGCGGTTTTCAGGAAAACTACGGCGCCGAGTGCATCTTCACGCTGACGGGCACGGGTCGCGAGTCGACGCTTTATGCCCCGGTGTACGGACCGGCTATCATGAACACGCCGAATGGCGCGTCGACCTACCCGTTCTCGGGCGAGGCTTGCTACGGCCCGCGTGCGACCATCGTGAACTACCTCCTGGGCGCCGGCGTGCCGGAAATCGACTCTGCGCAGTTCTTCCCCGATCGCTACGACGACCCGCGCTGGGTTTGCCCGAAATACATCATGGTGTGGGGCAAGGACCCGCTCTACTCGAGCCCTGATGGGTTCTTCGGCCACAGCATCATCGACATCATGAAGCGCGGCGCGAAGATCATCACCGTGGACCCGCGCTTGACCTGGCTCGGTGCGCACTCGGAGTATCATCTGCAGCTGCGTCCCGGCACCGATGCCGCCGTCGGCATGGGCTTTTTGAACGTCATCATCTCCGAGGACCTCTACGATCATGACTTCGTCGAGAAATGGTGCTACGGCTTCGAGGAGCTCTCCGAGGCGGTGAAGCCATGGACGCCCGAGAAGGTCCAGGAGGTTTCCTGGGTCGACCCTGAGCAGCTCGTGGGAGCCGCACGCGCCTTCGCGACGAATGCGCCCTCAACTGCGACCTGGGGCGTTGCGCTTGACCAGTCCAAGCAGTCCACGCAGGCGGCACAGTGCTTCATGGCGATTTGCGCCATTTGCGGCTACATCGACGTGCCCGGCGGCATCACCATCACGAAGCCTACGAGCTTCATCGGTCAGTGGCGCTATGACATGTCCGACACGCTCACCGAGGGCATGGCGGAGAAGCATATCGTTGACCCCACGGGCAAGTACCGCATGTTCAACACGGGCGCTGCCATGGGCGGCGTTCAGGGCGACACTCTCCTGAACTGGCTCGAGGGCATGTACAAGGATTATCCCGAGTATTACCCGCTGCGCATGTGCTGGCTTATCGGCTCGAACCCGCTCGCCTGCATGGCCGACCAGCCGCAGCGTTGGTACGCGGCGATGAAGGACCTCGATTTCATCGTGGCTCAGGATATCTTCATGACCCCGACCATCATGGGCCTGTGCGATTTGGTATTGCCGCTTTCGACCTTCGCCGAGCACGATGGCCTGGTCACGCCGAACTACGGGCGCAACCAGCACTTCGTGGGCGCTATGAACACCGCGGTGGAGAACCCCAACACGAAAAGCGACCTCGAGATCTTGGTCGACATGGGCAAGCGCATGCGCCCCGAGATCTGGGGAGACTTCACCACGATCGACGACTTCTTCGACACCAAGCTGAAGGAGAACTACGGCTACGGCATCGAGGAACTGCGCGAGAAGTCCGTCATCCAGGCCGACTACAAGTACCGCAAGTACGAGACGGGCGATTTGCGCGACGACGGGCAGCCCGGTTTCCAGACGGTCACCGGCCGCGTGGAGCTGTACTCCTACGTGCTCGAGGCCTATGACGAGAAGCCGGTTCCCTATTTTGAGGAACCCGACTACAGCCCCGTGTCCCAACCGCCTGAGGTCGTGGAGAAATATCCGCTCGTCTACACCACGGGCGGCCGCCACATCAGCGCTTTCCACTCCGAGCACCGACAGATTCCCTCGCTGCGTGCGCTGCATCCCGATCCGCTCGTGACCATCAACCCGGCAACGGCCGAGAAGTACGGCATCCGCGAGGGCGACTGGGTGCGCGTCGACACCATGTTCGGCAAGTGTACGCAGAAGGCGCACCTCACCTACGAGGTTAACGAGAAGACCATTCACTTGGAGCATGCCTGGTGGTTCCCTGAGCAAGACGGGGAAGCGCCCAACCTCTTCGGCGTGTTCGATGCGAACGCCAACAATCTCATCCCACATGAGAGCGTCGGCGTCACCGGATATGGCGCGCCGTACAAGAACGGCATCTGTTCCATCACGCGCGTCGACAGCATGAAGGATTAGGGGGTGTGCGACATGCAACATGCGATGATCATCGATTACAAGTACTGCACCGGATGCGAGTCCTGCGTTGTTTCCTGCGCGAAGGAAAAAGGCCTTGGCGCTGAGGAGTGGGGCATGAAGGTCGAGCAGATCGGCCCGAACAAGATCGGCGGCAAGTGGGAATGGGATTATGTCCCCGTGCCGTCCCGGGCGTGCGATCTGTGCGCCGAGCGCCGAGAGGCGGGCAAGGTGCCGCTGTGCGAGTTGCACTGCCTGGCGAAATGCATCGAGATCGTTCCCGTTGAGGACGTCTCGAAGCGCTTGGCCGACCTTGGCGAGCACAAGGTGTGCTGCTTTATGCCGTAAGGCATCGTAAGGAAACTATCCATCCCTCACATGCGCGGTCCGTTTCTCTCGCTTAGACGGACCGCGCACTCCCCAAACAGCGAAAACCCATCATTTTCATTTGACGCGCAATGGCGTGAAGGAGGTTCTATGCCTCAGAAAAGACAAGGCTTCACCACCATGGTCGACCTTGCCGAGTTCGAGAAAACCACGTGGGCATTTCTCGTAAACATCAAGATGACCTGGCAGTACGACGGGATGGCATACCTGTTTCGCGAAGCGGGAATCCCACTTTACGGCATCGACCGCGGAACGACGAAGATGAACCACCCCATTGCAGCGATGGCAATCCCCATGAGCAAGGACAAGAACTACGGGGTTGACATATACGTGCCCGCCGATCGCAAGAAGAAGGCGGCTTCCCTCATTGAGGACGAGGAGAAGCTTGCCCGCGCGGCCGAGCTCGAAGCCGAGGTCGGAGGCGAGGCGCATGCGAGATTCAACGAAGAGGCGACGGAGAAGAAGGCGTCGTATCTCGAGATGAAAAAGGAAAGGAGGAGGGCGAAAAGGGGACTTGTTTTCACGAAACTGCGCTCGCTCGGCGGTAGCGCGTCATAAGGGGACGCTTTCGCCGGTCGATCCCAACGATCCGATTCGATTGTTATCTCAGAAAGGAAGCGGCAATGCTTCAAACCATTGAAGATACCGCCCCGTCGAAAAAGGGGAACGGCCTCCATTATGCATTCATTATTTGCCTCGGAGGCTTTTTAACGCAGGCTATCGTCTTGAGCTGTCAGCGACTTCCCGCGGTCGCGCTCGAACCGATTCGTCAGACGCTCGGTGTGAGCTACGCTGATGTCGGTCTCATCACCTCGGTGTTCATGATCTTCTACGCGGGCTTGTCGATCGTGTGGGGCATGCTCGGCGACAAGATCGGCACCCGTTGGGCGATGACCATCGCTTGCGGGCTCGCCTCGATCGGCGCGCTGCTGTTCGGCTTCTTCGCCCAGTACGGGCTGCCGGTTGCGATTGGCACCTGGGCTATCGCGGGCGTCGGCACGGCCGGCTTGCTCATGGCCATCCTGCCGAAAATCGTCTCTCGCTGGTTCGCCCCGCATCGTCGCGGCTTCGGCATGAGCCTCATCACGCCGGGCGCGAACTTCTCGGCGATTATCTTGGGTATCATCGCTCCGCTCATCATCGGCGCGATGGGTTGGCAGTGGACCTATGTGATCTTCGGCATCGTATTCGCCGTGATCACGGTCTTCGTGGCGGCATTCTTCCGCGAAGGGCCAGAGGAGAAGGGCCTTGCGCCCTACGGCGCTCCCGCAGGCACGCAGGCTGCTCCCGCGCCGAAGCTCGAGGATCAGAAGTCGGGCAAGGTTGGCGCAGGCGAGGCGCTCAAGCGCGTGCTCAAGATGCCGATTTCCTGGCACTTCGGCATCTTCTACATCGTTTACCAGGTTGGCTACATGGCGGCGACCCAGTACTACGTGGCGTCCATCCAGTCCGCAGGCTTCGATTTGGCATCCGCGTCGCTTGCCATTACCTGGGGCGGCATCCTGACCATCATCTGCGAGCTTATCCTGGGCACGCTTTCCGACCATGTCGAGCGCAAAAACGTCATCGCTGCGGTGGTCGCGCTCTCCGGCATCTTCGGCCTGGCCTACTTCTTCTACCTGACGAACACGCCTTCGCCCTCGCTTATGGTCTGCTGGATCTTCGTTGCAATCATCTCTGCGACGACGAGCGTCATCACGGTCATCATGACCACGGCAGGCGAGTACTACACCGACGACATCCGCGCCACAGGCACGGGCTTCATCGGCACGGTAAACGTTGTCGGCCGCTACCTCGGTCCGTGGCTTGCCGGTATGCTCATCGACGCAACGGGCGTTGTGGGCAATTCCTTCGGCATCGTTGGCGTGACGATGCTCGTAGCGGCGGTCATCGCATTCACCTTCCCGCGCCTTCGCAAAAAGGAGGCGTAAGAAAAAGGTCTCGGGGCTCAAGCGCCTGAGCTGCCCGCCGTAGCGATTGAGCTTGAGAACGAGTCGGTTTCGACGCCAAGGCATGAGAGCCGGCAGCTGCACTAAGTGTGCGGTTGTCGGCTCTTTTTGTGAATTCGCGAGCCTTGAGATTTCGTTTCGTCGAGGTGTGTCAGAGCGTGGTATACTAACCAAGCTTATGGAAAAACCCATAGGCGGTAAGTAATGTTGGCCCCCGAGACATGTTTTTTGCGCGGCCGGCAGCCTTCGGGCTGGTCGGTTTCCACTACGTACGAACATGGTTTACACGTAAGCAATCAATCATGGCGAAGGGTCCCCGGAATTTGAAGGTTCGAAAGGGGTCCGTTTTGACCGAAATTAAGAACACTTCCGTCATCGACTTCACCGACATTTCCGACGAGGAAATGAACAAGATGATCGATGGTACGCTGACCGACTTCGACGAGGG
>JABLTK010122436.1_pt1 | contig 11274 bp, 14 predicted proteins | sample 7160131 | NCBI WGS metagenome assembly JABLTK01 (sample SAMN14651221, study PRJNA627086) | human gut metagenome | isolation source: feces | host: Homo sapiens
CATTATTTTTAAATATTAATTCATTTATTGTAGGATATTCTTTAAAATATATTGTGCAAAAAAAGTCTCCATCAATACTTTCTTCTTCTTTTTTAAAAGCAAAAAAAGAAATAAATATTAAACTAAATATTAATAAAATTATTATTACTTTCTTCATAAAATCACCAAAAAAACTACAGTTTTCTGTAGTTTATTTTATATAAGTCTACCCCCCCCGCAATTTACGTTTGATTTACTTTTTTCTGTAATTATTATCACAAACTTGATTTATCACTTCATTTGTAATAAGCAAACCGGCTACTGCGGGCAAATAAGAATTTGTTCCTAAGCCGTTTTTATTTTTTGGTTTTTCATTACTAGAAACAACCTTTATATTTAAGCTTACTCTTTTCTTTCTTAATTCTTTTCTAATTACCTTAGCAAGTGGGTCATATTCTGTTTTATCAAGTGTCGTAATATTTAATTTAGTTGCATCCATTTTATTCGCAGTACCCATTGAAGATATAATTTTTATATTGTTTTTTGTTGCATATTCTATTAAATCAATTTTTAGTTTAACATCATCACATGCATCTACTATATAATCATACTTATCTAATATTTGTTTTAAATCATTTATATTTACAAATTTATTTATTGTTTTTAACTTTACATCTGGATTAATTTCATTTATTCTTTTTTTCCATTCTTCAACTTTTGGTTTGTTTATATTTTCTTTAGTAACAATTAATTGTCTATTAATATTTGACTTTTCTATGACATCTCCATCAACTATAGTTATATTTTCTACTCCACTTCTAATAATACTTTCTAAAGTATATCCACCTACTCCACCTATTCCAATTATAATAATATTTAACTTTTTTAATTTTTCTATATTTTCTTTTCCAATTAAAATTTCTAATCTTTCTAAATTCATAATAACTCCAATAAAAAATCCCAAGAGAACGACCTTATGATAATAAAACTCGCCATTAAACGAGGTGGGAATCACATAACTACTTTTAGGATCCTTAAAAACTTATTTTAAGTCTTCAACACCAGTAATTAATTAGTTTCCCTTATATTATACTTTTGTAGGTTTTATGTATATAACAATCATTTCTCTTAGGATACTTAAATTATATCATGCTTTTTTTATTTTTTCTATAAATTTTATTTTTCTTCCCAAACAGCATATAAATTTACAACACTATTATTTACATCTGTTAAATTTATAATCTTATCTTTTTCTTCATAAGTTACTTCTTCATTTGCTTTTAAACTCCAACCAATAAATCTGTAACCTTGTTTTTTAAATTTATTTTTCTTTAATTTTATTTCTTCATCATAATATGCCACAGTATTAGACATTTCTCCAACACCACCATTAGCATTATATTTTATTTGGTATGTATTTGCTTTATAGTTGGCTTTAAACAATTTATCTCCTGTTGAACCTTTTTGAACTATTAAAAGTGTTGTTGCATCTTTTCCTTCACTACTCCATCCATCAAATATATAACCTAACTTTTTAGGATTATTTAAAATAAATGTTGGTGTACCCTTAGTATATGTAGTAGGGTTTTCCTTTTCTAAATATCCACCATTTAAATCATAATCAATTTTATATACTGGATTATTTTTTAAGTATCCATCTTCTTTATTTTGTAAAACCACTTCAATAGTTCCTTTAAAGTGTTTATTTATATCTTTTTCTTGATTATAATCTTCTTTTTTTAATTCTACTATAAAAGTATACTCTTTAGTTTTATTTGGCTCTATTATAATATTTTCATATATAGGATAATTAACTGCGCTATCTACTATCATTTCTTTATTTAACAAAATATTATTATTTTCTTTTAAAGTGTTTACAAAACTTTCTTTATTTAATACTTTGTTTTTTAAATCTTCCCATCTAAGTTTAAAAATAATTTCTTTATCAGTTAAATTCTCAATTTTAAAAGAAATTTCTTTTTTAAATCCAGGACTTATTACTTCATCAATATTCCTAGCATCATTAAATGTTATTCTATAATTATCTGTTTTTATTATTTCTTTTTCAGTCTCAATAGGTTTTGAAAAAGAATAAGCTCCAAAACAAACTAATATTAAAAGTGATAAAGCACACATTGTTATCCATAAATAACCCATTTTTATATTTTTCATAAAACACCTACTTTATTTTATTATAAAATAAAAGCTATTATTTAACAATAGCTTTAAACTGTTTTAATTAAATATTATTTATATCTTTCCATTTGTTTCATTAATTGATTAACTTGTTTTTGACTAGGTTGTCTACCCATTCCTCTCATTAATGCTTTTATCATTTCTTCATTAATTGGTGGATTATCAGCAAGTTGTTTTTTAAATAATTTTCTAGCAATTAAGAAACCAGCTATTAATCCAACAACTAATCCTAAAACTATTAATAATATATCAGTTAACATATTTCCTCCTTATTTACTTTATTCTATCAAAAATAAATTTATTACACAAGAGCTAGTACTCCTTTTAACCAGAAATAATCCATATTTATAAAATCACAAACAAATAAATTTTTTATATTTTTAATATCATTTAAAAATATTGGATTATTAACATTACTTTTTATTTTAATATATGTATTATAAACATATATTTTTGTTTGTTCATCTTTCATAAAATCATTATAAGTATGAATATTATCATAACATGTATAATTTATATTATCTCTATAAATTTCTTTTAAAAGTGAATTAATATTTTCTTTATTAAATTTTAAACTAATATTTTCAAGTAATAACTTTCCTTTTTCTTTTTCATCATCATTCATTAAATATATTTCTTCTAAGAAATGATATATATTTTCTGGTTTGTTTTTTGTTAGTTTAAAAATTTCTTCATTTATTCTAAAAATATAAAACATTCTCATAATATCACCCTTTATATAATAATATATAAATGATGCATATTATGTCGAAAAAAATTATTTTTTATACTTTGGTTTTAAATTTACCTTAACTTTAGTACTTGCATTAATGTTTGTTCCGCTTTTTAGGCTTTGACTAGTTACATAACCATAACCATTAAACTCAAAAGTAATGCCAACTAAATTTCCAAAATTAGTTACTTCTCCACTACTCCAGCCTGTTAGGTTTGGCATTTTATAATCTGTACTATTTGTTAACAAAAATACTTTTGAACCATAATTAAGCACAGCATTTTTATTTGGATATTGATTAATTACTTTATCACCAGTACCAATTACAACTGCTTCTTGCTTATTAGTAGCAAGTATTTTTTTAACTTCTGCGGTATCTTTATTGATAAAACTTGGTAATTTATACTCTGCGTTTTTATCTTTGTCCTCCTCAGGTGTAACATTTATATATTTTCCTATATCTTCTATAGTACTTTTAACAACTGCTGGTAAGTTACCGCCATATCTACTAACAGAAACATAAAGAATTATCTCTGGGTCATCTTTTGGAAAAATTCCAGCAAAACTTTTTATAACTTCATTATCATAATAACCACCACTTGAAGAAGCAATTTGTGCAGTACCAGTCTTACCTATAACATTATATCCACTAACATTATAACCAGTACCAGTTGCATAATATGGATCTCCACTAACAACACCTTCCATTAAATCTTTTATTTTTGTTATTGTATCCTTACTTGCAACTTCTCCTAAAGTTTCTTTTTTCCCTTTTTCTACTACTTTTCCAGTTTCTGAATCAACTACTTTTGAAATTATATATGGCTTTAAAAGTACTCCATCATTTGCAATTGCGGTAAGTGCTTTTACATTTTGTATTGGAGTTGTAAGAATGCCTTGACCAAAAGATGCGTTAGCAAGCTCAGTCTTATATTTGAAGTTTAACTGCCCAGAAAATTCATTAGGTAAACCAATATTTGTTTTTTTACCAAAACCTAATTTTTTATAATAATCAAGAAGTTTATTTCTACCTAATTTAAAAGCAAGATTAGTAGCTGCGACATTAGATGAGGCCATAAACCCATTATCATAAGTTATTTCACCCCACCCATAATTGTTCCAGTCTTTAATTGTTGCTTCATCTACCTTAATTTTACCTGACTTATATTTTTCACTACCTTTATAGACATTATTTTCCATCGCTGCCATAAAACTAAATATTTTCATGGTTGAACCTGGTTCATATGCATAAGAAACCATTGGGTCATGGTAATTTGTAATATTTTTTGTATTAGGATTAAAACTAGGATTTGATGCAGTCCCTAATATTTCGCCAGTCTTAGCATTAGCTACTGTAAATGTTGCCCATTCAACACCATCCTCTTGAATTTTAGCGATAGCTTGTTCAAGAAACATTTGAATATTTATATCTAAAGTTAAATATATATCTTTACCATTTTCTGGTTCTTTTATTATCGCAGGAGTATTTGCAATTTTATAGCCATATATATCTTGTTGATACTCTCTATATCCATTTTTACCAGTTAAAATATCATCATAGGCAAGTTCTACACCAAACTCACCCACTATTTCATTATCATTATTTTCTTTAGCATATCCAATAGTATAACTCATAAAATCTCCATACGGATAATATCTTTTAACACTTGCAATAAAATCAATTCCAGGTAAATCTAACGCTTCAATTTCTTCTTTTACAAGTTCAGTAATTCCTCTTCCACCTGGTCCTAACTCAACTTGGTAAGCATCAGTATCTAATAAATTTAATATTTCTTTTTCAGTCATGTCTATTATTGGACTAAGCTTTTTAGCAGTCATCTCTTTATCTACTACATGTGCTGGATTATCCTTATCATCAGTTCTACTTGGTGAAAGATAAGCTATAACTGTATAACTATTAACATTTTGTGCTAGTATCTCGCCATTTCTATCTCTTATTTTTCCCCTTTCAGCAGTTAAAGTTGTTTTAACAGTATCACGACTTGATGCAAATTCTTTTATATTTACTCCATCTACTTCTTTAAAGGTACCTACCACTACTAATTTAAAAATTATTAAAGCAAATAAAAAAACGACACCAAAAACAAAAAACTTATTTATTTTTACGGTAGTCATTCTTCTCATTAGTAGGTATACCCCCTTTATTCAGTTACAGTCTTAATATTATCATTATTATACTCTAAACCTTGTTCAGATGCAACTTTTTGAATTTTATCAAGTGAAGCAAGTTCATTTATTTTCATACTTAAACTTTCGTTTAATTGTTCTTGAGTTTCCACTTTTTTTCTAATACTTTCTACTTCAATATTTGTTTTACTAAGCATAGCTTTTGAAAACACTTCACTTAAAGGAAAAGCAATAACTAAAAATAATAAAATACCATAAAGTAGTTTTTCACCCTTTACTCTTTTACTCTTTCTTTTAGCCATATGCCTCACCCTTCCTATAATTTTTCTATCACTCTTAATTTAGCACTTCTGCTTCTATTGTTTTCTTTTATTTCTTCTTCTGTTGGTTTAATAACTTTACCAACATTTACTGCTTTTTTCATAAACTCTTTAGGTACTACTGGTAAATTTTTAGTAGCATCATCATCAGTTGTTAATTCTTTAAATACATTTTTTACTATTCTATCTTCTAATGAATGAAAAGTTATTATGCACATTCTCCCACCACTTTTTAGTAAAGAAAAAGCATCCCTTATAGAATCTTCCAGTATTCCTAATTCATTATTAACCTCTATCCTTATTGCTTGAAACACCTTTCTAGCTGGATGAGATTTTTTTCTATAACTTATTGGTACATTTTCCTTTATTATTTGAGCTAACTCCAAAGTCGTCTCTATACTTTTCTCTTCTCTTTTTCTTACAATTGCTTTAGCTATAGCCTTTGCATTTACTTCTTCTCCATAAATATAAAATATATCAATAAGTTTTTCTAATGGATAATTATTAACAACATAATATGCAGTTAATGAACTATCCTTATTCATTCTCATATCTAGTTTTCCATCTTTATGAAAACTAAAACCTCTTTCTCCGTTATCAAGCTGTGGACTTGATACACCTAAATCAAATAATATTCCATCTACACTTTCATTAACATGTTTTTTAATATTTTTAAAATTATCATGTATTAACTTATAATTATTTCCAATCTTAGATAAAACTTTATCACTATAATCTATAGCTTCACTATCTTGATCAAAAGCATAAAGGAAACCGTTTGTGTCTATTTTTTTTAGTATTTCACTTGAATGTCCTGCGTATCCAAGTGTAGCATCAATATATTTACCATCACTTTTTATTTTTAGAGCATTAATACTTTCTTTTAAAAGTACACTCTTATGCATTAAAAATTAATATCCATTTCAAACAAATTCTCAGCAATTTCACTTGCCTTTTCTTCATTTTCTTCCATGAATTTATCAAAGTTTTCTTTGCTCCAAATTTCAATACGTTCATTTACGCCAATAATAACGCATTCTTTTTTAATATTGGCGTAATGAACCAATGGTGAGGTAATATTTATTCGACCTTGTTTGTCGAATTCACATGAGTCAGCACCACTAAGAAAAAATCTTACAAAATTACGTGCATCTTTTTTAGTGAAAGGAAGATTCTTTAGTTTAGAGACAATGTTTTGCCATTCATCTTCTGAGTAAATAAATAAACACTTATCTAAGCCTCTTGTAATAATAAACTTTGTTCCAAGTTCGTTTCTTAGTTTTGAAGGAATGATTAAACGAGACTTGTCATCAATATTATGATGAAATTCACCCATTAACATATTATCCCCCACTTTCACCCACAGTGTGGCACTGTCTACCAATATATTACTCTAATATATAAATTTTGTAAATATTATTATTAAAAAAAATAAAAAAAATTTCAAAAAAATTTGAAATTTTACAAAACTTTACATTAATCAATCATACAATTAAACTCTTCATTATTTTCTTTATCACTTAAAACTATATTATGTTTATTCTTTATCTTAACAACATATACTCTTGACTCAGGACTTATTGCAACACCATTTCTTATCATTGTATAAGTATCAACAACAAGTTCGTAGTCTCCGTCTTTTTTATCTCTAAGTTCATTAAAACCAGCGATTTTACCTTTTAAATAAAATTCATAACTATCATCATCACCTATTTCAATATCATTTGATTTCATATCAATATCTACATCAATTACTCCTTTGTAATTATTACTTGTACATTTCCAATCAGAATCTAAAATATTTTTATCATGAAAAGATGAGAACGATTGATTTTGTATTAAAATAAATATTGGAATAAATAAAATTGGTAAGAAACCTGGAATAAAATTAAGTCTTGTTGAATTAAAACCAAACATAGCTATTAAAGACATTATAATAGATAAAACTACAAATATTATACCTGGTACTAAAGTATTAATTAAAAATGAAAGCAAAAATAACAAAAGTGATATAGAAGCACAAACTATAGTAGCAATTGTAAAGATTTTAGCATATTTCATTTTTCTTAATTCATACTCTTTTTCTTTTAACCTATTATTTTCTCTTATATTATCCTCAAGCCTTAAATTATAACCACATTTTCTACAAAAATATGTATTATCATCATTTTTTTCTCCACATTTTATACAATACATAATATTCCTCCCTACATAAATATATTTTAACAAAAATAATAACATTACTTCCAATCTTTAAACTAATTTTTGGTGAGACAGTTACAACTAATAATTGTAACTCAATTATAATAACATAAAAAAGTTATTAATAAAAACATTTTTTAAAAATAATTAATATTAATAAACATATTTCATGTTTTGTAATGTTTACTTCTCCACACCTACAGTATATATTATTTAGTTTAGTTTTACAACAAAAATAGTAACAAATAGTAACAAAATAAAATAAAAAACCATATTAAATAACTTAATATGATTTATAATTTACTTTATTATTTAATCTTTTTTATTCTTTAATAATTATACCATCTAAATTACAAATATAAGAATTTGGTAATATCGACTTTATATTTTTTAATATATTTTCATCTTTTTCATATATTCTACCTACTATTATTCCTTCGATTAAGTTAGAGGGAATACCAAAAAGTACAGCGCTTTCTCTATCTGTGAAAAAATCGTTTTTATTTTTTCTTTTATCATATTTTTCTTTCCATTTTCCTTTAGGAAAATCTATGCAGCCTGTATCATAATGATATCCGTAGTAACTAACATTAAATCCTGCATTATAACTCATAGTTAAAGGATCATTCTCTATTTTTTCTTCATACCAATAATCATCTAACTTTGGTACATAAAGTTCTATATTTTCCATAATTTACTCCTCAGTTGCAGACTCTAAAAGAACAATTTGCTTTTTATCTAAATCAATTAAATATTCTATTCCTAAAGGAAGCACTCCATTAGGATAAGCATGACCAATATTAACATTATATAAAATCGGTAAGTTTTCTACATTAAATTCTTTTAATACTTTTAAATACATTTCTTTATATTCTTCATAATACACTTCATCTTGTGGTTTTCCAACAATTATTCCTTTTATTACATTTAATATTCCTTGAGCTCCTAAATTTCTTAAGAAAAATAATAAATATTCTGGTGACATTTTTTCTTCACTTGTTTCAACTAACATTATTTTATTTTTCCACTCATCTTTTTTCGGCCATATCTCTGTTTCTAAAATCATCGGAAAAACATCTATACATCCACCCATAAGTTTTCCTTTAATAACACCACTACCAGATATTACTTCATAATGATGTTCTTCTTTTATAAGTTTCTTTTCTATATTTTGATTTTCTTCTTTCCATGGAACAAAATCATTAGACCAAGTATCACTAGATTTTATTTCATAGCCTTTGCTATCTTTAAATAAGATGTTTTCTACTGCGTTTTTTGTATAATCAAACATTTTTACATATTCAGCAAAATCCGTCATGATAGAAGCTCCATAAAATGATACAAGTCCTACTTTGTTCATTATAAAATGACTTACAGTAGTATCAGAATAACCCATAAATATTTTTGGATTATTTTTTATTATTTCATAATTGATAAAAGGCAACATACGTACTGAGTCATCTCCACCAATAGAACAAATAATAGCTTTTATACTTTCATCACTAAATGCATCCATTAAATCTTTCGCACGAGCTTCTGGATGTTCGTAAATAAACTTACTTCCTTTTAATGCATTTGGCATACAAACTACTTCTAAACCAAATTCGTTTTCCAATCTTTCTTTTGCAATATAATATTTATGTATAAATTCTTTATCTCCCAACATTCCACTAGATAAACTAACAATTGCTATTTTATCTCCTTTTTTTAATCTTTTTGTCTTTATCATTTTTCTCCTACCTACTTCTTTCATTTATTTTATATTTAATAGGTATAAATCGATTTGTTTTCTCATTATAAACTGTTAATAAAAGTCCTCCATTATCTGCGACTATACCATTTATACAAATAATTCCTGAGTTGTTATCAAAGTCATTAAACATCTTTGTCCATGATTTAAATGTTTTCTTATCAGTCTCATCTAGCCCATAAGGATTAGTCCCATACCATTCTGGATGAGTATGCAAAGTAATAATGAAATCTGTATTTTTACTCTTAATATTAAATGCAATACTATCCCATTTCTTTTTACTTTTTGGTGAAACAGTTGTTTCGGATTGAGATAAAAGCGAATTATCCCATATATCAAAGTCTTCAACCTTTAAATTACCAGATTCATCAATTTTCCCCATAGCTGTAGCAAATTGTTCTTTTTTTTCTTCTTTACCTTTTATAACCATATCCGCCATTAATTCAAAATGACCATTATTAAATATAACGTAAATATCTTCCATTATTTTCTCCTTTTTTAATTTTTGATTTATCTATTTTAAACTTAAATATATTATATACTTTTCGATTTTCTTTGTCAAAAATTCTATTACAACAATTATGTTATTTAATAAAAAAACATATTAAATAACTTAATATGATTTATAATGATAATTGATACATATTTTCTAAAGTACCATCTCCAGAGGTTATTTTAACGTTGGATGAAAGATATATGGCAGGATATATACCACGATTAATATAAGCATAATGACTATTAACGCGACCAAGATTATTAATGTATCGTAAAATATACCAACTATCAGAACGAGGAGCTAATAACCAACTATAATTTTCTTTATATAACCAGTTCGTATTTATACAGATTTCATTATTATAATTATATAATGTTTGTTCTCCTCCTCTACAACCACTACTTGCATAGCCATAATCACTTGGATACATTAAGCCTACTTTTCCTATCCATGAGGTTGTCTTTGTTATACTTATTCCATCATCAGGCAAACCTACTACTGTTCCTCTTTCATCTGTGTATGACTCTTGAGTCAATAATTCTATATCTGATGCAGCTGTATACCATTTTGCTTCTCCTATCATATTCTTTGCATCACTAGTTAATCCAATAGAACTAAAATCACATGAGGTTGTTGTATTATTTTGTCCGTTATAACATCTTCCACTTTCTCTATTCCAATATAAACTATTATTTATACTTTCATTTTCATATCCTGGATTAAGAAGTCTCATAAGGTCTGCTCCATTGTATGTTCCAGACTCTCCCCACTGGTTTATTCCAAGCCCATCATTAATTGAAGAACTACTTGTATCCCATGAATAATTTCCTATGCTTTCTTCTCTTATTATCTTTAATCTGTTTTCATACTTTCCTGTTCCATCATCTGTTGGAATTACTCCTATGATCCTCCATGTTTCATTATTGAAGTTTACATAGTTTTTTACTTCTTCATTACTTCCACTATATCTGTATTCAACTAAAGCTGGCGTTTGTTCTGTCTCTGGTTGGTTTAGTTTGATTAATCCATCTGTATTGTTTTCACTGTATTTTCTTATTATGACATCACTTGCTAATTTGCTTTTTTCTTTAAAATGTACTGTACAATTAAATTTTCCGTCAATACTACCTTCTTCTACACTTAAGTTCAATTTCCATGTATTTTCATTAAATACTGTATTTATAAAATCACTAGTATTTTACATTCTGTATTTAAGTATTCATAATCATTTTTATTTGGAAATGTATCACTTTTTATATTTCCTTCTTCTGTTTCAAGTATTACACTTATATTTTTATTTGCTTTTTCTTCTTCTTTTTTAAAAACCAAAAAAGAAATAAGTACTAAACTAAATATTATTAAAATTACTATTACTTTTTTCATAAAATCACCAAAAAAACTACAGTTTTCTGTAGTTTATTTTAGTAAATCCTACCCCCCCCGCAATTGA
>JABLTK010143264.1_pt1 | contig 11273 bp, 9 predicted proteins | sample 7160131 | NCBI WGS metagenome assembly JABLTK01 (sample SAMN14651221, study PRJNA627086) | human gut metagenome | isolation source: feces | host: Homo sapiens
CGGCCCTTCTAACCTTTACGAGTTTAGTTTGTCTTAAAATCCGGACAGCAATTTCGGTATGATGCGTACCGCGATTGATGTCCGGTTTCCTTTTGCATTTCAGCGGCGGACATTGGAAGATGAGAAAGGTTGTGATGCTATGGATACGCACGCGCGGCTTCAGCAGTTATTGCGGGAACGTGGTTGGACGGAGTATAAGCTTTCAAAGGAATGCGGTCTGGCACAGTCCACCATCGGAAATATTTTCAGAAGAAATACTGTTCCCTCCATTGCAACCCTTGAGACGATCTGCAAGGGATTCGGCATCACCATGTCCCAGTTTTTCGCGGACACCGATATGGTGGAGCTGACCCCGGATATGAAAGAGCTGTTTGACTGCTGGGTCTGCCTGACGCCGAGTCAGAAGGCTGCGGCTATCCAGATGCTGAAAGCGATGAGCCACGATAACGAGTAATAGGAGGTCTTCGGACTTCCTATTTTTATGCTTTTGCCTCGTGTGGGAAATGTCGTGCAGAGTTGACATTTGGGGATATTTGTTGGATAATACAGAAAAAAAGATGTGAGGATATCATGGAAAAGTCGAAGCGTTCTTTTCTTCCGTGGGGGATGGTGTCGACCATTCTGACGCTGGCGTGGCCGACTATGCTGGAAGAGCTGATGCAGACGGCGGTGCAGTATATCGACACTGCTATGGTCGGCGCAATCGGTACGCAGGCGACTGCGGCGGTGGGCGCTACCAGCACGGTCAACTGGCTGATCGGCAGCACCGTTGCCGCCATTGGCGTGGGCTTTCTGTCCTTCGTGTCTCAGGCCTGCGGGGCGGGGGATACGAAGCGGGCGGGGAAAGCCTCGTCTCAGGCGGTGCTGGCGGTTCTGGTCTGCGGCACGTTTTTTACTGTGCTGATGCTGGCGCTGAGCAGCAAGGTGCCGGTGTGGATGCAGGTTGACCCGGCCATTCAGGACTTGGCTGCCCAATACTTTTTCATTCTGTACACCCCCATGCTGGCCCGGGCGGCCATTACGATTTTCGGTACGCTGCTTCGTTCGGCAGGGGACGCCAAAACGCCCATGCGGGTCGGTTTTCTGGTGAACGGGGTCAATGTTGTCCTTAACTTTCTGCTCATCTATCCCACGCGGCAGGTGTGGGGCATGACCGTCTTCGGCGCGGGATGGGGCGTCATCGGCGCGGCTGTGGCAAGCGCCATTTCCTTCGTGATCGGCGGCGTGTGCATCACCGTGGTGCTCTGGCGGCACCCGCTGCTGTCTCCCAAGGGGCAGAAACTGCGGCCGGACTGGGATGTGCTGAAGCCCTGCCTGCGGGTGGCGCTGCCCAATGCCTTGCAGCGCTTCGGTACTTCTCTGGGATATGTGGCCTTTGCGTCGATGATAAACTCTCTGGGCGAAATTGCTACCGCTGCCCACACGATCGCCAACACGGTGGAATCTGCGTTTTACATTCCCGGATACGGGATGCAGACTGCGGCGGCGACGCTGGCGGGCAACGCTCTGGGGGCGGGGGACAACCGGCGGGTCAAGGAGCTGGGGCGGATGATTCTGTTTATCGAGGTCAGTCTGATGATCGTCTCCGGGTCGCTGCTGTTCCTGTTCGCGCCCAACATGATGCGTTTGTTTTCCAGAGACGCTCAGGTGATTGCACTCGGGGTCACGGTTCTGCGGATGGTGGCGGTGTCCGAGCCGTTTTACGGCGTGTCCATCATTGTCGAGGGCATGATGCAGGGCATGGGGAACACTATGATGCCCTTTGTTTGCAGCATCGCGGGCATGTGGGGCATGCGCATTGTGGGCACGTTTATCTGCACCCAGCTGCTGGGGATGGGGCTGGTGTCCGCGTGGGCGTGCATGATCGCCCATAACCTGCTGCTGTTCCTCCTGTTTGCCGGGTACTATCTCAGTGGGAAATGGAATCCCATGAACAGAAAAAACGCCGTTCAGACTGTTAAAACGGCTGATTGATATGGTATTTTGAGCAGCGCAGACGGATTTTTTCCGCTGCGTTGCTTTCTTTTGTGCAACGGACTTCGTTTTTCCCCCTTCGGGCGAAAGGGGGTTGACATGATGTATGTCAAACACAAATTGGAAATAGACCTGTCCGGACAGGCGGTCATGCCCCGGGTGGACATGGTGGAGGGCGACCAGTACGCCCGGCAGCTGGAGCTGTCCCTCCTCTGCGGCGGGGAAAGCTGGGAAATTCCCGAGGACGTCCACGCGGCGGTTCGATTCCGGAAGCCCGACGGCACCGGCGGGGAGTACGATTCTCTGCCCGACGGCAGTCCCGCGTGGTCGGCGTCCGGGAACGTGCTGACGGTGGAGCTTGCGCCGCAGGTGCTGTCCTGTCCGGGAAACGGGATTCTGTCCGTGGTGCTGACGCAGGGGGATGCCAGAGTCAGCACGTTTCACATTCTGTTTCAGGTTCACGGGGCGATTCCCGGCGGGCTGGAATCGGAGGATTATTTCTGCTATGACGGGCTGCTCAACGCTCCCAAAAACGCCGAGATCGGGCAGTTTTTGAAGGTATCCGGGGTGAACGGGCATGGCATTGTTTCTCAGGTCGAGGCGGTGACGATCCCGCCGCTGGACGAGGCCGTGGATACCGCGCTGGCGCAGGCAAAGGAAAGCGGGGAATTTGACGGCGCGTCCGCTTATGAGATCGCCCAGAACAACGGATTTACCGGCACCGAGGCGGAATGGCTGGAATCCCTGAAGGGCAAATTCAATTCCAATGTGGGGAACATCCGGCTCATCAACATCACCGGTAGGCTGACCTCCGAGCCGGGTGTCATCATAGATTTCCGCACTACCCGCCTTCGGGGCGTGCGGGACCCGCAGGCGGACGACGACGCCGCCACAAGGCGGTACGTCGATCGGGCAGTGACGGGCTACATGGTGCCGTCCTACTGGCAGGAGGCCGTGGATGCGGCTGCCGCCAAAGTAACGGCAAAGCAGGACGCGGGCGGTATGGACTGCGTGACGTTTGCTCTGTTTTCGGATGTTCATGCCGTTCCTGACAGCACCACGCCCAATTCGGGGAATACCGGCAATCTGATGGCGGCGGTGATGGACGCCTGCGGCGTTCCCTTTGCGGTCTGCTGCGGCGATGTGTGCCGCACGGACGCGGACACCGAGACTGCCGCCCGGGAAAGCATTGCTGCCGGGGCAAAAAATCTGCGTCCCATCGGCGCACGCAAGCTTTTACAGGCGCAGGGCGACTACGACGGCTCCTACGGCACGGCGCAGATGAGCGCCGGGGCCATGTTCGGGGCGATTTTCCGCAGTCAGGCGGAGGACGAGCGGCGGCATTTCGGCGGGGACGGGTCTTACTTTTATGTGGATGATCCGGCGGCGAAAATGCGGCTGATCGTTCTCAATTCCTGCTGGACGGACAGTGCCCATCTGCGGACGGCGAGCTTCGGTTACGGCAACACGCAGCTGAACTGGCTGGCGGATACGGCGCTTTCCTTTGCGGAGGACGGATGGTGCGTCGCGCTGTTCGCCCATGTGCCGCCGGTCGCGGCCTATTCAGCCCAGATCCGGGATATGACGGTGCTGCGCGGGATTCTGGCGGCATTTTTGAATAAGACCAGCTACACCGGCACCAGCGGAACGGCGGGGGCGTGGGACTATGTTTCCGTTTCCTGCAATTTTACGGGGAAGCACAACGGGAAGATTGTCGGATTCTTCTGCGGACACAGCCACGGCGACAGCATCGTCACGGACGAAACGCCTTACCCGGTCGTCACAATCGCGTCGGACGCGCACAGTCTGGCCGCCGACAGCGAGGTGGTCAGAACCGCCGGAACGGCGGCGGAACACGTCATCGACTTTGTGACCGTCAACCGTTCGGCAAAAACGGTAAGCCTGACCCGTCTGGGCGCCGGGGCGGACAGAAGCTACAGTTATCAATAGCGTTTGTTTTCCTCCTTATTTTCCAAATTTTTTGTAAAATAAGGCTTGATTTTCAGGCGGACGTATGCTAAAATAAATCGGTCTGAAATCAAGGTGAGTCCTCTGCCGGCCTGTGCGCGGCATGAACGCCTAATATTTAAGGAGGACAACAAAATGGATTTGGTTAAGGCTCTGAACAGCCAGTACATGAAGGAGGAGCTGCCCGAAGTTAAGGTCGGCGACACCGTTCGTGTGCATGTGCGCATCAAGGAAGGCGCTCGTGAGCGTATTCAGGTGTTCGAAGGCACCGTTATCGCCCGTAAGCACGGCGGCATCGGTGAGACCGTCACCGTTCGCCGTATCTCCTACGGCGTGGGCTGCGAGAAGGTTTTCCCCATGCATTCTCCCAACGTTGCCATGATCGAGACCGTCCGCAAGGGCAAGGTCCGTCGGGCAAAGCTGTACTACCTGCGCGACCGCGCCGGCAAGGCTGCAAAGGTCAAGGAGAAGGTCTAAGCTGCAACTCAATAAAAAAAGAGGGCTTTGCCCTCTTTTTTTATTACAATGCGGGGATTTCCCTGCTGCCGGTGCGGCGCAGGGGAAATATTTACATTTTAGTATAGAAAACGGGCGCTTATTGTGCTATACTAAAGGGAGATTATCCCAATGGCGTATGCCGTTTTTTATGGGAGGGACGCTGCTATGGCGGAAAAGAGGAAGAAAAAGGAAGAAGAAAAGCTGGGCTGGCAGAAAAGTGTGCTGCTGTACGCCCACGATATGCTGTATCTGCTTTTGATCGTGATGCTGCTGTTTCTGCTGGTGTTCCGCATTATTGTGGTATCCGGCGGAAGTATGCGGATGACGCTGCTGGATGGGGACTACCTGCTCCTGCTGAACAACACGTTTTACCATACCCCTCAGCGGGGGGACATCGTCGTCATCAGCAAGGAATCCTTCGACAACGGCAAGCCCATTGTCAAGCGGGTCATTGCGACGGAAGGGCAGACCGTGGACATCGATTTTGAGACCGGAGAGGTTTCCGTGGATGGCACGGTGCTGCAGGAGGACTATATCAACGCGCTGACCACCGTGGATGGCGGCGTTCATTTCCCGCTGACGGTGGCCGAGGGGTGCATTTTCGTGCTGGGGGACAACCGGGGCATTTCCAAGGACAGCCGTTACCCCGATGTGGGACAGATCGACAAGCGGGAAGTGCTGGGCAAGGCGATTTTCCTGATGTATCCCGGCACGGACGATGGGACGTACCCCAGAGAATTTGACAGAGTCGGAGCGATACAATGACAGACAACATGAACATTCAGTGGTATCCCGGCCACATGACCAAGACCCGGCGGCAGATCGAAGCAGACCTGAAGCTGGTGGACGCGGTGTGCGAGATCGTGGATGCACGGATTCCTGTTTCCAGCCGGAATCCGGATATTGACGCCATCTGCGGCGACAAGCCCCGGATGATCGTGCTGAACCGTATGGATCTGGCTGACCCTGCTGCCACAAAGAAGTGGGCGGAGTATTTTAGGCGCAAAGGCATGGCGGTCATCGCCACGGACTGCAAATCGAAAAAGGGAATTTCCGCATTTACCCCTGCGGCACGGCTGGCCTGTGCCGAAAAGCTGGAACGGGACGCAAAACGGGGAATGAACCGACCCCTTCGGGTGATGGTGGTTGGAATCCCCAATGTGGGCAAATCTACCTTAATTAATCAGATTTCCGGCCGTAAAAGCGCGAAAGCGGAGAACCGTCCCGGCGTGACCCGGGGCAAGCAGTGGGTGACGGTGGACAGCGGGCTGCAGCTGCTGGACACCCCCGGCATTCTGTGGCCGAAATTTGAAGACCCGGAGGTGGGCATGATGCTGGCCTACACCGGCGCGGTCAAGGAAGGCGTCATCGACCTTGAGGAGCTGGCGTACCGCCTGATGGAGCTGCTCCATAAATTTTATCCCCAGACCCTGCTGGAGCGATACAAGGTGGAAGCGCCGGAGGGGACGCCCGGCTGGCAGCTGCTGGAAATGGCCGCAAGGAAGCGGGGCTATCTGATTTCTGGCGGGGAAGTGAACACCGAACGGATGGCAAAAGTCCTGCTGGATGAATTCAGAAGCGGAAAATTGGGTAATTTTACTCTGGAAATGCCGGAGGATATGGTATGAGCGACGGAAAAATGTGGGAAATTGAAGATGGATTCTTTTCCGGCGGCGTAGGGACGATCTGTGGCGTGGACGAAGCCGGGCGCGGGCCGCTGGCTGGCCCCGTGTACGCGGCGGCGGTGATCCTGCCGCCCCATCTGGATATCCCCGGCCTGACGGACAGCAAAAAGCTGACGGACAAAAAACGCCGGGAGCTGTTCCCAATCATTCAGGAGCAGGCGATCGCCTACGGGATCGGATTCGCCACGGAGAAGGAAATTGACGAAATCAATATTTTACAGGCCACGTTTCTAGCCATGGAGCGGGCACTGGGGCAGCTTGCCGTAAAGCCCGACCTCGTTCTGATCGACGGAAACCGGGAAAAGAATTACCTCAATCTATATTTCACAACTTTTCTGTATTTTCTGCTCCGCAATCTTTTCGTGGATATTGGTGTTATACAGTCTGTAAAGGTCGGTGTCCTTGCTGATCTGGTTATCAAACGGAATTACCACAGAGCCACACTTGATAAGTCCCATTCCCGACGCAGTATTGGTTACGAAACGAAGCTGTGCTTCTGATACACCGATAACCTCTGCCATCTTGGAACTGTCTGTATTCGCCTGCTTTAAGAGTGCAACAAACTCTGAATTTGCAAGCATTGTAGTGGCTGTGTAATTCTGTAAAAGGTCCACGACATTCTGTGTGATACCCGTGCATAATCCGCCCTGCTTTCTTACTTTCTTCCAGAGCTGCTGTAAATACTTCGCAGAATACTCCGAATTAAGCAGGACGTGGAACTCATCAATATAGAGCCAAGTTGCCTTGCCCTTCTGTCCGTTTTCTACAATTCTGTTCTGAATGGACTCCATCATAACAAGCATTGTGATAGGACTGAGTTCTGTACCCAAGTCCCTGATACCATATACTGTAAATCGATTATCTACATCAACATTTGTCTGATGATTAAAGATATTCAGGGAACCATTTACGAAAAGCTCCAAAGACAGTGCAATATCCTTTGCTTCCTCCTCCGGCTGTTCCATAAGGATATTGTAGAAATCTGTCATTACCGGGACATACTTTTCCCTGCTCCTTGCGATGTCAATATACAGCTTTCTCACACAGCGGTCAATGATTGACTTCTGTCTGGAATTTAAGCTGTCCCCGATACACTGCTCACAAAGACCAAGCATAAACTCACCTTTTTCCCTTACCATTCCCTTTGAATCATTCGGATCAAGGCTCCACACATCCATTTCCAGCGGATTTACATAGTTGTCCGTGTAAGTGGACATATTTACCACAGTTCCGCCATAAGTCTCGGCAATATCAAAATATTATGTCGATAGGTAAGCCTTTGAAATTATCTCCAGCTTTTCCCCCGACTCACACCGTACGTGCGACTTTCATCGCATACGGCGTTCCCTCGTGTTCAAGCAAGTTTACAAGTTCCTTTGACAGGTTTAAGTTTTCTGGCTCTTCTTAGTCGATTCAGCTTCACTTTCTGCTTTTCCGAAAGGTTACTACAGTAATCAGCATTTATATCTTCAATAAATGGAATAACAGCTTTGCTAACAATAACGATATTGCTATAATCGTCAGTACCATTCCTTTCTTTTGGTTTTATTCTGATACCGACTGCATTTTCTGGCTCTAGTTCGTTTCCAGTAATGTAACATTTCCCATACTGTGCCACAAACTTTGAAACCATATTATTTCTAAATTCAATCGTATCATCTTCATTCAGAAACATCTGAAATGCTCTCAGTTTACTGCTTTCCACTGCTCTCTGATTATTATGAATTTTCTTTCTGCCCTTTTCAGTATAATTGCATATCTCCTGTGAAAAATTCATTGGAGATTTATGATGCACTCCTGTAATCGGTAGCATATGAATATCCATAATCCTGTAAATCTTCTTACAGTCTCTGATTCCTGTTGTTTTCTTTTTGAAATCACTTGGAGTTTCACAAAATCTGACTATTTTTGCTTTCTTCCTTAACCTGTTGTTACGGGTTCGTAATAAAGCATAATCAACCTCTGTGAGATTGTTATAAATATTCGTTGCAATCCGATAGTAATTCTGTATTCCAGTGACTGCACTGTTATATTTCTTTACTTCCTCTGCATTTGTATGATTCTGTATTTCAAGAATCTTCTGTCTCAAATTAGCTTTTGATTTCTTCAAGGCTTTTTCGCACATATCTGTTTTTGCAACATAACCATATTTTGATTTTCCCTGTGGCACTACTTTGATTTTGAATCCAAGAAAATCTGATGAATTCTTTTTCAAATTGGTAACCTTTGACTTTTCTGGACTAATTTCCAGACCAAGTCTATTATTTAGAAAATCAACAACTGCATGGTAGTATCTCTGTGCTTCGGTGTATGTTCTGCACATTATTTTAAAATCATCTGCATAACGAACAATATAACCGTCTTTTAGATTTGTGTACTGTCTGGCATATTGTGCAAAACCTTTACTATTTCCCTTTCGTGGCATGTAAGTTTCCCATTGGTCGCTTATCCACCAGTCAAGCTCATTTAACACAATGTTTGATAACAACGGGGAAAGTATTCCACCTTGCGGTGTTCCTTTTGTAGGTATTCCCTCGCCCTCAATTTCACACTTTAGAAGTTTGCTTATTATACACAACAGCCTTTTATCCCTGATTCCAAGATTCCAGATTTGCTTCATCAGTTTCCCATGATTGACATTATCGAAAAATCCTTTAATATCAATATCCACGCAATAATAATGTTTGCCTAAATTGATAAGGCTTACCATTCTGCTGACTGCATGGTGGGTACTTCTGTTTGGTCTGAATCCATAGGAATGATTATGAAATTTCGGCTCACATATGGGTTCTAGCACCTGCAAAATACATTGTTGAATCAGTCTGTCCCATATGGTCGGTATGCCAAGAGGTCTCTTTTTATCACTGCCAGGCTTTGGTATATATACTCTCCGCACTGGTAATGGCTGATAATCCTCTAATCTGGCACGCACTTCCTTAATCAGTGTTTCATCATTCAGTTTGGAAATATCTTCTATTGTCTTTCCGTCAGTGCCTTTTGTTTTACTGCCACTGTTACCTTTCAGATTTCTGTATGCCAATCTGATATTCTGCTTTGAACCTATTACCTCCATTAACTTGTAAAAATTATTGTTGTTTCTGCTTTCTTGATACAACTCATCAAATATGCTCTGCATATCAAAATATTCGTTGTATCTCAGCTTGTCTTTCTTCAACATGGTCTGTACCCTCCTTTCAGAGTAATACATCTCTTAGTCTTACACGAACCCATGTTGAACTCTCTACTTGCTCTAGCACACGACTAGTGACTATCCCTCCACCACTTATTATCATGGTTTCATCGGTACTGTGCCACCACTCTCACTGGCATAAATACAGGTTATAACTATGCTAATCTCACATAGTTTTTCCCTGTAAACACTTCACAGATGGTAAAATCTCCATGTTGCCAGCTTTCCACGTTCCAAATATGCTATCTTTACATATACCCTTAGGTTTCCTCTATAAGCCTGTTACTTTACCAATGCCTGTAACATTGTATGGACTTTCATATGAACGATTTTTACTCATCCACAAGTAACGACACTAATTGTGTCACATGACCTTTCGACCACATCCCGATATAGACCTGTACATTCGAGGATTCGTCAGTTTTTAGCTGTACTCGTCAGCTTTTATTCCATTCTAACCATAGGTATTTTATAGACCTCCGGCATATCACATACAACTCCCACCTCTGGGAACCTTTCGACAACTTAATGTTTCGGTATGCTTCTGCCGACTTCACCGAGCTTCTGACACTTCATATTTACCTATTCCATGCCAGTCGGAGTATTAAGGAAGCCCTTCAAGGCGTTACCCTCTCATTTGACTTTTCGCATATTCAGTTCTCCTTATGCTAAATGTTTTTATTTAAACGCGACGCATAAGTGGACAACCTTTTCAGTTGCCAACGTGTCGCACCGTTCATCGGATCGATGACGATAATCTCATCATCTCCCGATAAGAATACGCTGCCCATTTCCATTTTACAGAAGAACGATTTACCGGAACCCGGTACTCCGAATACAAAGCCATTTCCGTTGATGAGCTTCTTTCTGTTGCCGATATTTACATTCTTGCTAATCTGGTTAATGCCATAATAGTTTCCTGTGCTGTCATTCAATTCCTGCACATTGAATGGCATAAGCACCGCAAGCGACTGGGTAAGAAGGGTACGCATTGTTTCCACCTGTCTTACGCCAATCGGAAGTGCCGTGTTAAGTGCTTCCCTCTGCTTTAAGTAGTGAGTATCAATCGTGCAGCTATTACGCTTTCCGATTGTTTCCACTGTTTCACAGACACTCTCAAGCTCCTTCTTACTCTCTGCCATAAGAATAATGGTGACTCCCACAAAGAAAAGACACTGGTCATTCTCACGGACATCATCCATAATCGCCTCAATCTCTTTTTTCTCCGTTCTCTTTGCATAAGAGATTTCTGTAGAGAAGTCATTATTCTTGTTGCGGACTCTCTGCTGTTTGATAATATCCGACTCAATGCCAAGATATTTCTTCTGCAACACCTTTGTAGTCAAATCCTTTGGCACAGGCACTACATCAATACTGGTAATGGAGTGGACAGGAAGGGAAGTAATCTCATTGATAAATCTGTCAGATAAACTGCTGGGATACTTTTTGATAAAAAGTGCCTTGCAGTATTTACTCTCGTCCTCAAAATGGTCTGGGAAATATTTCACCATACCATTACATAAATCATTCTTAAAATCTGCTCCGACCTTCTTTGCTGCTTTGATGTCAAAATCAAAACTTCCCTCATCGCCAAGATGATAATAGTCATAGAGCACTTTCAGTCTTTCATTGCCGTTAAGCGTCACAATTTCTGCACCCAGCTCAATGAAAGCCTTGTGTATTGTTGCCTCAAGGGTGGCAAACTGTGCCTTTGCCTCCTCGAAGTTCTTTCTCTCAATCGTGATTGTCAGGTATCTTTCCTGTTCAATCCCCTGTCTGCCTTCAATAATCTTCTCCTCAATAATCTCATTGTAGATTCTGCGGTAATTATTGAAACCATCGTTTCTTTCTGCAATAAGAACCTTGTCACGGAGTTCTTCCATATTTTTGTTCTTATTGTTAATCGTGATCTTATAATTACAGTCCAGCGAGTTTAAGAATTTGCAGTATCTTTCAAA
>JABLTK010025802.1_pt1 | contig 11268 bp, 7 predicted proteins | sample 7160131 | NCBI WGS metagenome assembly JABLTK01 (sample SAMN14651221, study PRJNA627086) | human gut metagenome | isolation source: feces | host: Homo sapiens
ACTCCAATAATGTAATTGATAATTTAGGCAAAGTTGTTGGGCAAGCCGGCACCAAGGGCGACAAAGGCGATACCGGCGCCCAAGGTGAAAAAGGTGACAAAGGCGACACCGGCACACAGGGTGTCGCAGGTAAAGACGGCATCAACGGTACCGACGGCGTGAGCGTGACTGAATCTGTGATTAACGCCAAGGGTGAACTGGTGCTGACTTATTCAAACGGCCAAGTGTGTAATCTGGGCAATGTGATCGGTGCCGACGGTAAAGACGGAAAAGATGGCGTTGACGGTAAGGACGGTGCCGATGGTAAAGATGGCAAGGACGGCAAAGACGGCGTTAGCGTTATCAAATCAGAGATCAATGAGAAAGGTGAATTGATTGTTACCTACTCCAATAATGTAATTGATAATTTAGGCAAAGTTGTTGGCCAAGCAGGCGCCAAGGGCGATAAAGGCGATACCGGTGTCCAAGGTGAAAAAGGCGACAAGGGCGACACCGGCGCACAGGGTGCCGCAGGTAAAGACGGCATCAACGGTAAAGACGGCACAAATGGTAAGGACGGTACCAACGGCCAAGATGGCGTTGGCATTAGCGCCATTGAGATAACCACAGACGGAAAACTGAATATCACTCTGACCAACGGTACCAAATTGGATTTGGGTACGATTAAAGGTGAAAAGGGCGAGAAAGGTGACAAAGGTGATAAAGGCGATACCGGTGCACAAGGCGTAGCCGGTCAAGACGGCAAAAACGGTACCGATGGTGTAGATGGTAAAGACGGCGCCCAAGGTGAGAAAGGAGACAAGGGTGACAAAGGCGATACCGGTGCACAAGGCGTAGCCGGTCAAGACGGCAAAAATGGTACCGATGGTGTAGATGGCAAAGACGGTGCACAGGGCGAAAAGGGTGAAAAGGGCGAAAAGGGAGACACCGGTGCCCAAGGTGAAAAAGGTGCTGACGGCCAAGATGGCGTTGGCATCGCCGCCGTGGTCATCAATGATTCAGGCGAGCTGGAGTTGACCTTTTCTGACGGTCAGTTGATCAATCTCGGTAATGTAAAAGGATCCAAGGGAGATCAAGGCGAAAAAGGTGAAAAGGGCGACAAGGGCGATACCGGCGCCCAAGGCGAAAAAGGTGAAAAGGGCGACAAGGGCGATACCGGCGCCCAAGGTGAAAAAGGTGAAAAGGGCGACAAAGGCGATACCGGCGCTCAAGGTGAAAAAGGTGAAAAGGGTGACACCGGCGCCCAGGGTGCTGCCGGTAAAGACGGCACCGATGGCGTAGATGGCAAGGACGGCCAGGATGGCGTTGGTATTGCAAATGTGACCGTTTCTGATCAGGGTGCGCTGAGCGTAACGCTCACCAACGGTACGGTTGTAAACCTGGGCAATATTCGGGGCACGGATGGCATAGGTATCGCAAAGGCAGAGATCAATAGCGACGGCCGACTGGTGCTGACATACAGCGACGGAACGGTTCATGATCTGGGTCCGGTTGTGGGCGCTGACGGGCAGGACGGTACCAATGGGCAAGACGGCTTGGGCATAAAATCCGTAACGGTCTCTGCCGATGGTCAACTGAGTATTACCTATACGGACAATTCTGTAGTGGATTTAGGCAACATCAAAGGCGAAAAAGGTGACAAGGGCGAAAAAGGTGAAAAAGGTGACAAGGGCGATACCGGAGAAGCCGGTCGCGGCATCGCCAAAACGGCCCTGGTAAATGGCGAGCTGATTGTTACCTATACCGATGGTACGCAGGATAATTTGGGTGCAATTAATACTACGGCAGAAGAATTTGACGACTATTTTGATTATACATTTGTTTCCAAAACGGAACTGCGTGCCACACTTAAAGAATCAGCTGGAACTGTAGATCAGTACGGCACGATTGTGGTGCCCAGTCAACATAACGGTAAAAAAGTTGTTGCGGTAGCTGGCTTCAAGTATGCATGGTACGCAAAAGTAGTGTTGCCTGAGGGCATTCAACGCATAGATAACCAATGCTTCATGAGTTGTAGTTTTTTGACAGAGATAGTCATGCCAAGTACAATAACGAGAATAGGGACGGAAGCGTTTTCTGGGTGTAAATTATTAACAAATATTACAATTCCGAAAAATGTGAAGGAAATCGGGGATAACGCCTTTTATGGTACGGATTTAACATCAGCCGTCTTTGAAAATCCAAACAACTGGGAGAGGTATAAAAGGGGTGACTATTCTACCAGTAGATCTTCTGTAGATGCATCAACATTAGCAGATCCGGCAAAAGCAGCGAAGTTGCTAACGGAAACATACCTTACTGGTAGTGGGGTTTCTAATCGTACATATGTTTATGGCAAACGGTAAGCCAAGCAGTTTAAGATAACATTTGATGCTTGCTTTGAAAAGAGAAAAACAATGATTTTGTCAAGGAGGTAAATAACATGATTCAAGGTGAAAAAACGAAAACATACAATATTTCTGCAGATTTGGTTCCTGTAGATATTGAGGTGATTAAGGCGTATATGCTGGGGGCAGTCAACAGCTTTTGCAATGTTCAGCCCGGCGAGCCTTTTTCCGTGCGTATTTTGTTTGGTGGCAATAACAGGGATTGGCACAATACACCGATGCAAAAGCTGTATGATTATTACTTGAGTCAAGGCAAAACCACGGAGGAGGCACATCAAAGTGCGGCCATTGACGCGGGCAGACTGTTAAAAGCGGTCCTTGAGCGAGATCAACGGGAATTTGCGATCGTTGGTCAGGAGACCGGCAAACAATACAAACTGGTATAAGCATAAACAAAGTGCGCGGACTGGTTCCGCGCACTTTGTTTATGCCTTTAAAATACAGCAACGGCAGTGCAAAGCTTTATACCTTTACAGCTTCTCCAGCAAGGGGAGCAGATCTGGTAGGCGGTGGATCTGGTATTCTACGGTGCTGTCGGTGGGGAGGGGCAGGCGGTTCGGGTTGTACCAGCAGGTGTGCATACCGGCGATTTTGCCGCCCAGCATATCGGAGGTCAGACTGTCGCCCAGCATCAGGCTCTCGCTGCGCTTTACGCCCGGCAGGCTGGCAAAGCAAGCGTCGAAAAAGCCCAGTTGGGGCTTATTGGCACCCAGGTACTCGGAGATAAACACCCGGTCCAGCAGAGGCAAAATGCCGCTGTTTTTCAGCCGCCCTTCCTGTACCCAGCCGGTGCCGTTGGAGGCCAGACACAGGGTATAGCGCCCATGGAGGGCGCAGAGCAGTTCTTCTGCTCCGGGGAGAAAGAAGTGGCGGCTGCTCAGCCGTTCCATATAGTAGTGGTTCACTTCCTCCCGATCCAGGTCGCTGCCCAGGTGAGTCAGCAGCAGGTCAAAGCGGCGGTAGCCGATCTCCGATCGTTGCACTTTGCCTTGCTCCAGCAACTTCCACTGGGCGTCGTTACCGGCACTGTACAGAGCCAAAATCTCATCTGAATAGGGCAGGGTGTAGTGGCGCATGGTTTCCTCCAGTGCCACTTGTTCCGCCTGCTGAAAGCTGAACAGCGTATCGTCTAAATCTAAAAAAATCGTGGTGATCATAGCGAGCTCCTTTGGCTCCAGTATAGCACAGCTGCCGCAGGGAGTGCAAGTCCCAAAAAACGGACGGCAGCTTGTATGCAGGCGCATTTTATGATATGCTTTTTACCAAGGAGGTAGAGGAATGGATGCAATCAATTTGATTTTATTTGCGGTGTTTTTTGTGCTGCAGGTGGCGATCATTATTTTGCTGCTGCGCCGCCGCAGTGGGGATGCAGGACACCAAACGGAGCTGCTGGCGCGGCAGCTGCAAGCCCAGGACAATGAGCGCCGTGCCCAAATAGAGCGGTTGGAAGCGGCAGTGCAGACTCTGCGGGAGGATAACTACCGTCAGCAGGTAAAGCTGCTGGAACTGGTCCAGAACCAAAGCGACAGCCAAACCCGGCGGTTGGGTGCCTTTATGGCAGAGATGCAAAAGAGCAATGAGCAAAAGCTGGATCAAATGCGTCAAACGGTGGACGAAAAACTGACCGGCACCCTGAACACACGGCTGAATGCCTCGTTCCAGACTGTGTCCCAGCAGCTGGAGAGCGTGTACAAGAGCCTGGGCGAAATGCAAAAGCTGTCCTCCGGGGTAACGGAAAGCGTCAACGGGTTGAATCGGGTGCTTACCAATGTAAAGAGCCGAGGCACCTGGGCGGAGGTGCAGCTGGGCAATATTTTAGATCAGACGGTGCCGGGTATGTATGACACCAATGTGGCCACCAATCCCAAGTATAACGGTCGCGTAGAGTTTGCGGTGCGGATCCCGGCGGCGGACGGCAGCGGGCACGCCTGGCTGCCTATTGATTCCAAATTTCCTATGGAGGATTATGCACGCTTGACCGCAGCGGCTCAGGCCGGGGATCGACAAGGCATGGAAAGTGCCCAAAAGGCGCTGGAGCAGCGAGTGCGTGACGAGGCCAAGCTGGTGCGGCAGTACATTTCTGCCCCGGAGACCACACCCTTTGCGGTGCTGTATTTGGCCACCGAGGGGCTGTATGCGCAGATTTTGGGCAGTCGCAGCGGACTGGCGGAGAAGCTGCAGCAGCAGGGCATTTTGCTGGCCGGTCCCACCACGGTGACAGCGCTGCTTAATGCGCTGGCGATGGGCTTTCGCACCCTGGCCATCAACCGCAAAGCCACGGAGGTGTGGCAGGTGCTGGGCGCTGCTAAAATGCAGTATGAGAAGTTCGGCGACCTGCTGCAAAAGGCACGCAAAAAGGTGGATGAGGCCGGCAAGGTGCTGGACGAGGCGGATCACCGTAACCACATCATTCAAAAGCACTTGCGCCGGGTGGAGACCCTGGACGACCCGACGGCAGCGGAAGCGGTACCGGAATTATTTGACTGAACAAACCCGATAAAAAGGGCGCCTGCTTACAGCAGACGCCCTTTTGCTTTACCTATACGCTTTGATAATTTCCCGTATCATACGAACATTGTCCTTGGTGTGCAGGGCGTTTGGAGCCTTGTATTCCAGCAAACAGCAGGGAATGTTCAGCTTTTTGTGTACCCAACCGATGGCGTAGCCTTCGTTTGCGGCATAGACGCCGTCTTTCATTTTCTTTAAGTGCAGGGTGCGATTGACGATTTGGCACAGCTTTTTGGTGCCTAAGGTTTCGTTAAGCCAACCGTGGGCATTGATGTACACATTGGGCTTGCTGCGGAGAATAAAGTCTCGCAGGGCACGGGTCTCTTTGCCCTTAAACGGACCGAAATCCCGGTTTATATCAATATGCGCGGCGGTGCAGCGCCCAAAGGCATTCTTGCCGGAGCGTTGTGCGTTTTTGCCGGCAATGGCACCGTCCGGATTGGCGCAGGGTACAATAACCAATCGGTAATTGCCCAATTCCTCCGGGTGGGAAGCAAAGTGGGCTATCAAGTGGTTGGCAATGGCAGTCAGACGCTGCCCGTCTCTGGCATAATCGTCCTCAAAGCCGTGGATGGCAAAGTCAATAAACAGCGTCTTTTTGTACTTGCCGTTTGCCGGGGTGATGATATAGCCTTCCAAATTGCGATTTTGTACGGATTTGCCATAAACCACTTGGGTCACATGGTTGTGGTCTAAGGCCAACTGTGCGGCATTTGCATTCAGCGGCAGCGCCTTGTTTTGTACGCGAACGGTAATCTGTGCCGTAACACCATTATAGGTGCGTACGGTCAGTTGGGTTTTGCCGTTGGCTTTGCCGGTAATGTAGCCTTGCCGAGTGACTGTGGCAATGGCAGAATCCCGGGTTTTGTATGTAACGGTGTAGGCTGCGGTGCCACGGGCAAATTGCAGCTTTATCTTATGGTTGTTGGCACCCTTTTGGATAATCACATCGCCGCCTTTAATGGCTAATTTGGTGGGAGCAGCCTTAACCGTAACGGTACAAGCGGCGGTTTGGCGTCCGTAACGCACGGTCACTTTGGCTGTACCGATTTTCTTGGCGGTAACCACGCCGGATTTGCTAACGGCCAGTACGCTTGTGTTTGCTGAGCGATAGGTGCAGTCGGTAGGGTGGATACGAGAATTATTGAATTGAATACAAGCGGCTTTTTCGCCTAAGCCCAGCGCAACGGTGGTGCGCTTTAATGTTAGATTTTCTGCAGCATAGGCTGTGCAGGTGTTGCTGAGCAAAAACATCAGCAGCAATAGTGCTGCCGCTATGGAAGTGCGGTGCTTCATAACAGAATCTCCTTTTTTCTGATTTGGCAGCGACCCGGGTGCCACTACTGTAACAGTGTATCATTTCTTGCAAAGTGTGACAAGTTGTTTGCGCTTTTTGCCGTGTTTTGATATTTGCGTTTATACGCTGCGGTTTTGTGTACGGCAAAGTGCTGCAAAATTGTGCCGCAAATGCAAAAAAATTGTTTTTGCGTTTATTGCGCCGCTTTAGACTTTGTGGTAAAATAAAGCCGAGGTATTTGATTATGGAGCAACTTTGGAAACAGAATTTGCGGCAGATTGAGCCGTATGTGCCTGGGGAGCAAAGCAGCGACCCGGATCGGATCAAGCTCAATGCTAATGAGAACCCGTATCCACCGGCCCCCGGCGTGGAGGCAGTGCTGCGCAGTTACGACCCGGCAGCGCTGTGCCTGTACCCGGACGCCAATGCCCGGCTGCTCAAGGCGTCCATTGCCCGCCACTACGGCGTGGCGCCGGAGCAGGTATTTGTGGGCAACGGCTCGGACGATGTGCTGGCACTGGCCTTTCAGTCCTTTTTTAACAGCGACAAGCCCATTGCCTTTCCGGATATTACTTACAGCTTTTACCCGGTGTGGTGCCGGCTGTTTCACATCCCTTTTGTGACCCACCCGCTGACGGCGGATTTTCGCATGGATCCGGCGGATTACGCGGTGCCTAACGGCGGCGTGGTGCTGCCCAATCCCAATGCCCCCACCTCTATCGGTGAGGACCTGCCCTTTGTGCAGGCGCTCTTGGAGGGCAACCGGGATGCTGTGGTGATTATTGATGAGGCCTATGCGGACTTTGGTGGCGTCAGCGCCGTGCCGCTGCTGGCGGACTATCCCAATTTGCTGGTGTGCGGCACATTTTCAAAATCCCGCTCTCTGGCCGGGCTGCGGCTGGGCTTTGCCATCGGCAGCGCAGAGCTGATCGGTGTGTTGGAAGCAGTGAAGAATTCCTACAACAGCTACACGGTGGACAATTTGTCTCTGCTGTGCGGTGCGGCTGCTATGGATGATGAGGCGTATTTTGCCAAGACCACGGCGGCGGTGATAACCACACGCGAGCGGGTGCGCCGGGCGCTGGAGCAGATGGGCTTTTCCGTATTGCCCTCCCGCACCAACTTCCTTTTTGCAACGAAGAACGGCGCGTCTATGCGGGAACTGTTCCTCTATTTGAAACAAAGACATATTTACATTCGCTATTTTGACCTGCCGCGGATTGACAATTATGTGCGTATTACCATCGGTACCGACGCGCAGATGGACGCATTTTTGCAGGGAACGGAGGCTTTTTTGCGTGGAGAATAAAAAAGTTGCGCTGATTTTCTTGTATTTTATCGGTGCCATTCAGCTGGTGGCCGGTGTGTACACCCAGCTGGTGGGGTTGTTTCATTGGGACTTTATGTCCCTGTTCCCGGTGGTGGAGATGGGCACCCAGCAGATCTTGTATTTGAATTTGCTGGCGGTGTTCCTGGTGACCACGCTCATCCATATTGTGGTGGCGGCACTGGTCAATGACGGCAGCTACGGCCCACTTGATGTGCTGCAGGCTTGTCCGCCGCTGACCGTCGTGGTGCCGCTGGTGCTCTTTGGCATTTCCATTTATACCACTCTGGGCGCTACCTCGGCGGGGGAGCGGGTGTTCTGCCTGGCTGTGTCCGCTTTGTATATTTTTGCCTGCTATATCAGCGTGGGCTGCATTGCCGCTGTGCGGGATATGGAAGATTAAACAAGAAAACAGACAGAAAAGGACCTCTGTGTGCCAAACACAGAGGTCCTTTTTTATGCTTTATTTACCGAGAAAGAGTACCAACAGCAGTGCCACTATGGCAATACCGCCTAAGGCAGCAAAAATTTTAACTGCTCGGGAAATTGCGTCGTACACATTGGTGGGCATGATTTGGAAGAAAGCAAAATGCAGCGGCTCTTGCAGCTTTTTGCCTACCAAGTCCCGGTAGCGCAGGTCTTGGGTGGACAGGCTGCCGTCCCGGTGCAGCGTAATGGTGCGCACGCCTCGATCCAGTCCCGGGCCGTACACATGGAACCCGGCACCCTGGGTGTAGCCCACATCAATGCCGCGAATGTCACCGTGGAAGGCGTTGTTGTGGTCGTGGCCGAAGTACAGGCCCTTTACCTCGCCCTTTTCGCAGAAGGCATCAAACTCGCCGCTGTTTTCCTGCGGATCGGCGGGGGACTCTTTCATAAAGCCCTCTTTGTCTACCCGCTTTCTGTTCAGCACAAACCACTCCTTGGCGTGGGTGCGGAAGCCCTGTACTGCGCCTTTGGTGGACTTTTTCACCTGCGTGAGCAGGTCAAACACCTCGCACACGGGAATGTGCTGAATGACAACGGAGGGAATGGTGTGGCCGTATTGTTTTTCATAACTGTCGCGTACGCCCCGATACCAGTCAATCTGGTTTTGGTGCACATGGTCGTAGCCCACTTTCAGGCTGGAGTGACTGTCGATCAGGTAAAGCAGATAGCCGGGCCGGTCGCCGTCGGCGATCTCCAGCACGCAGTTGCCCACGCCGTCCACGCCGGGGGTATCCTCCCCGATAAAACCGGGGATCTCTTTGTAGATTTCAAACTGGGCACGGTTGTCCAGCCCCACCTGCCGATCGTGGTTGCCAAAGCAGATGGCAAAGGGCAGATGCCGCTCCACCACCGGGGCGGTCAGCTCTTTCAGCACCCGGCGCACCTGGTTTACATCACCGTGGAACCCGCGCCCCCAGATCTGGTCACCGCTGTATACCACCAGATCCGGCTCCTCTCGATCCAAGGCGGCGTTGATCAGTGCCAAGGTGTCCGGGCTGACCTTGCGGCCCTCTTGCGTATCAGCAATTTGCAGGATCTTAAAGGTGTCGTTCTTGAATGTCAACTTCATATTTATTCTCCGTTCTCAGGAATTTTGCCTTTTTTCTAATTTTAACACAAGAAAGCCTTGACGGCAACGCTTTTTCAAATTATAATATGAAGTGCTGTTACGGCAAGTACATCCGCCCGTGGCGAAGCTGGATATCGCAGCAGATTCCGATTCTGAAGGCCGGGGGTTCGAATCCCTCCGGGCGGACCATAAACGCGGCAAGCGTCTTTACGATGCTTGCCGCGTTTTATTTTTTTGCCACTTGCCGGTGCGTGTATCGGCAAAAAAAGTACACGATAATAGCGCCGACAGGCTGGACAGCTTTGTAAATAGGCGAGTTGATTCTTTTACATTATATAAGAGAGTTCTTGATTTCATCCGCAAGCTATGTTATACTGAGTATGAACGAACGGTCAGTAAAGTTGGAAACGAATAACTAGAAAAACTGACCGGGTGCCGTTCTTGCCGATTTTGCCCCCATTTTTGAATTTTGAACGGAGGTAAGAAGATGAAAACAGGAAAAAAACGACTCACAGGTACGCTTTTGGCGCTTTGTGCCGCTTTGTTGGTGCTTTGCATCGTGCTTGCCATAGGATGGAGCAAGGCGGCAAAAGCCGACGCAGAATTGCCGGAGGTACGGAACAACGGCACGGCGGTTCAGTGGAAATACAGAGATGAAACCGATTGGCGCGACCTTGTGGCGCTTACCGAACTTACGGGTGCTGCCGGAGAAAACGGAAAGAACGGCACAGACGGTAAAGACGGCTCTAACGGTGCCGACGGTAAGAACGGAATAAACGGTACGAACGGCAAAGATGGTATGAACGGCGTTGACGGCAGGGACGGAGCCAACGGCGAGAATGGCACCGACGGTAAGAACGGAATAAACGGTACGAACGGCAAAGACGGTATGAACGGCGTTGACGGCACAGACGGGCAAAACGGTATCGACGGTAAAGACGGCACAGACGGCGTCAACGGCAAGGACGGCATGAACGCCAAAAATATAGAAGTGCAGCGAGCCGAAACCCACATACAGTGGCGTTACGAGGGAGGCGAGTGGCAGAACCTTGTTGCGATCGCCGATATAGAAGGCCCCGCCGGACAGAACGGTAAGGACGGCGCGAACGGAAAAACGCCGGAATTTCGCGTAAGCGAAAATATCCTGCAATGGCGCTATGTCGGCGATGAAATATGGCTGAATCTGTACGATCTTACTGCATTAAAAGGTGCGGATGGCAGAGACGGCGTTGACGGTAAAGACGGTATAAACGGTAAAGACGGCGCCGCCGGTAAGGACGGCACCAACGGGCAAAACGGTTCCGACGGCAAAGACGGAAACACCCCGTTTATCGGCGAGAACGGCAACTGGTGGATCGGAGAAACCGATACGGGAGTGAAAGCCGCAGGCGTTGACGGAGAAAAAGGCGACAAAGGTGACCCCGGCGAAAAAGGCGACAAAGGTGAAAAAGGCGACAAGGGAGATAAAGGCGACAAGGGCGACCCCGGTCAGAACGGTAGCTGTTCGGGATATTTTTGCGGAGAGGGGTATGTACCGTCAACCCATCTTTCAGACGGTGCAGTTCCCTTGTACTATCGGGAAATGCATAACCGCGGCGGGCTTATATCGTACAACGGAACAACACTCAGGCTGAAAAAAGGACATACCTACAGTGTGTGTGTAAGCGGCATGGTCAATGCAAGCACAAATGATAAAAGCGGATATCATTCTGTTCGGATGACTGACGGTTACGATGATAACTATTGCAGATATATTACACTGATAGAACAAGACGGCAGGGGATCAAATTCTCTCTGCTTCAACAGAATATATGACCTTACCGGCGCGAGAAACGATGTTGAACTCAATTTTTCGCTGGAGCAAGGTGATTACAAGACCTATCTGCTTTCATTCAGAGGCTCTGTTACAATCATCGCTCTTGACTGAGCAGATATACACGAAAACGGAGGTAGCAAGAAATGAAAAAACGAATACTTAGTATCCTGCTCGCCCTATGTATGCTGTTCTGCCTTGTGCCGACTACGGCGTTTGCCGCGGGTGAGACAAACAGGAAAGTCGAAACGGAACAAGAGCTTGTCAATGCGCTGGCGGACAGCAGCGCAGACATCATCACGCTGAAAAATGACATTGCAATCGGCACGACCCTGACCGTCCTCCGCAAGGTCACCCTCGATCTCAACGGCTATGTTC
>JABLTK010006338.1_pt1 | contig 11257 bp, 11 predicted proteins | sample 7160131 | NCBI WGS metagenome assembly JABLTK01 (sample SAMN14651221, study PRJNA627086) | human gut metagenome | isolation source: feces | host: Homo sapiens
CGGGCGGTGTGCTGCACCATCCGAAGCCGCTTGGGCTCCAGACCGTGGGTCACGGCGGCGGTCAGCAGCGCCGCCAGACGCTCCGGCCGGTACACAAGGCAGAAGCGTCCGCCCCATTGCAGCATTCGTTCGGCGGCGGCAAAGATATCCTCCAGCGTGGCGGTCAGCTCCGCGCGGGTGTCGCCCCGGACGCCCTTCGCCACCGCTCCCGTATGGGGCGCGAAATAGGGCGGATTGGACACCGCCAGCTGAAAGGCTCCGGCGGGCAGCGTCTCCCGCTGCCGCAGGTCGGCGTAAAGGGCGGTAAGGGGCAGGCGGTTTTCCGCGGCGTTCTGCGCCAGCACGGCGCAGGCGTGAGCGTCCCGTTCGATGCCCGTTACCTGCAATGAGGGTTCTCGTGCCAGCAGCAGAAGCCCCAGCAGACCCGCCCCGGCGCCCAGATCGCAGACTTTCTCGCCCCGGCGCAGGCTGGCGAAGCCGCCCAACAGGAACGAATCCGTGGAGGGCGGAAAGCACTGTTCGTCATACCGATACCGCGGCCCGTCGGGCCACAGGCGTTCCGCGCGTTCCATGGACAGCCCTCCTTTTCTGGGGATAGTATAGCATACGTATGGCTTTCCGGCAAGACTTTGTAGGGGCCGACGTCCCCGACGGCCCGCTCATAAAAAAACGGCCGGACATTCCGTCCGGCCGTTTTTCATGTACGCATTTTATTCAGCGGGGCTGATAGCGCCGTTGGGGCAGGTATCCGCGCAGGAACCGCAATCCAGGCAAGCGCCAGCGTCGATCACGTACTGAGAATCGCCCTGGGAGATAGCGCCCACGGGGCAAGCGTCTGCGCAAGCGCCACAGCTGACGCAAGCGGAACCGATCTGATAAGCCATTTTGAGTACCTCCATTAAGATTTGTCAACGCTATTGTATCATGAAAATAAAAAAATGCAAGACCTTTCTGAAAGGAAACGGGGCGAAAATTGTGGAAGACCGTGAAATTGACACCATGCGGGTAATGTGATACTATTTCATATAGAATGAAAAAGGAGGCCGTTCCATGGAATACACCTATGAATTTTTTGAAAAAAGCGCCCAATACGTCCGGGAAAAGCTGGATTTTCAGCCGGAGATCGGCATTATTCTGGGCTCGTCTCTGGGGCCGTTTGCCGCGCAGGTGGAAAACCCGGTGGTGATCCCCTATGAGGATATCCCCAACTTCCTGCGCTCCACCGTGGCCACCCACGCGGGCAAGCTGATCTGCGGCACCGTCAGCGGCAAAAAGGTGGTGTGCATGTCCGGGCGGTTCCACTCCTACGAGGGGTACGACTTCCCCCAGCTGACCGCGCCCATCCGGCTGTTCAAGCTGCTGGGCTGCCGGGCGGTGATTTTGACCAACGCTGCCGGCGGCGTGAATCTCAGCTTTAAGCCCGGCGACATTATGATCATCAATGACCAGATCATGCTGCCCGGCTGCTCCCCCATGCGGGGCCCCAACATTCCGGAGTTCGGCCCACGGTTTTTCGACGTACAGAAGATGTACAGTCCGGAGCTGCGGGCCATCGCCAAGGAATGCGCTCAGGGCAGCGGTCTGACCTTCCACGAGGGCTGCTACTTCTTCATGCAGGGCCCCCAGTTTGAGACGGCGGCGGAGATCCGCGCCATCCGCACGCTGGGCGGCGACGCGGTGGGCATGTCCACCGTGACCGAGGCGCTGACGGCGGCCCACTGCGGTCTGCCCTGTCTGGGCTTCTCCGTCATCACCAACATGGCGGCGGGCATTCTGGATCAGCCCCTCACCGACGAGGAGGTCAACGAGGTGGGCCATCTGGTGGCCGACAACTTCAGCGCCTATCTGAAAAAGGTGCTCTCGAGGATGTGAGCCCATGACCACATTACTGAAAAACGCGTGGATCTACACGCCGCAGGGCGTGATCGAGGGCGGCTATGTGGTGATCGATGAGGCGGCGATCGTCTCGGTGGGCGCGGAGCGCCCGGAGGGCCGCTTCGACTGCGAAAAGGACATGTCCGGCAAGCTGCTGCTGCCGGGACTGGTGAACGCCCACACCCACGCCGCTATGACGCTGCTGCGGGGCGTGGGGACTGACCTGCCGCTGCAAAGGTGGCTGTTTGACAGCGTATTCCCCGTGGAGGGCCGCATGACGGCGGAGGATATCCGATCCGGTACGGCGCTGGCGCTGCTGGAGATGTTGGCCTGCGGCACCACCAGCTTTTCCGACATGTACTTCTTCCCGTGGGAGGCGGCGGAGCTGGTGGCGGTGTGCGGCATCAAGGCCAACCTCTGCTATCCGGTGCAGGCCTTCGACCCGGCGGAGCCCTACGAGAAGAATGAAAGTGCCCGGAAGCTGGAACGATTCTATAAGGACTGGCACAACGCCGCCGAGGGACGCATTCGGGTGGACGGCTGCCTTCACGCGGAGTACACCTGCAATCCCCACGTGGCGGCGGGAACGGCGGCGTGGTGCCGCCAGAACGGCGTGAGAATGCACATCCACCTCAGCGAGACGAAAAGCGAGCATGATACCTGCATCGAGAAATACGGCAAGACCCCGGCGGCGTGGATGAACGATCTGGGAGTGTTCGACGTGCCCTGCGCCGCCGCCCACTGCGTGTGGGTGACGGCAGAGGATCGGGCGCTGCTGCGGGAAAAGAACGTCAGCGTGATCCACAATCCCACCAGCAACATGAAGCTGGGCAGCGGGTTCGCGCCGGTTCCGGAGCTGCTGGCAGAGGGTATCAACGTGGCGCTGGGCACCGACGGCGCCGCCAGCAACAACAATCTCAACATGCTGGAGGAGCTGCATCTGGCGGCCATCCTCCATAACGGATACCGCCATGACGCGGCCATCCTGCCGGCGGCGCAGGTGCTGGACATGGCGACGATCAACGGTGCGAAATTGCAGGGCCGGGACGACACCGGCGCCATCGAGGCCGGAAAGCGGGCGGATATCATGGCTATCGATCTGAGCGCGCCCCACCTTGTCCCGCATCTTGACACGGCGGGACTGGCGGTGTACAGCGCACAGGCCGCCGACGTTTGCATGACCATGGTGGACGGCAGAGTGCTGTACGAAAACGGCGAATACCTGACGCTGGACAGGGAGCGGATATTATACGATGCCAGAGCCGCCGCCAAGCGGCTGTACGGCGTGTGAGAGAAAAGGAGAACACACATGGAACGAGCAGACAAGGGCCTTGCCTTTATGATGCAGTATGAAAACGTGGCGTGGTACGATGGCGGCGAGGTGCGCATTCTGGATCGCCGGGTGTATCCCCGCAGGGTGGAATTCGTCACCTGCCGCACCCACAGAGAGGTGGCGCAGGCGCTGACGGACATGGTGACCCAGTCCACCGGCCCCTTCACCGCCGCCGCCATGGGTATGGCGCTGGCGGCCTGGGAGTGCCGGGACAGGACGGCGGAGCAGCAGGTGGCCTATCTGGAGCAGGCCATGGACACCATCTCCCACGCCCGGCCCACCACCGTGGGACGGATGCAGTTGATCTGCGGCGGCTGTCTGGAGGTGGCAAAGGCTGCCATCGCGCAGGGCGTGCCTGATGTGGCACTGGCCATCCGGGACTACACGGTGGCCACCAACAACCGGCGCTATAGCCGGGTGGGCCAGATGGCAAAGCATCTGGTGGACAAATTTCCTGACAACGGCACCGTCATGACCCAGTGCTTCGGCGAGACCATTGTAGCCATGATGCTGAAGGAGTGCCGGGAACGGGGCAAAAGCATCCGCCTGTTCTGCCCGGAGACGCGGCCCTATTTTCAGGGCGCACGGCTGACGGCCACCGTGTGTCACGACATGGGGTTTGACGTGACGGTCATTACCGACAACATGCCCGCCTACGTGATGCAGCGGGAGCATGTGGACGTGTTCACCTGTGCCGCCGACGCCATCTGCTGCGACGGCTATATCGCCAACAAGGTGGGCACCTTCCAGATCTCCATTGCTGCCAATTATCTGGGCGTGCCGGTGTACATCAGCGGCATTCCCGACAAGGGCCATCCTACCGTGGATACCGTACACATCGAGATGCGGAACCCGCAGGATACGCTGGAGGCCATGGGGGTAAAGACCGCCGCCGACGGGGTGAAGGGCTACTATCCCGCCTTCGATATCACGCCGCCACAGCTCATCACCGGTGTGGTGACGGATCTTGGCATCTATTCCCCCTATGAGCTGAAAAAATATCTGGAGGTCAGTGAACTCGGCCCCTATGAAATGGTAGTTTAAGAAAAGTAAATGATTGTTCTATTACGAAAAGAGGGTATAAAATGGAGTATTCTCACAAGGAACTGCGGCAGGAGATGGTGGACGTATGTCTGGAATCTCTGCATGAGGGGATGTTCACCGGAACCAGCGGCAATCTCAGCGTGGCGCTGGGGGACGGCACTATGCTTATCACCCCCACGTCGGTGCGCTATACGGTGATGCGGCCGGTGGATATTGTGCGGTGCGATCTGGACGGCAATATCATTGAAGGCGAATTGCAGCCCTCCAGCGAGTGGCGGATGCACGCCGCCGTATACCGGGCCTATCCGGAGCACAAGGCCATTTTCCACACCCATTCCCCCTACGCCACGGCGTTTGCGGTAGTGCATAAGCCCATTCCCCCGGTGCTGATCGAGACGCAGATCTTTCTGAACGGCGGCGTGGAATGCGCGGAATACGCCACGCCCGGCACCTTTGCCGTGGGGGAAAACGCCGTGCCGTGCCTGAAGGATGGCCGGGGCGGCTGCCTGCTGAACAACCACGGTGCGCTGGCGGTGGGCAAGGACTTAAACGAGGCCCGCACCCGCGCCCAGTACATCGAGGACAGCGCACGCATTTATCATTATGCTCTGCAGATAGGAGAACCTGTGGTGCTGGCGAAGCTGTAATAAGCGGCAAAGGATACTTCGTAAGGGCGGACAGAGTCGTCCGCCCTTACGAAATAACGGAGGATCCGTGGCAAATGACACGGATCCTCCGTTATTAAATAATTATTTACTTACGCAATTCCTGCCCAGGTGGCCAGAATTCCCACTACTTCCCGGCAGGCATAACCCGCGCCCAGGAACCACGGACTGAAGCATCCGGCGGACTGGGCTTCCAACCCCGCCTGACGGGCGAAAAGCTGGCCCCGGTACTGGTGGAAATTATCGCTGGCGATAACTACATGAGTATCCAGCCCATTCTCCCGGATGATATCTGCGGCGAACAGCAGGTTCTCCCGCGTGTCAAAGGATTTCTCCTCGGCGTAGATCCGTTCCGGGGCAATACCCATGGCCATCAGCTCACGGGCGGCGCAGCCGCCCTCCGTCACCGTCTCATTGCTGTTGTCCCGTCCACCGGTGGTGACGCAGACCGCGTCGGGGTGGGCGGTCAGGTATTGGTAGGCGGCTTCAATGCGGCCTTGCAGCATCATACTGGGGCGACCGTTGTACACCTGACACCCCAGCAGCACCACCGTTTCCGGCGCGTCATCGCCGGAGGGACGGTCGGCGGCGGCAAGCCCCATAACGGCCAGCACCGCCAGCGCCACGGCCAACACCAGCCCCACGCCGGACAGCAGCACCGCCTTCAGCCATTTGGGAAAGCGGCGGAAGAAGCCGGGGAAGAAGCACCAAGCCGCCGCCAACAGCAGCAGCGCCGCAGGCCAGAACATGCCGATATGGCATACGCCGATGGCCAGCGGCATCAGGAAATAGACCGCTCCCAGCAGCGAGAGCGTGCCAAGGATGGGTAACAGCATACGATCAGTTCTCCGCGATATGGTTGGCAATGCGCTGCATAATCATGTCCAGCGCCACCAGATTGTGCCCGCCCTCCAGCACGATAATGTCGGCGTACTTGCGGGTGGGCTCCACGAATTGCTCATGCATGGGCTTGACGGTGGTCAGATACTGCGTCACCACCGATTCCAGCGAGCGGCCACGCTCCTCCACGTCCCGCAGGGCGCGGCGCAGGATACGCACGTCGGCGTCGGTCTCCACGAAAATTTTGATATCCAGCAGATCACGCAGGGACTTGTTCTGGAAGATCAGAATGCCCTCCACGATCACCACCTTGGTGGGGTGCACCTCCACCGTTTTGTCGGTGCGGTTGTGGATGGCGTAGTCGTACACGGGACAGTGGATGGTCTCGCCCCGCTTCAGGGCCTTCAGATGCTCGATCATCAGATCGGTGTCGAAGGCGTCAGGGTGGTCGTAGTTCTGGCGGCAGCGTTCTTCAAAGGAGCAGTCCTGCCGCTTGTAGTAGTTGTCATGATGTACCACGCTGATGTTGCTGCCGAACCGCTCAGCCAGATGCTCGGTCAGGGTGGTTTTGCCGGAGCCGGTGCCGCCGGCCACGCCGATAAAAATGGTATTCATGGGGAACGCCTCCCTTGCAGTATTCCCCTCTATTATAGGAAGTCATTCCCCGAAAAGCAAGAAAAGATGTAAAAAAACGATGAATTTCCAGCATTTTCAGTTGACGGGACGGCTGTTTTTGGAGTATGATAGCAAAGTATTATTAAGAGTATGTCCTTTGGAGGGAAAAACAGCATGAGCCTGATCAAGTGTAATAAATGCGGAGAAGTGTACTCCGACAGCTATAAAAAGTGTCCTTTCTGCGTGGAAGATGAAGAATACTACAACGGTAAAGTGAAAAAGCGCGGCCACCGCCAGATGGAGAAGCGGAAGAAGGCGCCCAGCGTTGTGGGCCCGGTACTGGTGCTGGCGGTGCTGGTGCTGGCGGGCATTCTGGTGTGGGCCTTTGCCGGCGACACCGTGCGGGGCTGGTTCGGCGGCGACAAGCAGCCGGAGGACGTTGACCCCGGTACGACGCAGAACCAGCCGGTCAATACGCCGGTGGACAACGAGCCGGTGGTCAAGGCACTGGCGCTGGATCACATGTCCCTGCTGATGGCGCCCGGTGAATCGGAGAAGCTGACCGCCACCGGCGGCGCGGAGGAGAGCTATCAGTGGATCACCAGCGATTCCGGCGTGCTGAAGGTGTCTGACGACGGCACGGTCTCCGCCCTGACCGAGGGCAGCGCCGTTGTCACCGTTACCTGCGGCGAGGAGAGCGTGGCCTGCGCCGTCACCGTGCAGAAAAAGGCGGACACCACCACCAACACCCCCGACAACGGAACGACCACCAATAAGCCCGACACCAATACCAGTTCTTCCCTGAAGAATCTGAAGATCAAGACCATGTACGGCACGTATCTGGACAAGAACCCCGACGGCCAGTTTGACATGACGGTCAACAAGGGCGACCCCGCCTGCGAGCTGACGCTGGAGGGCGTGACCGGTACCGCCACGTGGAAAAGCTCCAACACCAATGTGGTGAAGGTCTCTGAGGGCGGCACGGTGGAGCGCGTCGGCTCCGGTACGGCCACCATCACCATCACGCTGGGCAGCGCCACGGCGGAGATCCTGGTGCGCGTCAACTGACAACTGACCTACATACGACACCCGAAAAGCAGCGGCTGTGCCGCTGCTTTTCTTTCGTTTGCGGCATAGGCTTACGAACGGCATAACAGGAAAGGCTCCCTTGTGTAAAGGGGGCTGTCGGGCGTATGCGAGACTGGGAGATTGTCTTGACGGCAGACAACCCCTCCGTCACGGCTTGCGCCGTGCCACCTCCCCTTACACAGGGGAGGCTTTTGACGAGACCGCGTTTCTTGATTTCCTTCACCCGCCTTGTCAAACCCTGCGCCCTGTGGTATAATCGAAACTGGAGAATTATCTTTGGAAAAGGAATCGATATATGACCACGCAGGATTACCGCACCCGCAATCCGCTGCGGATCTTCTTGAGCTACTTCAAGCCCCACTGGAAGCTGTTTACGCTGGATATTAGCTGCGCCGTTCTGATTGCCATGGTGGATCTGGCCTTTCCGCTGATCTCCCGCACGGCGCTGTACCACTGGCTGCCGGAGAAGAACTACCGGGTGTTCTTTATCGTCATGGCGGTGGTGGCGCTGGCCTTTGTGCTGCGGGCAGGACTGTACTACATCGTCACCTACTGGGGCCACACCTTCGGCATTCGTGTGGAGGCGGATATCCGCCGCGACCTGTTCCATCATATGCAGGCGCTGGGCTTCGATTTCTATGACCGCAACCGCACGGGACAGCTGATGAGCCGCCTGACCACCGACCTGTTCGAGCTGACGGAGCTGGCCCACCACGGGCCGGAGGATCTGACCATCTCCGTCATCACCATCGTGGGCGCGCTGGCGGTGATGTTCAGCATCGAGTGGCGGATGGCTATTCTCATCATGGTCATCATTCCGATATTTCTGGTGGTGCTGCTACTGCTGCGGGGCGGGATGAGCCGCGCCTCGGTGGCGGCCAAGCAGAAGACCGGCGCCATCAATGCCGAGATCGAGTCCGGTCTCAGCGGTATCCGCACGGTGAAGGCCTTCGGTAACGAGCGCATCCAGCAGCAGCGGTTCGACTGCGCCAACGAGACGTTCAAAACCGCCAAGCGGGGCTTTCACAAGGAGATGGGGCGGTTCAACGCCACCATGGAGCTGTTTGTGACGCTGCTGAACGTGGCGGTCATTGCCGGCGGCGGCTGGCTGATGATGGGTGGCCGCATGGATTATGTGGATCTGATCACCTTCAGCCTGTATATCACCACGTTTATCACGCCGGTGCGGAAGCTGACCAACTTCGCGGAGCTGTTTTCCAATGGCTTTGCGGGCCTGCACCGCTTTGTTGAGCTGATGGGCACCGAGCCCGCCATCACCGACGCGCCGGACGCCGCGGCGATGCCTGCGGTGCGGGGCGCCATCGACGTGAACGACGTCAGCTTCACCTACGACGGTGCCGACGAGGTGCTGCATCATGTGACGCTGCACGTGGCAGTAGGCGAGACGGTGGCGGTGGTGGGGTCCTCCGGCGGCGGAAAGTCCACCCTGTGCCAGCTGATCCCCCGGTTCTACGACGTGACCGAGGGCAGCATCGCCATCGACGGCGTGGATGTGCGGCACATCCGGCTGGACGATTTGCGGCGGGCCATCGGTGTGGTGCAGCAGGACGTGTTCCTGTTTGCCGGGACGGTGCGGGAGAACATCCGCTACGGCCGCCCCGACGCCTCCGACGAGGAGGTGGAAAACGCCGCGCGGCGGGCAGAGATCTACGAGGACATTCTGGCGATGCCTCAGGGGTTCGACACCTATGTGGGCGAGCGGGGCGTGCTTCTGTCCGGCGGACAGAAGCAGCGGATCGCCATCGCCAGAATCTTTCTGAAGGACCCGCCCATCCTGATTTTGGACGAGGCCACCTCGGCGCTGGACAGCGTCACCGAGGCGAAGATCCAGCACGCCTTCGACCTGCTGGCACGGGGCCGCACCACGCTGATCATTGCCCACCGGCTCAGCACCATCCGCAGTGCCCACCGTATTCTGGTGGTGCAGGAGGGCCGCATCGCCGAGCAGGGCAGCCACGAGGAATTGTTGCGGAAGCAGGGCGCTTACGCCCGGCTGTATCATACACAGAACTTGGGGGAGATACCTTATGAAACAGGAGAAGATCGATCGAATCAATGAGCTGGCCCGCAAGGCCAAGGCCGACGGCCTGACCGTGGAGGAGGAAGCCGAGCGGGAGGCCCTGCGGCTGGAGTACAAGGAGGCCATTCTGGGCAGCCTGCGCAGCCATCTGGAGAACACGTGGATCGTGGACGAAAAGGGCAACAAGCGGAAGCTGCGGCACAAAGGGGAAGAATAAATGGAGTATCATTACGATTATCACAACGACAGGGACGGCGCTCAGCCGCCGCGTCAGTCCAACACACCCCAGCGCACGCCCAATCCCAACGGGCAAAGCAACGATTTCGGCGCGTGGCTGCTGATCGGCATCATGTTTCTGGTGGCGTGGCCGGTGGGACTGATCCTTCTTATTAAAAAGCTTACCGACAATCCCAAGACCAAACGAGCGGCAGCCAACACGGCGGCGCAGGTAAGAAGCCGCGCCCAGCAGGCGCAGGCCCGGACACAAGCTCAGCAGAGCGCCCCGCAGACGGCTCAGCCCGTCCAGCAGGCAAGACCGGCGCAGCCGAAGAAGCAGAGCGCCGTGCAGAAGGTGACGCAGACGCCGCAGCCCTCCGCCGGAGGGGCCAAGGCGCTGAAGATCGTGGGCATCGTACTGGCGGCGCTGGGCGGCGCGGCGCTGCTGAACGTAGCCGCCAACGATCTGGGCTACGCCATCCAGTACGGCGAATGGTGGTACTTCCTGCGGCAGCTGTTCTATCCCGTGGGACTGCTGTCCGGCGGTTTGTCGCTGCTGATCGGCAGCGCCGTCATGAAGCGGAAGATGCGCCGCTACGCCAAGTATCTGGCCTGTGCCGGAACGCGGGACACTATCCCGCTGGCTCATCTGATGAAGGCGGCAGAGGTGGGCGAGGCCAAGGCCGAGCGTGATCTGGAGGCCATGGTGGAAAAGGGCATGTGGGGGCCGGACGCCTATCTGGATCGGGGCAACGACATGCTGTTCCGCACACAGGCGGCGGCCAACGCCTATTTCTCCGCTAAGCGCGCCGGAGAGCAGCGGCAGGCCGCCGAGACGGCGGCGCAGAACGCCGACGGCTACGAGGGGATGCTGCTGGCCATCCGCCGTGCCAATGACCGCATCGATGACGAGGTGCTCAGCGCCAAGATCGACCGGCTGGAGACCGTTACCGGCCAGATCTTCAAGGTGATCCAGGAGCAGCCCGCCAAGAAGAATCAGGCCAGCACCTTCCTGAACTACTATCTGCCCACCACCCAGAAGCTGCTGGACAGCTACGCCGACTTTGAGGAAGCGGGCGTCAGCGGGCAGAATCTGGATCAGGCCAAGTCCCGCATCGCGGACACCATGGACAACATCATCGCCGGGTTCGAGCATCAGCTTGACGCTTTGTATCAGGACGCCGCCATGGATATCGACAGTGATATCCGGGTGATGGAGACCATGCTGCGGCGGGACACCGCTACCGCGGCGGACGACTTCGGGCTGGACGGCGGTACCGCCGTGCAGATGCCCGATACGGAAATCGAATGATAGAAAAGAAAACAGCACGGCTTTGACAGGTGGCCGTAAAACAGTTCATGGAGCGTATCGGTATCGATACGCTCCATTTCTCATGACAACATGCTATGTAACGGGGGGGCAGATACTTGGCTCTCCCTTTGGGAGAGCTCAGCCTGTCAAAGAACGCCAGTTCTCGTTATGCGAGAGCTGGCGTTTTAGTCGTATCAAAGAAGAAATAGGGCAGAAAAACAAAGAAA
>JABLTK010033228.1_pt1 | contig 11252 bp, 5 predicted proteins | sample 7160131 | NCBI WGS metagenome assembly JABLTK01 (sample SAMN14651221, study PRJNA627086) | human gut metagenome | isolation source: feces | host: Homo sapiens
ACACATGCAAGTCGAGGGGAAAATGTCAAAATGTCGCAAATATCAGCACATTTATCCTGTAAATTTTAAAATTTTTTAATAGACCCCTTGCAATGACGGCTACATCTGTGCTAAAATAGCAATTGTTATACAAAAGTTAAAAACCTATGGCGGGGGTGGAGCCCCGCCATAGGTAGATAAGATGCAACGCACACAGTTCTATCCGGTTAGCATGAAAGCGATTGCGAGCACAGCGTGGGCTGTACACGTCACGAAGTAGATAACTTCCAGGAAGAGACGGATGGTGTCAATCCAGCGGTAGTTTTTATTCATTGTCTTCGCTCCTTTCGGTTCATGTGCATTGATAGCTGACCTGTGTGCGTTGCATCGCTATCCTATAGACAAACCGCGAGGGCATTCGACAATATGTTATATATGATACTCATTCTGCACAAGAAAAGCAAGAGGTTTTTTTCATAAAGATTATATTCTTTTTTGTCGCAATAGGAGAATTTTATGCCACATCTGCAATTCAACTTGCTTTTGGGGACATATAGTGTTATTCTATGACTCGCACGTTTAAGCGGACCGAAGGATTTCCCTTCTGGTCCGCTTTTTTATAAATTTATAAAGATGGGGATATCAATACTTTATCTCGCCACTATCCGGCTCAGGGATTTGACGTCGTTGACGGGTCTTGGTTTCGCTTTCTGTGCTACTATTTTCTTCCTGAACTGTTTATCTGCGTGTATATGCCCTATACATTTGACGCCGTTATTTCCTGAGAACCCGTCCAGTAACAGTCCCAAGCATCCAGTTTCCAATCACATGATACATTGAGTGCAAAGCCGGTTGCTCCGGGACGATATTTCTGCACAAGGAAAGTAACTCTAATGTTTCCCGAGAGTAAACGCGGATATCGTACCCGTTCAAAAGTGAAAATCAAATTTTCTTCATCCAGCAGAGTAGCATTATCTGGAGATTCTCCATAAGATGAATAGGAAAGCTTAATCCCATTCGTCCTGCAATACGCTCCTATTCCATCTACCGCACAGTCATAATCACTCTTATTCAGATCATTTAAGCATAGTACGACTGCACTCGCCCCCATATTTGCCTCTGGGTACATTCCATATAGGATGTCAAATACCTCTGCAAATGCTGCTGTGCGGTCAGGGATATTGTCAGGTGGATTTCGGGCTATTATCCTATTGATTGTACTTCCTATAATCAGTAAACAGACTAAGATTACTAAAAGCAGTAGGAGTCTGGTCCGCATCGTTTTACTCATAACTACCTCCAACAGATCTTGCTTCACCGACAGCACAGGAAAAGAGCATATACGCCGCACTTTATCCAACTGAAACTACCGATAAACCATGGCAACTTATACTTGCACCACGAGGAATCCTGATGTAAAGTTTCAGCACCGCCCATTATCGATCTCATTTTCATGCATGCCTTTTCTGAATAACACGTCAATGCTTAGACAGAAAGCCACCGGCAAATGCCAGTGGCTTTCTGTGCGTAAAGAGGGGGATTTACCAATACTTAGGATAACTGCTGGTGCTTTGCTGATGCTTTGCGTACTCCCACCAGGGGACTTGATTGACGAAGTCTGTCAGCTTGTCCCAGAACTGGTCGGCCAGCGTACCCTTGTCCACGTAAACCGTGACAGTATAGGTCTTGGTGCTGCCATCCTCCATGGTGGCCGTATAGGTCACGGAGTTGGTGAAGTTCACTGTCTCGCCACTACCGGGCGTCAGGGATTTAACTCCGTTGGTGGAGATAGTGGGAGTCAGCTTTGTCACATCCGTGCCGCGGGGCATGGTGATGGTAATGGTGTTAGTGGTGTTGTTCACCGCGCCAGCCACGCCGTTGATGGAGAAGCTGGTGATGCCCTTGGCGGTCGTGGTGGCCGTCTCCCACTTACAGGTGATGGTCACATTTCCTCCGGGCATGGTGAAGCGGTTTCCGGTGATCTTCACCGTCTCACCGCCAGCCACGGCCAGCGAGTAGGACAGAGAACCCTCTACCATCTGATAGCCGCTGTCGGGCGTGACGGTGACGATGATTTCGTCGCCCTTGTCCGCCTTAGTTCGGTTGGTGGTAATGGTGCCGCCCTTGGGAGCGTTTGCGGTGATGGTGAACTTGCCGGTATCCGGCGTCTCGCTGCCGCCATAGACGGGGATCTCCACCTTCAGGGCAGTGCTCTCGCCTCCGGAGGCGTTTACGACCACAATGTAAATGTCACGGGCGTCCTCGGTCAGATTGCTGAGGGTGATGGTGTTCTCACCCTTGACGGCAGATGTGCCGTTCTTGCTGGTATCCACCGTGGGTGCTGCCGCACCGTGATCCACCACCTTGTAGAAGTAGTTGCCTGCCTCGCTGGAGGTAAACTTCACGGTTGCACCGGTCTTGCTGGTGCGGGTGGCGGAGCCGTTGGACAGTGTGGGAGCGTTGGGGGCGGTGTACTCGATTGCCACCGTGTAGGTCTTGGTGGAGCCATCCTCGGCGGTCACCGTGAACGTCTTGCTGGTATTGACACTGATGCCACACATCGCGTCACCGCTATTCCAATAGGGTGCGCCATCCGCATCGTTCCAGCCTTCCTCCTGCTTGACGGATACACCGGTGTGAAGCACCTGCATGTAAACATCCGGCGCAGAGCCAATCTTGTTGATCAGGGTCTTGTCCGTATTGGAGGGCAGCGTGATCGTCCACGTCGTACCGCTGAGCTTGCCCTCGGCGATCACGGACTTGTCGGCATCCAGCAGCTTGACGGCGGTGATGTCCTTCGTGGTGCTCTTGGTTCTGGTGATGGTCACCGTGTAGTCCTGCGTGGAGCCGTTCTCAGCCGTCACCGTGAAGGTGGCAGCCTTATCCAGCTCCATACCGCAGACAGCGCCTTCCGTCCAGTTCTTGCCCGGATCGTCCTTTTTGGCAACCGTGGCATAGTCGGAGACCGTCAGCTTCAGGATCATCTCGCCCAGCTTGCTGGTGTCGCTACCGGCGGGCAGGGTAAAGTCGATGGTCTTCTTGGCATTGTCGATCTTCACCGTGGCCGGAGATGTTGTATCACCGGCCTTCGCCAGCAGGAGTGCATTCGTGATCTCCTTCGCGCTGCTCTTGCCTCTGACAATGAGAACCGTGTACGCCTGCGTATCGCCGTTTTCAGCGGTAACAACGAAGGTCTTAGTCTCGTTCAGCTTCATGCCGCAGAGCTGGCCGCCAGCAGGCCAGTTGTCCCCGGCATTCTCCAGCTTAATAGAAGCGTACTGAGAGCAGGTGAATTTCAGCGTCATGGCGGCCACATCGGCATCGGTGGTGCCCACAGGCAGCGTGAAGGTAACCGTCTTGTTCTGTTCGCTGATATCCGCCTTCACGGAGGCGCCGCCCGTCTTGGTCAGGACAGCCTCCGTGATTGCCTTTTCGTTGCTCTTCTCGCGGTTGACTGTGACCGTATACTCCTGTGTATCGCCGTTCTCAGCCGTTACCACGAAGGTGGCGGGAACGCCCAGCTTCAGGCCGGAGCGCAGACCGGCAGCGGGCCAGTTGTCTTCGGCATCTTTCAGCTTGACCGCCGCACGGGGGGAGCAGGTGAACTTCAGGATCATCTCGCCCAGCGTACTGTCAGTCGTATCGGCGGGAACCGTGAAGGTCACGGCATGGTCATCCTCGTCGATCACAGCCGCAATATCGCCCAGCGTTGCGCCGGTAAGTGCCTTCTTATCGCTGGGGGCGCGATGGATCACAACGGTGTACTCCGCCGTGGTGGTGCCATCCTCCGCCGTAACGACAAAGGTCTTTTCCTCGTTCAGCTTCATACCGCAGGCTGTGTCGTTGACCCAATCCGCCTCGGCATCCTTCAGCTTGATGGACGCATACTGCGAGCAGGTGAACGTCAGCGGCATCGTGGCCACGGCGCTGTCCTCGGTGTCGGCGGGAACCGTGAAGGTCACGGTCTTTCCTGTCTGATCGACGACGCCGTCCACATTGTCCAGCTTTGCGCTGTCGATGGCGCACTGGGTACTCTTGGCGCGGATGACGGTGATGGTGTAGTCCGCCTTGGCGGTACCATCCTTCCCAATGCGGCACTTCTCAGAGCGGACGGTGAAGGTGACCGGCGTATCCAGCGTCATACCGCAAGCCTTGCCATCTTCCGGCCAGACGCTACCGTCAGCGGTGACAACATCCGCGTACTTGGAAACGGTGAACTTCAGCACTGCCGCGGCCAGCGTGTCCGCGTCGGTATTGGCCGGGACCGTGATGGTGTAGCTGGTACCCTTGTTTTCGACCGAGGCGCTGGGGATGGCCAGCTCCACATCCTTCAGCACGCAGGCGGTGCTGGCCTTATCGGGATCGACGGCGAAGATTGCCGTGGCGGTGATGCTGTTGTCGGTGGCGGGCATGGTGAAGGTGGCCTGATTGGCATTACCCTCCACAGGCGTTGTGGGGATCAGCGTGTCGGAGCCAGCCTCCTTGACCTCCCAGCCGGTCAGCGTGTAGCGGTCACCGGGGGTGGCGGTCAGGGTGACGGTCTGCCCTTCAAAAACAATAGACTGGCTGGGAGACGCCTCGCCGTTTCCGATGGCAACCGCCGCACTACCCATAGCGGGGTCAGCCTTGGCGGTCACGGCGGCAAAGATCTTCGACCGGAACTTCGCCGTGATCTGGACGTTGTCCCCCGCCAGTTTGACGCTGGGGTAGCCGCTAACATCATTGTATGTCACATACTCCGGGTCATTCGCGCGGTCAACATCGTCGATCATGATCTCCCAGCCGAGAAGCACCCAGGATTCCTTCCAGTTACCATCACTGTTGAAATTCACAATGGCCGTACTTCCTGTACGGTACACATACTGGGTATCGCGCGTGTTGCCGTTGACCGTGACCGCCGGGGCCCCGTTGGGGGTGGAGCCCCACGTGACCGTGGTGCCGACGTTTTTAAATTCCGCGAAAAGCGTGACATCCGCATCCGGCATCTTGAAGGTCACCGTATTCGTCTTGCACTGTTCCTCGGTCAGTTTGATGCCGGTCTCGTCCTTCCATTGCACAAAGGAAAACTCGTACATAGGGCTTTCACTATACGGCTCCGCCGTCGCCGTAACGGTCTCGCCCTCGAAGGCGCTGGTTATGGGGGTCCCGCTCTGATTGGTGAAGACAACATTGCCCTTCCGGTTTCCGTCCTTGTCGCCCTGGTCTTCCCAAATCAGCGATGTGGAGGCGGACAGCGAATGGGCAACGGCAAATTTCGGAACATCAAAGCTTACCGTCACATTGTCCAGTCCTTCGCTCTTGGCCAGAATGTGAAGCTTCTTGGCCCCAGCCGTCAGGCCGGTAAGCTGGATCGTGTTGGCGTAGCGCCGCAGCGCTGTGGTCTCGGCCGTTTCGTCAAACGAGGGTCCCTCGTCGGCCTCTGTCACAGCGTAGTAATAGGTGCCCGCGACATTGGACTTTATATAGATGGTGGCCGTATCCTCCGCCGTGCGGTTCACGGCAATGCTTTCCAGTGTGATCTCCGTTGGTGTTTCGATCGGTTGGTCCGATCCATCCAGAACGGTAAGATTATATCCGTACTTTGTCCCATCCGCGGTGGTAAAGCAGATTATGTCGCTCCTTGTAGTAGCGGTCGTACTATTGCCAGCCGTTATAATATTTGTCGCCTGCTTTCCACTGGCTGTCGCGTACTGGGTAATCAGGTCGCTGTTTGCCAGTGTATATACCGGCGTCACATACGCTTTACGTTTTCTCACATTTCCAGTTGGTACACCGTTTGTATAAACTTTTATCTCGCCTAAGACATAGTCGCACTCAGTCTTATTAACGGATTCCTGTGGTCCATCAGGGTAGTTTTTCCATTCAACTCCTATTGGTGTACCATCTTTTCCTGTGTTAAACTTTGGGCTACTAAAAAAATCAACGTCGACCATCTCAAATGAGGTCAAATACGGGTATTGCGCAGACTCCTCCGCATACGTCCGGTCGCACAGGCCAGCCAGCAGCAGCACTGTCAACAGCAGCAACGGCAGAATCGTTTGTTTGTGTTTTTTCATATAACTCTCCTTGCACGGGAACCGGCCCCCTCATGCGGCGGCCAGTTCCCGATGCCGGGAGGGCAGGCAGACGCCTGCCCTCCCGGCAGGGTGTACGTTTACCAGGGGTGATGCGTATAGTCGCAGCAGATGAACCAGCAGATCTTGTCACCCGCGCTCAGGGTATAGCTGGCAGCGCCGATGGGAGGCGTGTTCCAGTTCTCATAGAACTTGGGATTGGTCGCCATCTCGCTCCGATCCGGGCCGTCGGTATACATCCAGCCGGACATGGAGCCGAAGGTGAACTCACCGACGCCGTTCAGGGTCGCCATATAGGTGCAGCCCGCGGGGACCTCAGAATCAAGCTCATTTGCAACAGCAAACTTGCGCATGATGTCCATCACGGTTTCACCGGCAGTGACCGTGATAGTGCCATAGGTGATGTTAGCTGCGTCATCCGCGCTGGCAAAATACCTATGCGCCATGTCAATCAGATCATCAACAGCGTCTGTTACAGTATAGTCATCTTCGAGTAGATCGCCGTTCTTGTATGCAGTCGAATTGACCGCCTCGGTAAAGTCAAAGCCGTATTCGATCTTAAAGGTATTGGTATCGGTGGCAAACACATAGTAGTTGCGGCTCTCGGTGCCGTTGGTCAGGATCAGCTTGGGCGCTCCGGTGCTAAGATCCAGGGTGTTGGTGGTGGCGTTGTAGCAGCCGGAAGCGGTCGTGTTCGTGGGCAGAGAGAGGGTGGCCGGAACGCTGGCACGGGAAGCCGGTACCGTGTTCAGGCTCGCGTTGACATTATAGTTGATAAAGGTCCACTTGCCATCCTTGTTCGACTTGGTGTTGCCCATGAAGGGATTCTGCACGTTGGTAGCAGAGATCGCAGTATTCGTTGCATCACCGACAACGATGCTGATAATGCGCAGGGGGTCGTTTCCGTCAATGGCAACGGCGCCGCTGGGCAGACCGGCAGCCAGCTTATAGGTCTTGCTGGTCGTGACGCCGCCCTCGGAGGTGCTGATGATCACGGTATAGACCTTGTTGAGCAGGTTCACATTCGTCGCCGTGCGGACATTGCCCGCACCCGTGAAGGAAAGGTCGCCGTTGATGGTGGCGCCGGCATTGCTCAGGTTGATCACCACGTTGGTGCTCTTCAGGCCATTCTCGGTGCCGCCGGCCACCATGGCGCGGATATAGATCTGGTCGCCGGTATTGCTGTCCTTCTCATAATAGGCGGTGGTGCCGCCAATGGTGATGGAGGACACGGCGTCAATGGAATTGACGGTCGTGCGGGTTACGGAGGTCGTTGCTGTGTTATCGGCAAACGCCATGGTGCTGAGAGACAGCGCCATAACGAGAGCCAACAACAATGCGGTGATCTTCTTCGTCATTTTCATGTTGTTTCTCCTTTACTAAATGTTGTTTTTGTTCCACATGCGTCAGGTTCTCGCTTTAGCCCTGCGTATCACTCCTTCCACTAACCCGTGAGCCTGTTCATTGGCTCAGTGCTATTTCAAAGCCGTAGGAACGGCTGCTTGACCCATTCTCTATAATCAGATCCCGATGTTCCAGCGTCAGATCCAGCACCATGCGGCCGCCCAAATCTGCCTTCAGGCAGGGACTCTCTCCACTGACGGACGCGCCGTCCGCCAGCGTAATGTTGGCTGTGCAGTTCTGGAAATCCGTTTCTATCGGCAGTGTGATGCGGATGACGTATTCCGCATCCTTTCCGCTGCCGCGCTGCTCCACCGTGCCGATGCTGTCACCGATGATAAACTCCCGGATAGCCAGCGGGTCGCTGTTTCCGCCGCAGCCGCCCAGCACTAGGCTCACGGCCAACAGCAGAAGCAGCATAATTCTCGCGCCGCGCTTCATCCCGCCGCCTCCTTCAGCCGCAGGCAGTAGCTGCGGCTGTAGCCGTCGTTCCACACCGTCACGCAGGGGTCCTCCACCGTCAGATCCACCACCAGCGCCGTGCCGTCCATGGACACGATGCAGGGCTCGGTCTCGTCCAGCGTGGCCCCCTTGGCCAGCTTCAGCTTCAGCGGTACGGCGGTCACGTCCATGCCCTCCGTGCGGGGGATGAACACCACGCAGCTCAGGCCCGTCTCCTGTCCGCCCCAGTTCTTGGTGACGGACACGGTGCACTCGGTTTCTCCGCATTTGGCGGAGAGGATATCCCACTTGCTGCCCTGCTGGGCAGCAGTCGCCTTCCCGCCGCAGCCTGCCGCCAGCATCAGCAGCAGGCACAGCAGCGCCAGAAGGATGGTTTTCGTTCTTCTCATGGTCTCAGCTCCAATCCCGCTTGGTGTGGCTGGTCTGGTGGTCGGTCACGTCCGTGTTGTCACCCAGCTTGTCCCACAGCTGTTGGGAAACGCTGCGCTCGTACTTCACGGTGACTGTATAGCTGCTGGTGTCCTCGCCCAGTGTCACGGTGTAGACCACCGGTGCGGTGAGGTTCACCACCTCGCCGGACACGGGACTGACCACCGCGCCCGCCGTCACGGTAACGGAGGGGGCTACCGCCGTCACGTCCGTACCGGCAGGAAGCGTCACGGTGATGGCGCCTGCGCTCTGGTCGATGACGCCGTCCACCCCCAGCACGGAGAACGCCGTGATCTTCGCGCCGGTGACCGGCGTCACGGGGGTGTCCCCGCCGCCGCTACCGCTGGCGGAGATCAGCTTGCCCTCCCTGTTCAGCACGGAAACAGTGTAGGTGCGGGACACGACGTTTTCATCGCCCGCCACGATGTACTGCACCGCCTTGGAGAAGTCCTGGGGCAGTCCGGGCGCGGGAGAGCAGACCTTTGTCCCCGGCCCCAGCGTCACATCCGGCGCGAAGGACGTGCTGGACAGATTGCTGTCATCCACGCCGGACACGGTGATGGTGTTGGCCTTGTTGTCGATGATGCCGTCATAGACCGTGCCGCCGATGGTAAGGCTGAAGGCGGAGATAGACGCCTGCGTCCGGGCCGTGGCCTTGATGCGGTACGTTCGGGTGTTGGTCCCGTCGCCGGAGGTGATGGTGAAGGTGGTCCAGTCCGACAGGTCCATGCCCCGCTTGCCGTCCAGCGACGGCGTGGCAGTGGCTCCGTAGGACAGTCGGGCGTAGATCATCAGGTTGGCGGTGTCCTTTCCAGCGTCGATCAGCAGCTCAATATCCGTGCTGTCCGCGCCGGTGGTGATGTTCTTGCCCAGGATATCCAGATCCCGCAGGATGTTGGCGTCCTTCAGCGTAATGGTGTCGGTGTAGATCTCCGCGCCGGAGGGGTCTACCTCGTCGGAGAGCTTGACCACCACATAGTAGGTCTTGGTGGTCTTGCCGTCCTCCGCCCGCACGGTAAAGGCGGTCTTGGCGTCCTTTACGAAGGTAATGCCCTTGGAGATATCCTGCACGATCGTCGCACCCTCAGACAGTTCAATCTGCGGGTGCATATCGTTCAGCGGCGTACCGGCAGGCAGGGTCACGGTGATGATGTTGTCTCCGCCCTCAGTGGTAAACACGCCCTGCTTGCCCTCCAGTGTAAAGGAGGTAATGTCCGCCTCGGTGGACAGCTTACGGGAGAAATCGAAGCGTTGGTAATACAGAGAATAGGGGTGTCCCGCGCCGCCGCCATTCAGGAAGCCCAGATACCACTGTGTGGCATAGCAGCCCTGATAGGTGGCCATGGCATTCTTGGGTGTCGTGTTGCTGTGGGCAAAATAGCCCTCGTCAAAGTCGGCGTAGTTGAGGAACGAGGTCAGCACGCTGTCCTTTCCGTTGTTGAGGCGCACATCTGTATGGACGTCAACGCCCATAGCGGAAAGAGCGCAGATGATCTGGGACGCACCCTCAGAGGTATATACGCCGCCCCACTGGACGCCGAAGGGGTTGTCAAAGGGGTCGGTGCCAAAGCTGTCCATAACAATGTCAAAGCCCTCCCACAGCTTAGCCTTGACCCGCTCGCCGTACACCGGATCGTTCTGATAGGGTGCGATAGACTGCATCAGCATGGTGACCATATCCAAGCCAAAGCCGTCCGACAGATACTTGTGGTTCAGGATCGTCTCCAGCAGCTTTTCCCGCGTCCACACGGCGTTTTCAGGGATAGTATAGTTACCCATATCCAGTGCGTTCAGGGCAAAAATGGGACCGTTGATGGTATATCCGCCGCTGTAGTTATAGAGGACTGCGGCAAGGTCGTCTACCTTGTTTCCCTTGGCGTCAATGAAGGGTTCGCCGTTGTTGTACTTGGACAGCTTGGAGCAGTCGATGCCGCGGGCGGTCAGTGTCATGATCTTGCGGTCAATGTTGGTCATGGCCACATTGGTGGTGGTGTCCAGCCGCTTGATGCACTCCGCGATGGAGAAGCCGTCGTCAAGATTACCCAGCTTCTTCTGGTAGAAGCCCAGGTTCATCCATTCCCAGTCCTCCCACGCGCCTGCCGTTGTCCGGCTGTACCGCTGGTTGATCTTGCCGACCAGGGACTCCATCTTCGCCTTGTAAGGATTCTCTGCTTGCTCCTGAGAAACCGTTACAGTGACGGTATAGGTATTGGTGGAGCCGTTCTGCGCCTTGACCTTGTACTGTACCGGCTTGCTGAAGTCCTGCGCTTCACCGGAGGCCGGTGTGACCGTGGCGAAATCCGATACACGGATGGTCGGTGCAAAGGTGGTGCCGGTACCAGCGGGCAGCACCAGTGAGATCGTACCATTCACCTGATCGATCACGCCTGCCGCCGCGCCATAGGTGAAGGACAGTATCTGTCTGCCTCTTGCCACCGCCGTGCGGGTAATGGTCACCGTATAAGTACGCACTCTGCCGTCTTCAGAGGTAACGGTGTAGGTGTTTTCGCCCACCTTCAGCGTATCAGGCTCGACGAGCACCGCAAACTCGGAAAAGGTGATCTCCGGCTTTACAGCCGCCAGATCCATGGCGTAAGGGATGGTGATGGCAATGTTGTCGCCATTGATCACGCCCTCTGCGTCGCCCAGCTTATAGGAGGTGATGTAATTCTCCGAGGACTTTTTGGCGGTGATGGTCACCTTGTATTCCGTCCGCAGGTCAAAGTTGCTGTTGGTCACCACCAATGGCAGTGGTTCTGTTTTGGAGTTGGTAAAATCAAAAGAATCGCTGCCGGTAAAGTCGGTGCCGTTGATGGTGACCGCCGTGCCGGTATGGACCACCACCGGCGTGATAGCGCTCAGGTCGGTGCCCTCCGGCAAATTCTCCGAGGACTTTTTGGCGGTGAT
>JABLTK010025359.1_pt1 | contig 11249 bp, 12 predicted proteins | sample 7160131 | NCBI WGS metagenome assembly JABLTK01 (sample SAMN14651221, study PRJNA627086) | human gut metagenome | isolation source: feces | host: Homo sapiens
ATCCACGATGAACAACTTGGTGTAGTCCTCGAGGATCTGGTGGAGCTTGGTGAAGTACAGCTCCTTCTTTTGTCTAGCAGACATCTGAGTCTTCATTGCACGTTGAGTGTCTTGAATTACCACTAAGCAACTGTTAGCATGGTATACACAATCAAACAATCAACACTTACCACAATTGTGGCAAACCAACAATTCGGATCATTGGGCAAGTATGGCCCAATTGTGGATATGTTGGATCAACAAACATAACAACACAGCACTACATAGAAAAATGAGTGAGAACCTCTTCTGGAGGTTCTCCAAAGTCATAATCCAATGGATTAACAATCTGTACCGCAACCTCCTTTGATTGCTGATATCCATTCAAAATACAATCCACAAGCGAAGTACTCAACATTTTCAATTCCTCTGTCGGTTGAGGCAATTGAAGAATCATTGTCTTAACACGATCACATAGCTCCTTATCTCGCAAAAAGACAGTACACGAACACTCTATTTCTTACACTCCACTTCCACACTTACGATAAAGAGACAAACGATACAACACAAGGAGGAAGTATATCTTATTGTCATCACTGACATAACCTTGGATATTGGAAGAGAGAAGGACCATCAGACCATTATCAATAAGTCGTTGGGCATTCTCTATGGATCATTCTCTCTTCATTCTCTATACCTTCACAGTGTATATATCTACACAGAAGAGTTGTTGCATTCTCTAACCCGACTTGAGTGTTGAGACATGACAAGAATGCGCTCTGATATGCATCGGCTGCAGTTTTATCGAATTCCAATAACAGAGCAGCTAAGAATCATTCTTCTCCTCAATCTATACGATCCTGTTTGAAGTCATCCCATAGATTCATAGCTCGATTCACCACTTGTTCATATTGTGCTCCTTTGTACACTTCATCAAACATCTGTTGGACAACTCTACTTCGGAGTTCTCCAGGGGCACTGAGTGAACGAATAACTCCTTCAAGAACTGAGATTGCTAGTTCGATCGTGGCTTCCGTACTGCTCATACACTCAATACCATGCAAGAGAGAATGAATAAGAGATTCCTCTTGGCAAAGAAGGCCTGCCTGGAGTAGACGATCCAATACCTCCAGAATGGTCTGCACGGCAGAAGTATCCGAAGCTTCTCGTTCCAGTGCCTCCACACAAATCTGAAAGACCATCTTCCCATCTTGCACACCGAGCTTATCATGATTTGCTATTTATCAGAAGTCATTCATTTCCTTACCTGGAAGCAATCGGAGTAGTGGAGTACCAAATACAACAAATGGAATATCTTCTTTGTGACACTGATATGTCTCAAATAGAGTCTGTAAGCCTCCTTTACTCACAAATTCCTGTCGGAAGTCAGGGACTTGTCCCAATAATGTCATAATTTCACACATATTCGTCACATCACTTTCATCATCTCCCATCTGGCTTAGGATGTTCACAGCATATTCGACAATCGATTGTCCTATTACCAAATAGTCCCCTTCATCTTTCGGCGATTCTACAGTATTATCTGGCTTAAACAGAATAAGAGGACGGTCTAGGAGTAAGAAATGAGCCTAGAACAAACGCATAATCCTTCTGCATGTAATATCACATCGAAGAATACGAAGAAGAGAATCACAAATCAGATTGGAACAACGCAGGAAGAACCGTCGTAGTCCGGGGTGATTTGGTAATTCAATACCTGCGTGTTTAGAGATAGAACAATACTTACGTAGAGCCAGATTGAATTGGAACAGGACTACACTGTCGAATAGATCCGCAATCTCTTCACTGTCTTGTCCTGTCTCTTCATTCATTTCAATAACTTCAGGTTGATCCGAGTTCGTATCAGATGAAGAATCAAGGTCAAGTTCCCCCAGAGATTGAGCTCGCTGGTGAGAGGAGGCATTGCGTGAAAGATGATAACTGCTTGTAACCACACTATGCTGACGATAGGCCAGTAACATGGACTCTTTCTCTTCCTCCACATCTGATGCACATTTGTCTGGATAGCACAAAGCACCAGCTGCATGAAGCAACGACTGAAGAAGAGCACTGGAGGCTATTCGGTGAAGATCCTGTTCAGGAATCGACAGAGCACAGAGGAAATGAGTAATTGCCAACATAGCTTGGAGATTCTGTATGACAGAAGGTAAACGCAGACAAACGATGATTTGAGAGAGAGAAGAATCTGTTAGACGAACTCGATCAGGTTTATCCCGTACAAGATACTGTAAAACATGGAACACAGTAATAAGAATCTCTGTGTTCTCAGCATAGCGTCTGAGAATATCAAACATACTTGACTCTGCTCCATATTGAACCAAATGGTCCACATTCAATTCTATCATTAAGACATTCATTCTTATACCTACCAGCAGCACACAATGTATCCAGTCGTTTCAAGTTAATCAATACTTCGTTCTCACTGTGACGATCCAGTAGTATCAGCACATCCATGATACCCATCAATGGAGATTCTAACACTGAAGACAGATCCAATGGACTTGCTGGCGTATTGTGACTATTACGTATAGTACTTCGAGATCGCTTCTTAGAATAGGCAGACAGGTTCTGGAGTAATAGATCTCTCTTAATGGCTAGATCATCTTCAGGCTTTGGAGTTGTGAGCATTTGTCCGACCTTCTCTGTGATACTCTCTTGAAGGAGTTGTTCACATCCCTCATCCACCATTGAAATTTGATAGAGAAGACGCATACTTTCAAGTACAGGAATCTCCTCTGTCTCACTCGTAATAACATGCAATAGAATAGGAACAAGCTTTGCTGATATCAGACCTTTGACACAATCCACGGACAGATATGAGATGGTCCGAAGAGCCGTAAAACAGGGAGTGAGCTTTTGCAGAGAGACTTCTGTGTTGATTGTAAGCAAAGAGACAATTCGAGGGATAATACCTGCAGCCAGCACATCTCGTGAGGCCGAATATCCAGCACAAACAGCTCCAATGAGATCACAGCAAGCAGTATACACTTCAGAACAAGTGTTGAACTCTTCAAGAAGTGTAGCCAAATGCATGAATCCTTGTTTCTTCACAAAGAACTGCATACAACCGAGCGACATACAACAGACAGATTCAAGTGCCTGAAGGGAAAAAGCAATAATTGTTGGATCTGAAGCAAATACAGAGGCAGAAGCAAAATGTAGTGTATAATCGATGATAGTTAGACGTAAAGCACTGTTCTCTAGAAGCGGTTCTTTCGAGAGAGAGATGAAAACATCACAAGCACTGAATAGCAGTTGAATGTGATTACTATGATGAGTCAATGCTTCCAGTAAATCTTGAAGCATTCCACTTTTGATACACTGTACACGGAACACATGTGATTCCTGGGCGACAGACTTGCAGATGTGAACCACTTGTTCGCATAGTACTCCCGATCCTAGATTGATATGAAGAACATTGTGAAGGACTGAACAGTGATCACTTAGTCGCAATACGGCTTCTTTTGATGAAATAGTATCCAGAACATTGAGAGCGGGTTTCAGACATGCCAGTGTCGTTGGATATTCCTGAAGCACACGCACACAAATGGCAGTCACAGCAGTGAGGTCGAGATAACGATGGTTGGAACGATTCTCAGCAAGAGTGCTCAAAACTGTCATTGATCGTGCTACGACCTCCTTATCGCCGAGATTTCGGACGGATACCTTGATCACACTATAAACACCGCGGGAATGAAGAAAACTACGCAGGAGACGGTGATCTAAACATCAAGGAGGCCACCTGTAAATACAGTCCGAGAGAGCCAGTTCTAGAAATCCATCCAGCAACTGCAACTGGACATTTCGTTCTGAGTGAATCAGCTTGTGTGTCAGAGTCTCCATCATAAGACGCTCACCGTTATCATCCTCATTCTCTTCCACTGGATCTACATATGAGATTCGTATCATATCCTCACTTCGCATTCCTAGATTCGTCTCTACATCCCGAGCTAACATGAGAAGAATCATATCGGGTGATTCAGGAACACTGGGAGCGACAGCAGAGGAGCTGCGTTCCAGATCCGAGAGAGACAATTCTACTGTATGCTGAGGACTGTAGACAGTATAGACACAATCAATCATTCGCATCACACCAGCTCGCTTCAGACGTCCACGTAGGTCCTCTTAAAATGAACAATGGATCATTGTCCTACGCTTCTGAGACAGTAACACGAGGATTTTCAGAGCACGCAAGACTATATCCATATTGGAACAGTAATTAGTAACAGTTTCAACGAGAGCAGTGATCGTCTCATCGTAGAAGAAGGAATGGAAGCAAAGCGGATCTAGATTGAACAAGAAATTCCATTCATACACTTTGAAAACACTTCTAATACACACAGACCTTTGGTCACGATAGAACCATCTTGAATATGTCGGATAATCGAGAAGGATACAGACGGAACCACTAGATCGAGAGTAATACGAGAGAACAAGTATGGAACAGTTTCTATGTAACAACAGATCTGAATTCTTACCATCATCAAAGAGCAATGCAAATATCTTCATAATACTGGAATTCCATTTAGAATCTTCTGTTTCTACAAGGCCTCGAAGGAGACAAGACAGAAAATCAACTCCTTTCGAAGCAGATTCACTTAACCAGAGTTGAGAGGAAGGAGTAATCTCGAGTTTGTAAGTACATTGGTTATTCTCATCAATACTACCACGTCTGTGGACACTCATCAGAGGCACACTACGGACAGGAACAAAAGGAACAAGAATTGACAGTTCTTCTTGACTCAAAGGAGTCACTATACCTTTGAGTAGTGTGGTGACTCGAGTAGTGAGAGAAGGAACATTGTTGAGCAGTGAGAGACAGGAATGAAGGGCAGTAGCAATACGACGAGTTTTAACAAACTCAGCTCCTCGTGGTGTTTGACACACTGTGTAAAGGAGATCCAAGACAGCCGACCAGAGAGATTCGTTGAGAGGATGATTCTGTGTTGTTTCCACTGCATCAAAGAGAATCTGTTCATGAGTGAGATCATCAACAATGAGAGCTAAGGATCAGAAAAAGAGAATGAAGGAACATGAGCATGAGCAAAGATGAGTCAATGTACGAATAGAGCTAATCAGAACCTGAGGATCCGTACTCTGAGCGAGAAAAATCGTAGTAAAAATCGTGGTAACATTACTTCGTATCAAATAGAGTGCAACGACTTCTTCATCGATAATGGAAATTAGAATTTGTTGAACTTCGGTTGCAATGTCAGTATGACGTGGATATAGATTTGTAACTGATTCAAGAATTGAAATGAGATCAGAGAGTAAGAGGGCATGACGAATCGTCACATTAGAGAGACTGCTCTCTACAAAACGAATGAGAACGAGAATGATAGCACTATCACGAACAGAAAACAGTTGCAGAAGCATTGAGAACAAGGGACCCTGGACAAAATCTTCAGCACAACGTCCTATTCCTCACTAATCCCTCAATATCCTACGGTGTTGAAGCAGACTCTGGAGAAGTGTTGTGAACTGACTTAAAGAGGAAGCGTTCAGATCCTCACACTGCAGAAATGCTCTGAAAGACTCTTCTTCAGATTGCAATGATAATGATGACAAGACTGGAAGCTCTAGGGATGAGACAGAGGAACTACTATAACCCCATAAGATCCAGTCCCGAAGCAGTGAGAGAGACGATGTCACGATAAAGGAACGGTTGAGATTACTCCGAAGGAAAAGACAAAGTGTTGCAAAGATTTCTGCTGTGTTAAGCAGTTCGGCACGCCATGAAAACTTCTCGACATAAGTAGTCTCAACAAGTCGTTGGAGAATGCTTATACAAGGAGTAAAGAGAAGCAATTCTGTGGTATACGAATGCAGACAGAACAAGACCACATTTAATGCACTACGATCGATCTCTGGTGATGGATCTAGAATCAAGAACAAAACTCATATCTACAGCGTTGTTGCAAATCATCTAACCACTGTAAGAAGAGAGAAACCAACTGGATTGTCTTTTGCTGTTCTACACACACATGAATTGCAGACTGGAGAGAAGAAGATAATGCTGATGCAATAGATTCATCTACTTGTTACTGGAAGGCAATAAGCATACTCAATAAGATAGATTTTCGAAGGTTTTCTACTAGACTAATGGAATAGTCATAGTCAAGATATTTGTCACATAACAATTGAAAGCATTCACTCACTCCATCCATTTTATATGTCATAAGTAACTTTTCAAGCACTATACATCAGTTAAGAAGTAAAAGTCAACCATAATCAGATCCATCCAACTGTGGTAGTCCGGTAACATTTGACTTACTCTAAAAGATCAAAATCAACATCAATTCATACACCCTTACTAATGACGACAGTTATAACACTTCCATCCTTAATTCCAAGACTTTGATATGTCTGCGAACTGTCCAGAACTTCGCCATTAAAAGTTACAGCACTGATCTGTTGATCCTTTGATAGAAGTGGCTAAAAAGAATCAACAATCCGAAATAACCATACATCAATTTTTCTGTTGATAATCACTAGAATTAAACGCAGATCACCGTTAACCGGTTGATTCACAGGAAAGGTGAGTTCCAAGGCGGGAACAGAGACAGTAATGTTGATTCGGTTGACCAGTCCAGATGGGACGCCCAAAGGAGATGCTACAGTAATCGACTTCACAGAGAATCTTACCATTGCCAGGCATTCTGTACAAGAATTCTTTGCAGCAGAGCACCGAGAACGAAGATGCAAAACCAGTATAATGGATAATACCGCGGTTATTCAAACAAACACATTCCTCAGAACCATTCTAACGATTGTGTGACATAAAATCTGAGCAACGGTGTTGACTCGGCTCTATAAAGACATGATTATCATGTTCTGGGTTCTCCTCAGAATAGACACAAATATCTTTGTATATTTGTGAAATGCATTGTTGAAGTTCATCTACTAATGGATAACTTAACACATCCTTAAAGCATGCTTTCACTACCGTTAACCATTACTACAAATCCTACGTTTCTTTATGAGTGCATAGCAATACTGTCTTTCTGTATGCAACTTATGAACCTTATTCAGAGTCTCTGTCATGTAATTCAGATAATCTTGTTTCCATTGCTGTATGCTATTCGTAGTTCCATACATTTTAATAAAGTCAAAGAGACAAGTATAGGCAGCAACTGGATCAATACAAATAAGTACTCTGAAACTCAAACGTGGTCACCAAACTTACTTCCAGAAGAGAGTATGAATATTCTCTCGGTAGTTATTAAGCTCTTCATAGGGTAGAATATAGAAGAAGACAGATGATATATTGAAGAAGGTGAGAAGACCCATTTCACGACAGATCTATACATGATCAGAATATCCATTCTGAACATCATCCAAATGATCACTATGTAGGAGTGCTTCTATTGGACTGAGTAATGCATTGATGAAGTCGGGAAGAGCTTGCTTTTCACAATAGAATAATTCTAATTTCACTCGATTTACAAACATTTTGCATCTTTCCTGTTGTGCCGACTCCTTCAAAGTATCATCATGTGTCAGACGATAGCGATGATGTAACTCCTGAATATTCTCCTTGTGTAACTGAATACTATTAGTCAAAACATCGATCTGATCTTCAATTTCAACATATTGTTTGAGAGAGAGTTTAAATAGCTTAAAGAGAGTAGAAATGATACAATCTTCATATGCGAAAAATGATTCCAATCTGGAGTTCTCATCCTTTAACTACGTATTAGTATGTATTTCAGTCATTACAAAGTCTTTCATGTCATTAAATGAATCCAAGAGTTGATTGTAGATAGCTGAATACTGCGTTTTCAACAGACTAACATAAGGGCTGCATTGGAAAAGTGTCAAAGTCGCATAGACGACTCGACTCACATACTCCATCATTTGATCTGCTTTGTCGGGTTTAATTGATTCCAATGGCTTATTCTCGGGTAAATGCAAACCGAAATCACTCTCTTCAGTTGATTCCATTGTTGTCACAGACTTGCGATTATTTGATTTGCTCTCCGGCTGGATCATATGGACCACGAACTCATTACTATTCCTAGCACGCACTATTTGCAAGTCTGTCTCTTGCACTTCAACCTCCGACTTAGCCACGGATAATGATGGATCCAACGTATCGTTTACAGACTTGATCCTGGGAGGAATGTTCACTGTACTTGGACTCGGAAGAGTCAATCGATTCTCTTGAGAGATGTCCATCCAAGAACGGGAACTCTCCATATGAATATCCATTGAAGTATCTGGTGACAGTTGTATAGCTGAAGAATTCGAAGAAGAAGGTCGAGTATGACCTTCACTGCGAGAGATTTGTTTTCCAGTTATCAAAGCACTCGGTAATTTATCTGGAGTAAATGAATAGGCACTATCAGATCGTGGACGATGCTTTGTCTGCTATGAATGATATACTGTCCTCATCCTTACATCGAGACTCACCAAATTACACAACAGAATAGGAAGAGTGCTTTTCGAGGTTCGATGACTCAATTCCTCTTCACCTTTTTGAGCATAGAGATGAACTACATCGGATGCCTTCTTGGCAACGTCAGGAGAATTAAAGTGGCATAAATTCATGAGTCGATGGGCAAATTTGGCTCTGCCTTGATTACAGAATGTATCATCATCCACAAGGACTATGAGATAGTCAAGAATTCCCAATAAGACTCGTTTACCAGTACAGCTTTGCGGACCATGATTGGCCTCTCCAGTAGAATGTGTAATCGTGAAATAGATAACGGAAGACACGAACTAGAATTGAAGTACACAATCAATATTACATCCTTCTTACGACTTATCGACTTGAGAATATCCAGTGGCCCTGTCATCATTCCATCTCCATTCTGATAGAGGAGTGGTAACAATAGGAATCGCATCTCTTCTACTGTTAACATCACTGGAGGCTGTTGGCTCTTGCAGTAGTCATATAATTTAAATAGGATCGATAGAATCCACTTCCGTTCCTTGGAGGAAATATTGGACTGTGCAAGACGATGTCCTAGCCACAACGTCACACAGTCCATCTGTTCACGAAGGCCTCCTGTAATTCCAATACCCTTAGAGATATTCTTCTGAAGTGTCTTATAGACTGACATAGGATCCGATAAGGAAGCGGAACAGACACTGAATTCGATTGTTGATTGGAGATACCTAAGGACAGTTGAAGTAGCAGCAATCGCCTCAATACTCTGTTCAAAACGTTTCTCACGAACATTACGTTGAGATAACTATTCCTTATGACTCATGGAATCTCTTACCTCCCTTCCATTCGTCTTTTCATCAACTGAACGTACACGACCATATAAAATAGGATGAGTGGATTTGCGGGGCGTAAGTTCGATTTGAATCTTTCTATCAGTTGAAATATCATCAAATGTGAAGTTAAACGGACTTGGTGTGTTGATAGGTGACTTGTAAGGTGATGAAAGAGGTGTAGGACTCGTAGGTAAATATGGGAATGAAGGAAACCCTGTAGGATCTTGATCTGATATTAACGAATGAAGAAAATCTAAAGCATGACGCTTCACATCTGGTTTCTGTCGATTTAAGATCAATAAGAACATGGGTTTATCGATTTCTGTTCCCAAAATCACCTCAGCTATGAGAGGAAAATACACACTATTCCCAGTAAACAAATCTAGACATCCTTCTGTTAGATTCTCCTTCATGACCCCGCTCAATTCTTTCAAGCGACTCTTCTGTTGGACAAGCCATTGTAGATGGCACGACACTTCTATGCCTTTTTTAATTGCCTGAATAGCCAAATCATCAGGCTTGAGATTCTTAAGCAGTTCGGAGACTACAGTAGTAAACAACTTGATTTTGGCAGACGAGGAAGAGAATGTGCTTGTGGTTACTGTCGTGAGTAGATTGTAGCAAGCCTTCCTCATTTCCAATGAATTCGGAGTGTAGAGAATGGAACGAATCAACTGAATGACAACGGTTTCTGATAAGAGTTCAGATGACAGCCGACAGAGATGATCCAGACACTGTAGTGAGAGGATACACACTTCAGAATTGGAGGTCTTTAGAGCATTCTTTAGTTCCTCCACCAGAAAGCCCTAGAGATAATCCAGAGAACCAAATACAACAGTCTGGGGACAATTAATGTCCTGAAGAACAAGTAGAACATCCTGCAGTTTGGTAAGTACCATCCGCTGTTGAAGAGAAACAACGCCACCTTTGGAGCGAATCTTACACAGCTGATCCGCCTATGAATCATAAGCATCAGCCATAACAACATAGTGAGAAAGAATAGAACACTTGTTATTAACGATGTATTCACCTGACTGCTGAATGATGGTCCGAAGAGAAGAACAAATTCTATCGCAATTGGGATGACTTTCTCGATCAATATCTTCAAATTGGACTAACTACCAGTGAGAAAGCCAAAGAAGATATACAATAGAACTCATTTCAGAGAGAAGAAGACTCTTTGAAAGTGCTTCGAGCAAAAGATTTACCGAATCCAATGAAACCACATTCTCGCTCTATATCTAAGACTACATACTCTAGAAACTACAAGACAACTTAAAAAGACAAGCAATTTGAATGCAATTGTCCCAGTAACTGGACAAAAGGGGACAATTGAGACCAGAAAGCAAATTCTAGAATTCAGCTCATCATCTGAAAGGGAAGAAATGGAATCCATCAAGCAGGTACAAATATCAAGCACAAAAGACTGCTCAGGTATCACCTTTCGATTTTTAGACACGAAGTTGGTTAAAGAATCAAAATAAGGACGAATCATATTCCAGGTCCATGGCCTGGAAACTTGAAGAATAGTAGAAAATCGAGGATAAAAACACGAAATCTATCCACTGATCTAGAATTTCAACATATACATGACGAATTGACTCTTCTACAGATTCAGAGACCCTATTTCCTTTCACTGTCAGAATTGAGTTTGATGGTAAACATCTACAAAGCGTAAGATCGATGACAGATACAATGGAGGCACATGACAACGCCCTACGTATTATCTGGATTCATAATTGAAAATCGGGTCCAGATGGAAAGGGAAGTAGCTTGATAGAGAATAAAACAATAGCAAGTGGATCCCAACGAAATAATGGGACAAGGATTGAGTACAAACAACATATAAGGACAAGTTTATAACACCAAGCTTAGAAGATACCAATCTTATTGGCAACATCCATAGCCTCCGAATCTCCAGAAAGACGAACGAAAGCCTTCTTGAAACCGAGAGCAGTGATCACAGTGTTGACCTTCTGGCACTTCACTCCGTAGAGCTTGTTGATGGCATTGCGGATCTG
>JABLTK010137364.1_pt1 | contig 11241 bp, 9 predicted proteins | sample 7160131 | NCBI WGS metagenome assembly JABLTK01 (sample SAMN14651221, study PRJNA627086) | human gut metagenome | isolation source: feces | host: Homo sapiens
ACCGAGCGTTTGGGGATTAAGGCCTGGAAGGCAGGCGCCGCTGAGCTGGGGCTCGCGATTGATGATGCGCTGATCCATCAGTTTATCGGTCGCACGCTGCCCGATGTCATGGACATCCTCGATAAGCATTACGGCAGCCACGAAACCACCGAGGCGGTCTATGTCCGCCACAAGGAGATTCGCGACGAGATGGTCAAGACCGAACTGGAACTTAAGGCCGGCGCCGCCGAGTGCCTAGACGAGCTGCTGGCTGCGGGCTATCACGTGGGTCTAGCGACGTCGTCGCGCCTCGTTACGGCCGAGCGCAACCTTAAGATGGTTGGCCTCTTTGACAAGTTCGAAACGGTAACGTGTGGCGAGGACGTCGTGCACGGCAAGCCCGACCCCGAGATGTATCTGCTCGCCTGCGAGCGCGAGGGCTTTGCTCCCGAGGAATGTGCCGTGGTCGAGGATTCGCGCAACGGTTGCGTCTCGGGCATTACGGCCGGCTGCCATGTCTTTGCCGTCCCCGATATCGTGCCGCTGCCGCAGGACGTGGTGGATGGCTGCGAGGCCGTGCTCGATACGTTGTTCGACCTGGCAGCGGCAGTCAAGGCCGTGCGCTAGACAATTGCGGTGTTGAAACGAGCAATTGCCCACGTTTGCACTTAAGCAAAAGGGGCCCGGCAATGGTCGGGCCCCTTTTGCTTAAGCGGCGACTTAGCATACTTGCGGGCGTGCTATAGATACGCACCGAGGTTGATGGCCGTGGCGTCGGTCTGGCTGCTTGCCTGGGTGCTGGCGCGCTCCAGCAGGAACGGCCGCACGAGTTCTTGGCGGTTGATGTCCTCGGCGGCGGTGACTGCGGTGACGGTGCGCGCGGCAGAGCCGATGTGGACGTGCTTGGGCTTCGCCGGCGCCTTGTTCTCGATTTGCTCCATCAGCAATTGAACGCCCTTGCGGCCAATCTCGTAGCCCGGGGGCGCTACCGTAGTGAGCGGGACCGATCCGCTCCAAGCGAGTGGGTTGCCATCGCAACCTGCTACGCGTACTTGCCCGGGGACAGAGATGCCCTTGTCGACCAGCGCCGAGATAACGCCCGAGGCCAACACGTCGGTCAGGCCGACGACAAAATCGGGGCGTTCGTTCGCGGGGCGCTCGGCGATTTGGGCACCGATGCCGTAGCCGTCGGCAGCGGTATTCCATTCGCCGGCGTCGATGACTTCGATCTTGATATCGGGGTGCAGAGCGAGGGCCTTGTGAATGCCAAGCACACGTAGGGTGAGCTGCATAAATGCTGCTCGGCCGACGACGACAATATGGTGCGCGCCGCGGGCGATGGCGAGTTCGGCAATGATGCGACCCTGGGCCTCGTTGTCGGCCGCTACGTAGTAGCCGGGCTCGGAGCAATGGATGTCCAGGTGGACGATCGGCACGGGCATCTTGGCCATGGCGGGGTGCCAGTCGGGGGATGCCATGGGCTGAACCATGACGCCGGACATCTGCGTGCCCATAAAGTAGCGCAGGTAATGGTCCTCGAGAATATCGTCGTTATCGGCGTTGGCGATGAGCAGGTCGTAGCCGTGCTTGCGGGCCTCGTTGTGGGCGCCGCTGGCGATTTGGAGCGAAAAGCCGTGATCGAGACGGGGGAGCACCAGGCCAAAGGACTTGGTGGCGCCGCCCGCGAGCTGACGGGCGCTTTGGTTGGGCAGGTAGCCAAGGCGATTGATGGTCTCGTTGATGAGCTTGAGGGTCTCGGGGCGCAGCTTTTCGGGGTGGTTGAGCGCGTTGGAAACCGTGCCCAACGAAACCCCGGCTTCGCGCGCGACGTCGCTGATTTTAACCTTTGCCATAGCGGCCCCTTTGATGCGTTTCAAGTACAAGCCAGATTGTAGCATCCCAAACCTACCAAAAAGGGACAGGTTTATTTTGGCAGGTTTATCTGGGGAAACGCCGTTGCCAGCGCGACCACCACGAAGGGGGCAGGTACCTTTGTGGTGGTTTGGACCGGCTGGACGTGTGTGCATCGAGTGGTATCTAAGTTGAGATACCACTTCTGGTATATCAGCTTGCGTTTGCGTGAGTACAATACTCGAACGTTATGCGTCTCAGCGCCCCCTGTGCGTGGACGTTTTGCAGTCAAGCGGACGAAGGGACTTATCCTATGTGCGGAATTGTCGGCTACACCGGCTCTGATATTGCAAAGAACATCCTGGTCACAGGCCTCAAGCGTATGGAGTATCGCGGCTATGACTCCTCGGGCGTCGCGCTCGAGGTGGGCGAGGGCGCTGCGGCGCACCTCGACGTCATCCGCCGCGTGGGCAAGGTCGCGGGCCTGGAGAGCGAGCTTTCCAACATCGACAGCGACGCTACCTGCGGTATCGGCCACACCCGTTGGGCCACCCACGGCAAGCCCTCCGTCGTTAACGCTCACCCCCACACCAGCTGCGACGGTCGTATCGCCATCGTCCACAACGGCATCATCGAGAACTTCGCCGAGCTGCGCGAAGAGCTGGAGGACCGCGGCCACCACTTTAAGAGCGAGACCGATACCGAGGTCTTCGCGCATCTGATCGAAGAGGCTTATGCCGAGACGCACGACCTGATGGCCTCCGTGCGCGAGGCTTGCACCCACGTGGTCGGTGCCTATGGTCTGGCCGCCGTGTGCGCTGACGAGCCCGGCGTGATCGCCGTGGCCCGCAAGGATTCCCCGATCGTAGTCGGTGTGGGTGAAACCGGCTCCTATGTTGCTTCTGATGTCATCGCGCTCATCGACGCCACCCGCGATGTCGTGGTGCTCGAGGACGGTCAGTTTGCCAAGCTCACGCCCGCAGGCGTCGAGTACACCGACGAGGCCGGCAACGTTATCGAGCCCAAGGTCACCCACATCGACTGGGACCTGGACATGGCAGAAAAGGGCGGTTATCCCGACTTTATGCTCAAGGAAATCCACGAGCAGCCGCGCGTCGTGCGCGACACGCTGGTCGGTCGTATGACGCCGGCCGGCGAGCTCGACATCGACGAGCTGGGCCTTTCGCTCGAGGAGCTCAACGACATCGACCGCGTCTACGTGATCGCTTGCGGCACCAGCTATCACGCTGGCCTCATTGCTAAGAATCTCATCGAGGGCTGGGCTCGCATCCCCACCGAGGTTGAGGCGGCCAGCGAGTTCCGTTATCGCAATCCCATCATTACGCCGACGACGCTTGTCGTTGCCGTGTCCCAGTCGGGCGAGACGGCCGATACCCTTGCCGCCATTCGAGACGCGCGCATCAAGGGCGCCAAGGTCTTCGGCATCACCAACGTGGTGGGCAGCCCCGTGGCGCGTGAGAGCGACGGCGTCATCTACACCAAGGCCAACAAGGAGATTGCGGTCGCCTCGACCAAGAGCTTTATCGGCCAGGTCGTGAGCCTCACGCTTTTGGCCCTGCTGCTGGCGCAGGTCAAGTACCGCTTGACCACCAAGCAGGCGCGCATGCTGTTCCGCGAGCTTTCCGATACGGCCGAGCAGATCCAGTGGATTTTGGATACCCAGACCGAGGCCGTGCATGAGGCTGCCCTGCTGTGCAAGGACGCGCAGTCGGCGCTGTTCGTGGGCCGCGGCATGGGTGCCGCTATTTCCTACGAGGGCGCGCTCAAGCTCAAAGAGGTCAGCTACCTGCACGCCGAGGCCTACGCCGCCGGTGAGATGAAGCACGGCCCCATCGCCCTGATCGACCCGGGCTTCCCCGTCATCGCCGTGGCAACCAAGAGTGCCACCTACGACAAGACCGTGTCGAACCTCATGGAGTGCAAGGCGCGCGGCGCCAAGGTCATCGTCGTTGCCACCGAGGGCGACGGGGAGATCGACAAGATCGCCGACTGCATCATCCGCGTGCCGGCCGTCCGCGACGTGTTCAGCCCCATCACGGCGAGCGTTCCGCTGCAGCTGCTCGCCCGCGAGGTCGCCATCCTGCGCGGCTGCGATGTTGATCAGCCCCGAAACCTCGCTAAGAGCGTGACCGTGGAATAGTTGGTTCCGCCGTTCTAGCGACCAAGGCCCGGCTCCGTTGCAGCGGAGCCGGGCCTTGTTGCATTTGCCCAGATAAAACCTGCCAAAATGAACCTGTCCCTTTTTGGCAGGTTAGCGGAGCTTGCTGGTCTCGAAGTACTCGGGGAACTGGTCCAGAACCTCGGTTTGGTTGCGGAACATCATGTGCAGGTGCTTGCTGACCAAAAAGCTCGCTTCGATGGGGTCGCGACCGGCGATAGCGCGGCGAATCTGCTTGTGCTCGTTCACGATGTCCTGATTGTCGAGAACCTGCGTGGCGGCGCGCAGCCAGCGGAAGCGCTCCAGGTCGGCATTGGTCTCTTCGAGCCACGACCACACGGTGCTGCGACATGCGATGCTAAAAATCATGTGATGCATGAGGTTGTCGCTCAAAAAGAAGCCGATGCGATCCTCATCGGCCATGGCCTTTTCCTGCAGCGCGATGGCGCGGTCGAGCTGCTCGATGCCTGCCGAGGTGGCGCGCGCACAGCACTCCACGATCACCTGCTTTTCCAGATGCTCGCGGATGTAACAGGCACTCTCGGCAAGGGTGAGGTTGATGGGTGAGACGTAGGTGCCACTCTGGGGCACGGTGCGCACCAGGCCTTCCTGCGCCAAGCGAACCAAAGCTTCGCGCACGGGCGTGCGACCCATATCCAGGTCATCGCAAAGTTGCTTGACGCCCAGCTTTTCGCCCGGCTTGTAGTCCAGGTAGACGATTTTGCGTCGAATGGTGTGGTAGGACTGGTCCTGTAGGCTCGTTTCCTGCTCGCCGACGTGCATCGATTCTTCCATAGCGCCTCGCAACTGTTCTATCAAACTCATATGTCAGTTGTTAATTATGCCGCGAATCAGCTCTCCGCGGTGGGTAATTCGGCTGTTGCCTGAGAACTATTGCGGCATCTTAGTCTGTGTTTGCGCAAGGCTGCGCTCAATGTTGCCGTATCATAAGCCGTCGCAAACGTGAAATAGAAAGAAGGAATCCCATATGCAACTGGCAAATATCGTACGCGAGCGCTGGAAAGGCGTCTTGTTCTGCCTGATCATCGCTATCCCCGCGACGTTGCTCGGCAAACAGATTGAGGTGGTCGGCGGGCCGGTATTTGCCATCCTCTTTGGCATGGTCCTGGCGCTCGTCTTTCCCAAGAATCGTCGCGAACCGCTCGCCGCCGGCGTTACCTATACGTCCAAAAAAGTCTTGCAGTACGCGGTTATCCTGCTTGGCTTTGGCATGAACCTCTCCCAGATCCTGTCCAAGGGCGCCCAGTCGCTGCCGATTATCGTGGCGACAATCTCGACCTCGCTCGTCATCGCCTTTGTGCTCTGCCGCGTTATGAACGTGCCGGGCAAAATCGCGACGCTTGTGGGTGTGGGTTCGTCGATTTGCGGCGGTTCTGCCATCGCCGCGACCGCACCCGTCATCGATGCCGACGATCGCGAGATTGCCCAGGCTATTTCGGTCATCTTCCTGTTTAACGTTATCGCGGCGCTCGTGTTTCCGACGCTCGGCGGCATGCTCGGGCTGACCAACGAGGGCTTTGGCCTGTTTGCCGGTACCGCCATCAACGACACCTCGTCCGTAACGGCTGCGGCGAGCGCTTGGGACAGCATGCATCCCGGCGCCAATGTGCTCGAGAGCGCCACGGTGGTCAAGCTCACCAGAACGCTGGCCATTATTCCCATCACGTTGGTTCTCGCATGCTGGCAGATGCATCTGGCGCGCAAGGCCGGCGGTGACGCTAAGAGCACGTTCTCCCTTAAACGCGCGTTTCCCACGTTTGTGCTGTTCTTTGTGCTGGCGAGCGTGATCACCACGGTGCTTCAGCTTCCCGCGTCCGTTACGGCGCCCATCAAGGAGCTGTCGAAGTTCTTTATTGTGATGGCCATGGCGGCTATTGGTTTTAATACCGATATCGTCGAGCTGGTCAAAAAGGGCGGTAAGCCCATCGCGCTGGGCTTTTGCTGCTGGATTGGCATTGCGTGCATGAGTTTGGGAATGCAGCACGTGCTGGGAATCTGGTAGAGAAGTAGCTTGTTTGCGTGCTGCGTGCTGGTGAGCGCATTCTCACGGTGGAGCGATAGGAGCTCTTGCGGGTATGGCTTGTCCGCAGGTTTATAAGTCCCGAAGAGCTCTTATCGCCCCGCCAGGATGGCGATGCGGGGCAACACCTATACTCGCAGGACGGCGCTTTCTGCCCTATAGTGTTTGGTGAGCAATATCGTTCAATTTTGAAACACTCGGTCGTGCGATCGGCGGCGGCTGCATGTCGCCGCGGACAGGGGCAAATCATGGATAGCGATGCCAGGCTGAACATCTTGACCGAGGCCCTAGCTGCTGCCGGGGCCTCGGCATTGACAATCGATGCGCGTGGGGACGTCGCGATCTCGACCATGAATGACGCGGCGCTTGAGCGGGATGTGGCGGCTTTTGTCGCTGAGCGTCTCGGCCGTATAGGAGACGGCGCGCGTCTGGTTATGGGGCGTGAGGGTGCGCGCCTGAGCCTGACCGTTCGCCCCACCGACAAAGAGAGCGGGGGCCTTTGGGTCGTCGTGGTCCGCGAGGTGCGCGGTGCCGCGGCGCATGCGGGCATCGAGTGGCTCAACGCCGATGAAGTTGAGGCCCGCTACGAATCGAGCGCGTACGGCATCGTTGAGGGTGCCGCTGCGGTGGCTGCACCGGTTGCCGAGAGCTACGCGCGCGGTGTGCCCCTTATGCTCGAGGGCGAGCTGGGAGCGGGTCAGGTCGAGATCGCCAAGCGCCTCTATCTGGACGGTCCTTTTGCCGATCAGCCCTTTGTTTCCGTCGCGCTCGATGAGCTCACCGAGCGCGGTTGGCGCCACGTGCTCAAAAGCGCCGAATCGCCGTTGTTCCAAACAGGGCTGACCCTTTGCATTGAGGGCTGGAACGCGGTTGGCCCCCAGCGCCTCCGCGAGCTGGTCTCCACGATGGCCGACACCGCGTTGGCGACGCGCTGCCATGTGGTGCTGACGGCGAATGACATCCCGGGTGGCGGCGAAAGTGATCAAGCCGCCTTTGTGACCGAGCGCTTCGCCTGTGCGGTGAGCGTGGCGCCGGCAATCGCCGAGCAGGGGGCCGCGTCGACGAAGGTTGCGCGCTATTTGGAATATCTCGCTGATGCATTTGGGACGGCAGCGCCCACGCTGTCTGCCGCGGCGACGAAGGCGCTCGATGCTTACCGCTGGCCGCGCAATTATCTGCAGCTCCGCGAGGTCTCGGAACGACTGTATATATTGGTGGGGACGGGCACGGTGGACCGCGCTGTGGCGGAGGAAGTGCTCGCCCAAGAGGACGTGATTAAGACCGCAACCTTTGGCGCCCCGACGCTCGAAAGTGACCTGTATATCCTGCGACCGCTGGCCGATACCGAGCGAGATATCGCGCATCTGGTTGTAGACCATCTCCACGGCAACCGAACCCGTGCGGCGGAGGTGCTGGGCATAAGCCGTACAACGCTGTGGCGCTTGCTGAAGGACGATGACCGCTGAGCGAGGCGCCCGTGACCGCGCGCGACGCGTGTGCTACAGTCCAAAGCGTTATTGTTTCGATTTGGTTACGGCGTGCGAGGGCATATGGCTGAGACTTCAAAACCGAGCCGCAGAAGGCGGAGCGCCGCGCCGGTTAACCGACGCACGACATCGGTGACGTGGGGCAAACACGCCTCGGGGTTTGACGGCTCGTTCAAGCGCACTAAATACGGCTATCCTTCGGCAAGCGCCCGCTTGGCCATGCAGGCAGAGTCCTCGTTGTGGGGCCGCAAACGCGTGGTGGGCTCAAAGCTCAAGCACGATGGAACGCTCGGTTACATCAGCCGCGGGGCGGCTCGCCGCAGCGGACTCAATCCGGCTGGTTGGCATCGTTATGTTCCGATCGCGGTCGTCGTTGCAGTGATCGTCATCGCACTCGCTGCGCTTGGCTACGCCGGCGGTGGCGCCAACTTGGACGCAGTGTTTAAATCGCCCGAGCTCGCGCATGCAGGCACAGAAGTTGTCGAGGGCGCACAGACCCAGACGGGCGTTGCGCCCCAGCGCGGTATCGTTGCGGCGGCCTCCACCATCGCCGATGCGCAAAAGGACGAAGACAAGCAAGGCGACGACGTCGATGCGAATCAGACGAGCGAAACGGCAATAACTCCATCGGCGGGATAAGTTGCGAGTGGGGCAGCTAATTTGGGACGGGGCTTTTTTAGCTGCCCAAGACAGTGGCTCATTCGATGTCAGTCGCCAAAAGCGAGCGAGCCGCATTTGCGCCAAGGTGACGTGAAATGAGAGGGCGCTGACCTTCTGGTCGCGCCCTCGAAATTGAACGTCAGATTGGCGTGAATGCGGCCCGCGCAGCGTCAACGAGCCCGCCGTTCGGTAGAACGGCGGAACTAATTACCTTACGTAGACCACGTTGTCGCGGCGGGGTTTGGGCTCGGGCAGCGTGTCCTCGGCATAGCCCAGAATGCAGTGACCGACACCGCGCAGGCTGCCGTCGGCGGGTAGACCCCAACTGGCCAGTAGCTCCAGGCCCTCGGGCGAATCGAAAACCTCGTGGGCGCGATGAATCCAGCACGAATCAACGCCCAGCGCATAGGCAGCGTTGAGCAGGTTGCCCATGGCGAGCGAGCCGTCTTCCAGATGTGTGGGCACGCTGCGGTCAACCAGCACCACCACAACGGTCTTGGCACCGTAGAAGGGGTCGCCGTTGCTGCCCATGACCTGGGCGTTGAGCTGTGAGAGACGCTCGACGGTCGCGGGGTCGGTGACGGCGACAAACGTCACCGGCTGGCGGCCCATGCCGCTCGGTGCATATTGGCCGGCTTCGATAATACGTGCAAGCTTTTCGGCCTCGACGGGACGATCGCTGTAGTTGCGGCAGCTGCGGCGGTGAATGAGTGCTTCGATAGTCTCCATGGTGTCTCCTTGCGGCGGCGTTGTAGATGCCCCGTTCATACCCGTCGGGCTCAAACGATAGACGGTCAATTGCCCGGCTAAAAGGATAGATTCCAATTGGGAAAGTAGGTTTGCATAAAAGTACCTTCAGAATGTGACAAACAAATGGGATGGTTAAACGTTTTATCCCGTCTACCCTGCGGTTTTTTACCACTTGCCTAAATGACGAACGCATAACCTCTGATAAAGGTTTTACTAAAGGAGTACCAACGTTTATCAATGCGCTGTGGTGGCGCCGGGCCAGGAGGTAACATCATGTTCCAGGCTGGAGATGTCGTCGAGACCGATTTCGAAGGATTTCTGAAGCTGCTGCGTTCCAAGACGCGCGCTTTCGTGTCGATTAACGATCACGAGTACTACATCACGCACACCGATGGCTATTGGCGTGTTCAGGATTGCGAGGCCCTCAACGACAAGGGCCACTTTACTGACTGCTCCGAGCTGGTCAACACGGTCTGCGAGGTCGTCGAGCTGCCGTGGATTGCCGGCAAGAGCCTGCATGACAGCTTCTCGGGCGCTACGGTCTATGAGGCCGTCGCCGCTTAACAGGCAATAAAACCCGATTTTCACGTGACCGCTGGCGCCACCCCCGCGCCGGCGGTCTTTTTCTGTCGATAGGCCATAAAAGTGCACGCATTTGCGGAGAGCCTGTTGACGATAGTCAAAACTCGGACTAATCTAGAGACACATAATTGGTCAAAAATCGGACAATTGAATGGTGGGATAGATGAATAGTGCGGTTACGCTGGTCGACTTCGATCGGTTGCTCAATAGACTCGACCATATCTATTCGGAGTTCTCGCGCGCCTGCGGCCTTTCGGACTGCGCCTATTGGATGCTCGTCGACACCAGCACGGCGGGCGGCAGTATTGCCGTAAGCCGTCTGACAAGCGAATGGTTCTACAGCAAGCAGACCATCAACTCGGCAATTAAAACCTTGACGGCGCGGGGCTTCGCAACGTTGGAGTTTGCCGAAGGCAGCCGTAAGAACAAGGTTGTGAGCCTGACCGAAGAGGGCAGGCGATTTGCCGAGCGTTATGCGCTGCCGGCACTCAAGGCCGAGCAGCGAGCCTTTGGCGCGCTTGAGCCATGTGAGCAGCGCGAGATTATGCGCTTGATCGGCAAATTCTCTCAGGTGCTCGGCGATGAGTGCGATGCCTTTAAGCAGCATATCGCTGCCGAGAGCCAAGCCGAGAATCAAAGTGAGGGGGAGTCGTGCGACTGTTAATGAGGTTTTTGAAGCCCTACCGAGGGCTTGTCGCAGTGACGCTGCTGGTGCTGCTGGTGGATAACGTCGGTACGCTGTTGGTTCCCACGATGCTGGCGAACATGGTCAACACCGGTATTACCACGGGCGATGTCGATTACATTTTACGCAACGGCCTATACATGTTTATCGCGACCAGCATGGCTAGCGGCGGCACGGTGCTGGGCTGCTATCTTTCGGCGCGCCTGGCCGCCAACGTGGCTTGCGATATCCGCAATGCCGTGTACGACAAGTCGCTCGAACTCGCGGCCAGCGATTTTGAGCGCTTTGGCACCGGATCGATGATCACGCGCTCGCTCAACGACATCAACGTGATTCAGCAGGCTATCCTGCAGACGATTCAGTTGGTGCTGCCGGTGCCGTTCTTGGCCGTCGCGGGCATCATTTTTGCTTGGTTCATCGATCCTGCCATGGGCACGCTTCTGGGCGTAGTCGTTGCGATTGTGCTGGTGGCGGCGGTCTTTACGGTTGCCAACGCGGCTCCGATCTTTATGCGCTTGCAGAGCTTTATCGACCGCATGAACGTGGTGCTGCGCGAAAACATCGTGGGCGTGCGCGTCATCCGTGCGTTTAACAAGGAGCGCCACGAGGAGCGGCGCCTGGACGAGGTGTTTAGCGACTACGCCGCCAACGCCATCAAAGTCAACCACCTGTTTGTGGGGCTCGACAGCTCCAGCTTCTTTTTGATGAACATCGCCGAGGTGGCGGTGCTGTGGGTGGGTGGCAACCGCGTGGGCGCCCATGCGATGCAGATTGCGAGTATCTCGGCGGTGCTGGAGTATGCAATTCTGATCCTGTTCTTTGTGATGATGGCGCAGATGGTGGTGCTGACGCTTCCGCGTGCTGCCGCGTGCCTGAACCGTGCGCAGCAGGTGTTGGAGATTGAGCCGAGCATCGTCGATGGCGAGCGCACGCTGGATGACGGGGCGCGCGAGCCCCAAGACGAAGCCGATGCGGTGGCCGTGTTCGACCACATGTCGTTTCGCTTTGACGATGCCGACGAGGACAC
>JABLTK010131269.1_pt1 | contig 11240 bp, 11 predicted proteins | sample 7160131 | NCBI WGS metagenome assembly JABLTK01 (sample SAMN14651221, study PRJNA627086) | human gut metagenome | isolation source: feces | host: Homo sapiens
AACTGGCGGCGGCACTTGCCCGCAGCACCATGACCGTGAAGCGTTCCCTGAATGAATTGGCCGCCACGACACCGGCCGCCGCCTGGACGGCGGTGCGCAGGGCACGATAGAGCCACTGGCGAGCTTTGATGCACTCTGTCATAGCAATCTCCCTCCTTTCTCCTCTTACAGCATAGCAGATCCCCTATCCCAATGTACGGACTATGCCGGAAAGATGGGGGCGATTGCGGCGTTGACCGACTCTTTTTGCAGCAATCTGCCCAGGCAAGTGCTACGGGAGCGGTTGACAGGAAAGGCCGGATTCTTTATCATAAAGCAAGACAAAACCAAAAGGAGGACAACCACCATGTTGAAAAGAAAGGCAGAAATGACCCACGAGAGCAAGAAGGTCTGGGGCGGCAAGGGCGAGCTGGATCTGTGCAAGATCCTGACCCCGGAGGAGCTGGGCGGCAGAGCCAAGCTCTTCAATATCGTCACCGTAGCACCCGGCCAGTCCATCGGTCTCCACAGCCACACCGACGACTCCGAAATCTATTTCCTGCTGGAAGGCGAGCTGGAAGTGACCGATAACGACACCAAGACCACCATGCACACCGGCGACGCCATGTTCACCGCCGACGGCGGCACCCACAGTGCGGAAAACTGCACCGACCAGGTGGCCAAAGTGCTGGCTGTGGTCTTTCCCAGCTGATTTCACAGGACTGACCGGGGAGGGGAGCGGATGAGATTCTTTCATTTGGCCGACCTGCATCTGGGGAAAGTCGTCCACGGCTTCTCCATGCTGGCCGACCAGCGAGATATGCTGGAACAGGTCTTGCAGGCGGCACGGCAAGAGCGTCCCGCGGCCATCCTGTTGGCCGGCGACCTGTACGACCGGCGGGTGCCCTCCGGCGGGGCAGTGGCGCTGCTGAACTGGTTCCTGACCCAGCTGGCGGAGGCGCACATCCCCTGCCTGGCCATCGCCGGCAACCACGATTCCGGGGTGCGCATCGGCTTTGCGTCCAAGATTTTGGAAAAACAGGGGCTGTACCTGTCCGGCACCGCCACGGCGGAGCTGACCCACGTGCGCTTCACCGAAGACAACGTGACGGCAGATGTGTGGCTGCTGCCCTTTCTGCGCCCGGCAGAGGGGGCGGCGCTGTTGCCGGAGGCGCACATCCAGAGCTATGACGACGCCGTGCGGGCGCTGCTGGCGGAACAGAACTTGGACGCTGACGTGTGCAATATCCTGGTCGCCCACCAGTTCGTCACCGGCGCTGGCATCACCCCAGAGCGGTCGGACTCCGAGGTGGTCACCGTGGGCGGTGTGGACAACGTGGACAGCGCCGCCTTTGCCGCCTTTGACTACGTGGCGCTAGGGCACATCCACGGCCCCCAGCCGGTGGGCGACCGCTGCCGCTACGCCGGTTCCCCCTTGCCCTACAGCTTTTCGGAAGCCAACCAGGACAAGAGCATCACCGTCATCCAAGTGGACGCCGCCCATACCTGTTCTATCTCCACCCTCCCCCTCACCCCCCTCCACCCCATGCGGGAGCTGCGGGGGCCGCTGGAGGAGCTGCTCAGACCGGACATCGTGGCGGCAGCCGACCCGGCGGACTACCTGCGGGTGACCCTCACCGATGAGCGGGAGCCGGAGAACGCAGCCAGCCGCCTGCGGGCGGTGTATCCCAACCTGATGCGCTTGGAGTTCGACAACCAGCGCACCCGGCAGAGCGACTTGCAGCTGGACGAGGATTGGGAGGAGGAACTGTCACTGGAAGGGGTGTTCGCGGAGTTTTTTGAGAAGCAGAACGGCAGAGCGCTGGAGCCGGAGAGCCAGGCGCTGTTGGAGCACGTGCGAAAGGAGGCGGACGAGCGCACATGAAACCCATTCGATTGACCTTCTCCGCCTTCGGCCCCTACGCCGGGGAGGAGACGGTGGATTTTTCCGCCTTTTCCGACGGACTCTACCTCATCGCCGGCGACACCGGCGCCGGCAAGACCACCCTCTTCGACGCCATCACCTTTGCCCTCTACGGCGAGAGCAGCGGCAAGAGCCGGGGCACCACCGCCCTGCGCAGCGACTTCGCCCAGCCGGACACCCCCACCTTCGTCCGCCTCACCTTCGCCTACCACCAGCAGGAGTACACCGTCTATCGCAGTCCGGAATACCTGCGCAAACGCAAAAAGGGCACCGGCGAGACCAAGCAGAAACGGGAAGCCACCCTGACCGGCCCTCAAGGACTCATCGCCACCGGTGATCGGCAGGTGACCCAGGAGATCCAGGAACTGCTCCAGCTCACCGCCGCCCAGTTCAAGCAGGTGGCCATGCTGGCGCAGGGGGAGTTCCGGGCGCTGTTGGAGGCCAGCAGTGAGGTGCGGGGGGACATCTTGCGGAACCTGTTCCAAACGGAACCCTGCCAGCAGCTCCAAGAGGCGTTGAAGCAGCGGGAGCTAACCCAGCGGGGCGCCCGAAAGGAGGCCATGCAGCAGCTGAGCCAGCGGCTGCAAAGTGTCCAATACCCGGAGGACTACCCCCAACGGGAGCAGCTGGAAGCGGCCATTGCCCAGGGCGGCGTGAACCTGACCGGCGCCTTGGACGCCTTGGAACAGCTGCTCACCGCAGAGCGGGACAGCCAGTCCCAGCTGCAACGGGCCATCCACGCCCAGACGGAGACCCTGCTGAAAAAGCGGGAGGAACGCACCCGGCTGGAACTGCTCAACAGCCGTCTGACCCAGCGGGAGACCCTGCGGACGGAGCTGACACAGCTTCAGGCGGAAGCACCCCAGTACACCCAGCTGGAAGCCCAGATCAAGCAGGGCGAAACCATCCTCCACCTGGTGCGCCCAGCGGAGCAGGAGTGGCAGCGGCAGCTGACCCACCAAACCAGCATCCAAGAGGAGTTGACCCGCAGACGCGCCGCCCAGCGCACCTGGGAACAGGAGGCGCTGGTGCTGGAGGAACAGTGGAGCGCTTGGCAGGCCAAGGAACCCCTCATAGAGGAGCTGGAAGGGCACAAACGGAAGTACGAGGCCACCCTGCCGGACTACGACGTTTTAGCCCAGCAGGATGGGGAATGTACCCAGCTGGAACACAACAAGGCGACCTTGACCCAAGCCCTGACCCAGCTGCAAATAAAATCGGAGCAGCTGGAAGAGGAGACCCAGGCGTGCAGCGCCCTGCTCACCCAGCTGGACGGAGTGGAAGGCCAGTTGGAACGCCTGCGCAGCGAGACCCAGCAGGCGGAACGCCGGTTGACCAAGAGCAAGGCACTTTTCGCGCAAGAACAGCAGTTGCAGCAGCAAAAGAACGCCCTGCAAACCCAGGAGACCACCTACCAGCAGGCGTTGGCGCAGTGGAAACAGGCTCGCACCCACGCCGATCAAGCCCAGGCGGCCTTTTTGGCCGACCAGGCGGGGGTGCTGGCAGCCCAGCTCCAGGACGGCGCACCCTGTCCCGTCTGCGGTTCCACCCACCACCCGCACCCAGCCCAGCCCAGCCAACAGGGCTTGAGCCAGGAGGAGACTCAGCAGCTGCAAGCCCAGGCGGAGGCGCAGTACCAGCACTGCACCCAGCTGGCCACGGAGCTGTCCACGCTTCGAGGACAGCTCCAGGCGGAACAGACCCACCTGGAACAGGAGAGCGCAGAGCTGCTGGATGATACCCACGAAGCACCGCTGTCCCAGGCATTGGAACGCTGCCAACAGGCGACTGCCGCCCAGCTCGCCCAGTTGCAGCAGGCCGTCACCGAGACAGCAGCCCAGTGCCGACAGCGCACCCAGGCACAGGAAACATTGGAACGGCTGCAAGCCCAGCGGACAGAATTGGAACCTCTGCTGACCCAGCAGCGGGCGGAGTTGGAGGACGTACAGCGCCAGTATTCTGCCGCTGACGCCAGACGGGGCGAGACGAAAAAACGCCTGATCTTCCCCACCCGACCGGAGGTGGAGCAAGCCATCCAGGCGTTCCAGCAGCAGCTGGACGAGAGCCGAAAGGGATTGGAACAGGCACGCCAGCGGCTGGACGACCACCGGAAGCAGATGGAGCACAACCGACTGCTCCTGGAGGCCAAGGAGGCGGAGCTGCCCCAGGCGGCGGAGCTGTGCGCCCTCAGCCGCCAGCGGTTGGAGGAAGCGCTCACCCTAGCAGGGCTTACCGAACAGGCGCTGACCACGGAAGGGGACACCTTCCAAGAGGACTGGCTCCAAGCCCAGCGGCAGACCCTCCAGGACTACCGCACCCAGGTGCAGACCAAGACCGCCCTGCTGACCCAGCTGGAACAGGAGCTGAACGGGGTAGAGCAGGTGGAATTGGAGCCGCTGACCCAGGCTATCACAGAGGGGGAAGCCGCTGTCCACACCCTGGAAGAACAGGAACGGCAGGTGGCGGTGGACATCCAGAGCAATGCAGCCATCCTGGACGCCTGCCGCAAGGGCGCGGCGTCCTTGCAGGGGGCACAGGAGGATTACCTGCGCCTGAAGGAGCTGTCGGACACCGCCAACGGCGAGCTGATCGGCCGGGCGAAGATCACCTTCGAGCGGTACGTCCAGGGGCGTTTTTTCCGGCAGATCGTGGCGCGCGCCAACCACCGGCTGTACCAGATGACCAACGGCCGCTTCCAGCTGGCCATGCAGGAGACCGCCCAGAACAACCGGGGCAAAACCGGACTGGACTTGGACGTGATCGACCACTACACCGGCAAGCGCCGCAGCGTGAAAACCTTGTCCGGCGGCGAAGCCTTCCAGGCGTCCCTATCCCTGGCCTTGGGACTGTCCGACGTGGTCCAGCGGCGCAGCGGCGGCATCCAGCTGGATGCCCTGTTCCTGGACGAGGGCTTTGGCACCTTGGACGAGGAAGCCCTGCGCCAGGCCATCGGCACCTTGCAGCGGCTGGCGGACGGGCAGAAGATGGTGGGCATCATCTCCCACGTGGCGGAATTGAAAGAGGCCATCGGACGCAAAATAATCGTGACCGCCACCGCCCAGGGCAGCACGTTAGAAATTCAGGCGTAAGGAGAAGGAAGATGAACGATCAACAGCTACGAAACATTCTCATCCACCGCACCATCGGCGCCGAGCGCCTCCAACGCAACGCAGCCATCCTGCTGCCGCTGGTGGAGGTGAACGGGGAGGACGCACTGCTCTTTGAGGTGCGCTCCAAACGCCTGGAGATGCAGCCGGGGGAGATCTGCTTCCCCGGCGGCCGCATCGAGTCCGGTGAGACCCCGGAGACGGCCGCCCTGCGGGAGCTGTGGGAGGAGCTGCGTGTCCCGTCCCGGCAGGTGACCCTGTTGGGACCCATGGATAAGATGGTCCACTTCTCCGGCACCGTCTACCCTCAGGTGGGCCGGGTGGCGGCGGAGGCTATGGACGCCCTCTACCCCAACCCGGACGAGGTGGAGGAGGTGTTCACCGTGCCCCTGCGCTACTTCCTCACCCAGCCACGGGAGCATTACACCTACTACATGACCCCGGACAACCTCCAGGAGCTGCCCGCCCCCTTGGCCGAGTACGTCCGCCACTACAAACAGACCTTTGTCACGCCGGTGTGGTTCTACGAAGGACACACCATCTGGGGCATGACCGCGCGAGCGGTGGAGGCGTTTTTGAAATTTTTCGAGGCATAAAGAAAGACCACCTTTGGGGAAAGGTGGTCTTTTTCAAGCCAATTTGGCGAAGAAATCGTTGGCACGCCGGTGCAGGGCGTGGATCTGGGCGTACTGCGCCCGTTCCTTCTGGGGAAGGTCGGCCTGCTCTAGGTCGGTAAGGCATGAGTGGGTGGGATGGACAGCCTCTTGCTGTCGGGTGCGGAGCAGGGTGGGAGGATGCTGGTTGGTGTCCAGGCACAGCTTTTCCAATACCTGCTGGGTGCCGGCCGCCAGACGTTCCGGGCGCAGGGCGTCCTCCATGGTGGCCAGCGAGGTGGACATGGTGTGGTAAAGATAGTAGATGAAGGCGAGATTGCGGTAAGACGAGGGGATCAGATTCAACGCATAGGCATCCTGCAAAAGAGCCGCCGCGCCCTGGGCATGGGTCGCCGGGAGGCTCAGTTTTGCCAACTCTAAATCCCGTAAGTCTCTCAGGTAAACCAAAAGCGCGTCGCGATTCATGAGGAAAACCTCCTATTGTGTCCATTCCTAATCGAACTATCCTTATTTTAGATAAATTCTATCTAAATGTCAATAGGTCGGACTGATCTGCCCTATACTTCAGACTATCCAGAAAAAGAGGCAGTGAATGAAGTGTGAAAAACCGAGTGAAGGACCTGCGGGAAGATTACGATCTGACCCAGCAGCAAGTAGCGGAGGCTATCGGCATTACCCAACGGAAGTACAGCTACATCGAGACCGGCATCCAGCCATTGACGGCGGACATCCTGGTCAAACTGTCCAATTTTTACCACGTCAGCATCGACTACCTCCTGGCCCAGACCGACAACCCCAGACGCAACAAATAAAGCAAAGAAAACCCGTTCCCACCCAGGGAACGGGTTTTGTCGTTATCATTCCGGGAAGTTGCCCAACGCGACTCCCTTCTGGTGGAGCGCAGCGGCTTCCTCGTCGCTGAGGTACTGCGCCTGCCCCATGGTCAGGCAGTAGTAGCGGATGCGGGCGGAGCGCTCCAAGGTCTCCATCCGGGCGCAGGCTTCGGACAGATCTTTGCCCCAGGTCACCGCCCCGTGGTTGGCCAGAAGTACGGCGTTGTTGTTCCGGCAGTAGGGCAGGATACTCTCTGCCAGCTCCATGGAGCCGGGGCTGGCGTAGGGCGCCACCTGCACATGCCCCAGATACAGCCCTTCCTCCGCCAGCAGCATTTTGTCAAAGCCCAGGTTGGCCGCGGCGAAGGCGGTAGAGAAGGGGGGATGGGTGTGGACAGCGGCTAAAGCGCGGGGGTTGGCCTTGTAGAGACACAGGTGCATCTTCAATTCCGAAGAGGGCTTCCGGGTGCCCTCCAGCACGTTGCCCGCCAAATCCGTCTTCACCAGCCATTCGTCCGTCAGAAACCCCTTCCGTGCCCCGGTGGCAGTGGTCCACAGGGTGTCCTCCGTCACCCGGCAGCTCAGGTTGCCGTCGGTGCCCACGGTCAGCCCCTGCTGGTACAGCTGGTGGCCGGTCTCCATGAGGGCGTCCTTAGCCTCTCGGTCGGTACAGTATCTCACAGGGGATTCGCCGCCTTTCGTGCAAAGATTTCCTTCAGGGACACGTCATAAGGTGCCCGCGCCACCCCGTACTCGGTGACGATGCCGGTGATGAGGTCGGCGTCGGTCACGTCGAAAGCCGGGTTGAAGGTCTTCACGCCGTCGGCGGCCATGGGCTTTGCGTACCACATGGTGGAGATCTCCGAACCCTCCCGTTCCTCAATGGGGATTTCCGCGCCGGTGGGGGTGTTCCTATCAATGGTGGAGGAGGGCGCACAGATGTAGAAGGGGATGCCGAAGCGCTTGGCCAGGATGGCAACGCCCAGCGTGCCGATCTTGTTGGCCGCATCCCCGTTGGCCGCCACCCGGTCACAGCCCACGAACACCGCCTGCACCCACCCCTTCTTCATGACCGTAGCCGCCATGTTGTCACAGATGAGGGTCACATCCACTCCGGCCGCGTGCAGCTCGGAAGCGGTCAGCCGCGCGCCCTGGAGCAGGGGGCGGGTCTCGTCAGCGAACACCTTGAAGTGATAGCCACGCTCCTGCCCCAGATAGATGGGTGCGGTAGCCGTGCCGTACTTCACCGTAGCCAGCTGCCCGGCGTTGCAGTGGGTCAGCAGACCCCAGCCCGGCTTTACCAGCTCCAGCCCGTACTCGCCAATCTTCCGGCACACCCGAATGTCCTCGTCGTGGATGTCCTCGCTCTCCTGGAGCAGCTTGGCGCGGATGCCGTCCACCGTGTCCAGCTCTTTGACCGCCCCTTCCATCCGCTCCAGCGCCCAGCGCAGATTTACCGCAGTGGGACGGGAGGAGGCCAGATATTCGGCGGCGTCGTGGAGCTTCGCCCGGAAGGCGTCGGCGTCTGTTGCCTGAATCTCCCGCGCAGCCAGATACAGCCCATAGGCGGCAGCCACACCAATGGCAGGCGCGCCACGCACCTGCAAGATCTTGATGGCGTTCCAAATCTCCGCCTGGGTGTGCAAATCTAGGAACACCAGCTCGCCCGGCAGCTTAGTCTGGTCGATGATGTGCAAGGCGTCCTTGGCGGCGTTCAGCGCCACCGTGTCATGCTGTAAGATCGAATCCTTCATCTTCTCAAATCCCCTTCATCTGATTGATCATCGAGGCCTGATACCCAGCCCCGAACCCGTTGTCGATATTCACCACGCTGACCCCCGAGGCGCAGGAGTTGAGCATGGACAGCAGAGCGGCGAGCCCGCCGAAGCTGGCGCCATAGCCCACGCTGGTGGGCACGGCGATGACCGGACAGTCCGCCAGCCCGCCGATGACGCTGGCCAGTGCCCCTTCCATCCCGGCCACCACGATGAGCACCCGAGCGGACATGATGACGTCCAGATGAGCCAGCGTCCGATGGAGCCCGGACACCCCCACGTCATACAGACAGGTCACCCGGTTGCCCAGCACCTGAGCGGTCAGCGCCGCCTCCTCCGCCACCGGGATGTCGCTGGTGCCGCCGGTGACCACCACGATGTTGCCCACCTGGGGTCGTTCTGTCGGCGCGGCGATGCCCACCTTGGACAGAGGGTGGTAGTCCAGCGGCAGTTGGGCTTGTACCAGCTCCGCCGCCTCCGCTGACATCCGGGTCACCAGGATGTTCTGCACGCCGTCCCCGGTCATCCGCCGCAAAATGCCCAAAATCTCCTCCGGCGTCTTGCCCGCCCCGTAGATGACCTCCGCCGCGCCCTGGCGGATGGGGCGGTGGCTGTCGATCTTGGCATAGCCTAAGTCCTCAAAGGGCGCCAGTTTCAGCTGTAACAGCGCTTCCTCCGGCTTCAGTTGGCCGGACTGTACCTGTTGGAGCAGCTGTAACGTCTCCTGCCGGTCCTGCATCCAGAATCCCTCCCTTTTCCGGTCGAATCGCAATATAAATCCAGTATACTCAATTTTTCCGGGGGATGCAAGGGGAGTTCCCTGAAAAGAAAAATCGTGTTATAATGACAAAAGAGATAGAAAGGGAGAATGACCATGAAACTGTATCAGCCCACCTGTTGGAAGTCGTTCCAATGTACGGCATCCCAGTGCAGCGACAACTGCTGCATCGGCTGGGAGATCGACATCGACCCGGACAGTTATGCCCGCTATCAGGCTTTGCCTGGCGCTTTTGGCCAGCGGGTCCGGGCGAGCATCCAGCCGGGGGAGACGCCCTGCTTCCGGATGAACGGGGAGCGCTGCGCCATGTTGAACGGGGAGAACCTGTGCCAGATCTATCGGCGCTTGGGCAAGGAGGGACTGTGCCAGATCTGTCACGACCACCCCCTGTTCACCGACACCTTCGGCACCCGCCGGGAGACCGGCTTAGGGTTGTGCTGCGAGGAGGCGGCACGATTGCTCTTCGCCCAACTGGAGCCGCTGACCCTGTACGCCACGGACGCAGCGGAGCCGGAGTACTCGGAAGAGGTAGAGGAAGGCTTAGTGACACAGATGACCGCCCTGCGGGACCACCTCTTCCACCTGCTCCACGACCGCACCGTGCCCATCAACCTGCGCCTGTGCCAGGTGCTCATCGAAGCCCAGGAGGCCCAGTGGATTTGGGAGGAGGAGCGCTGGCAGGCGCTGGAACAGCTGCTCCACAGCGAACCAGGCCGCCCGGACGCCGTGCCCATGGACACCCGGCAGGCGGTGAGCCTGTTACAGGAGTGGGTGACCCGGTTCGAGACCTTCGAGCCCATCAACGACGCCTGGACGGCGCTGTTGGGGCAGTGCAGCACTCTGCTGCAGCAGCCGGAAGGGGAGATATTCGCCCTGTGGCAGCGATTCGTGGAAACAGTAGCCCACCGCACCCAGGAGTACGAGCAGCTCATGAGCTACTTCCTCTTCCGCTACTTCTTGAAATGCGTCTACACCGGCGACTGCCGCACGCCGGTGCGCCTGGCAGTGGTGAGCACCATGATGATCGCTTGGCTGGATGTGACACGCTTTTGGAAAACCGGACGGTTCACCCCCAAAGACCGCATCCAGATCGCCGGTCTGTATTCCAAGCAGATGGAGTATTCTGAGGAAAATTGGGCGGGTCTGGAGGAAGCGCTGCTGTTCGACCAGGCCTTTGAGGACGCCCTGCTCCAAGACCTGCTGTGCAGCCTGTGAAACGGGATTGACAAGAGTAAAAAAACACGGTAAAGTAGTGAAGTTACCAGAAAAGGAGGTGCGTCCATGGACGAGAAAGAACACGCAAGGCTCCACGAAGCGGGCATCGCCCACAGCCACGACCACGAACATCCCCATACCCACGGCCACGGTCACACCCATAGCCATGCCCACACCAAAGCGGTCTTGAACCGCCTCTCCCGTGCCATCGGCCACCTGGAGCGGGTGCGGAAGATGGTAGAGGACGGCCAGGACTGTTCCGAAGTCCTTATCCAGCTAGCCGCCGTCCGCTCCGCCCTGACCAACACCGGCAAGGTCATCCTCAAGGATCACATCGACCATTGCATCGTGGACGCCGTGGAGGAGGGAAATTTACAGGCCATCGCGGACTTGGAGCGAGCCATCGACCAGTTCATGAAATAAAAAGTGCCAACGCTGCACAGGCAATCCGTTGACATAGGAGACAGGATTTAGTATACTAGAAACACAAGGGCGCTGCCGGTAGACGGTTGACCCTAAGTGAAAGTGTCTTTGAAGTAATCGCCGAACTTTGCTAGGGGACGGCGGTTACTTCTTTTTATTGGCCTGGATGAACAGGCTGATAATGCCAACGACCAGAATGCCAATCTGAATGAGATCGGAATAAGTAATCATCGGGCAGCCCCCCTTTCCACAAGAGAGAAGAGGGCAAGAAGCAGCCCCCTTCGAGAGAGGGCCGACCGCCTACCGTTACTGGCAGCGCCGAGGATAGGATAGCACAAAATCTGACAAAAGACAACCGCACAGATGAGAGCTGTGCGGTTGACAATTCAGGAAGGATTCAGTATACTAAAGATACGAAGGGCGCTGCCGGTAGACGGTCAACCCCTTGCTGAGCAATTAGAAGTAATCGCCGAACTTGTCAGGGTAGCGGCGATTACTTCTTTTTATTGGCTTGAATGAACAGACCGATAATGCCAACAATCAAGATGCCGATTTGGATCAAATCAGAATAAGTAACCATTGGACAGCCCCC
>JABLTK010143443.1_pt1 | contig 11235 bp, 11 predicted proteins | sample 7160131 | NCBI WGS metagenome assembly JABLTK01 (sample SAMN14651221, study PRJNA627086) | human gut metagenome | isolation source: feces | host: Homo sapiens
AGAATATCCACACCATCACGATGCTGGAAGAATGCAATACATTTGCTTTGATAAGGAATTGAGAGAGTATTACTGTAATCAGATGTAAACAACGGAGCTAACTGCTTCTTCAGAGTAACTGAGGAAGTGATATTACTCACAACTCGAACAATCAACGAAGCTTTCAACTGGTTAAGAGCAGCATCAGTTAATCGCATTCGTGGTGGTTGCTTCTTCATTTCTTCATCCACACAATGATTGATTTGAGCAGTGAGGAAATCACTCAGAGGACACGAATGAATTGCAGGAGAACCCTGTTCAGGTCGTGGTACACGATGAGGATCAGCAGCCAGACAAAGAGGACAAACATACGAACTGGTAACCTCACGTGGATGAATCAAACCACATACACAATGCATCCACTCATGACATCGAGAACACTGTACCCATGACTCAGGAAACACCTCATCATTCTTCTTTCGAACAAATAGATTCTTGCGCTCTGTCTTATCCATTCCAACTACTTTCTTCGCATAACACTTTGGACAGTATCTTCCCTTCTTACCACGAATCACATAGTACGTTGTATTACGAAGAATCCTCTCCCTACAATCACCGTCACACACATACACAGGAGGTGAATACTTCAAACACTTCTCACCACAGATCAGACAAGGGTATCCACGACAACTGCTACAAGTGTGATTGTACTGTGTTATCCGATTTTGTTCGTATCGTGAACGAACTTTTTCTAACTCAACATCCAAAGTCTTTAGCATCTGAGTGGCACATTGATTCACAAAGTGTGTTTCAGGGTTAAATTTCTTTGCATTTTGAAATACCAATCGAATATCATAGATAAGATCACGAGGGAATTGATACCGTCCACACATCAGATTATCGCGAATCGTTCCCAAATCCATTGGATGCTCAACTATCGAATAATAAGTTGGGAGGTTCTGAGTCTCTGGATTGACAGGAGTGTTGAAGATTCCATGATTATCCTTGTGTTGCATGAGCAACTGAAGGAGAGGACCGTAGTACGTTTGAATACTTCGAGACCTTAAGTATTGTATATATTGATTCAGTTCAACTTTCGTTAGGGTTGAAAGTAGTGGTCTGTAATTACCAGATCGACTAATAGAATATTCTACATGATTATGAATGAATTCGCCCTTGGGAGGAGGGACATGTGTCCGATGAATAACTTTGGTGGCATGTGTCTGACCCCTCTTCGAGACCGCCTGCACTCGAGTTCGTTTTCGGCCGTAAACTTGCTGGTCAATGCGATTTCGTTTCTGCGCTACGGCAGGAGAGAGAAATGCCATGATCCGTTGAAGAATAGCACATTCAGGAATAGCACACTTGCCGAAATCGCATTGGCAAGAGATTGAGTGCTTCACCAAACTTACAAATTCTGAACTTGGTGTCGCTGCTCCCACCGGTACTGATATTCCTTCTTCCGTATTCGACTGTTTTGAATTTGAATGTTCCACTTTTCTTCAAAACGGGTAAGCAGTACGGGAAGAATCTTCGCTACAACAGTGTGAATATCAGCGATACTGATATTCGCGAATTATGGAATAATAGTAACTGCCATCCATTTGATAATCTAAGCACGGCGGAATATGGTATCGAAATGATTCGAAACTATATAGGAACTTTTCTATATCCTTCAGGTTATTACCTATGACAGGTCAGATGTGGTATTATCTCTTCCTTTCGAAGCTCACAGAATGTAGTTGTATATTATTTTCAGACGTAACTATTTTATGAGGGGGAAAGAAACTATCCTAGTAGATTCATATCTACTTGAGACAGCACGTCTTATTCTTGGATAGTCCCTGCAAAATGGATAGAAAGCAACACTTGATCCTGTAGACATTTAATTGTATGTAGTCTTTTCCTTCTCTGTAGTTCACTTATATTTGGGAAATAATTAGTACTATAGGAATGGGATAATGTGCCAAAGTAATTCCATGTTATGGTTGCAATTCGTACCGACATAGACAATGCAATAGGAATTGTGGGCGAATAGAGTAATAGAACTTCTGAACTTGCTCTTTTCTACCCACCCAATTGCAGATTCATCGTATGTCTCATAATGGAGTCCATTCAGATATATGTGCTTTATAAGAATGAATAGAGAGTACTAAATAACAATATACATGCTGTGAGTACGAATCGAAATAAACTGAATAGGTCTTCGTTATAAACCATAACAAACCAGGTGAACACTCATTTATTATCGTTTCTGCCACCAAGTTTTGAGTCGCATATTCATTTAGGTAGCCTCTCCATTATTTATATCAATATCTAGTGACATCAGACTTGGTATCTACACTTGGGACTTATAAAAGATCTACATACTTTTTAAATATAGATATGGGAAACGTTAGTGTTATCAATTCTTCGTCTTTCCCATTCCTTGGTGATTATGAGATTGAGAAGGTGGAAGTTGTAAAATCCGATGATAAAGGGAATGGAGAGGCAATTGTTCGATTTTCAGTCCCATATAAGGGGTATACCATGACTATTAACCTAGTTAATGGAAAGAAAGAAGGAGTTGGTTCAATTAAAAGGGAAGATGGAACCCCGTATATGCAAGTAATGTTTGTGAATGATGAATGTGAAGGAGAAGTGATAAAAACAGACAGATACGGAAGCATTGTGTTGAGAGGAAGATTGGAGGGAGGAAGAGAAGTTGGAATGTGGACTGAATATGACTTTGGAAAAGAGAAATGGAGAGGATTTTATCGAAGCGGAAAGCGTTATTCGACAGTTATAGCGAGTAGAGATCTGGATGGAATGTTTGAAGAGATACGCAGTGATGGAGAACTGTTGAGTATAAGTGGATTTGATGTTGAATGGAGAAGGCATGGAAGATGCTTTGAGTATGAAAATGGAAGAGTGAAGAGTGAATGTGAATATGAGAATGGAATAAAAACGAGAACAATTCGAGAGTTTACTGACAGGCGATTAATGAGAGTGTATCTTAGGAATGGAAAGAAGGCGTATGAAGGAGTGTGGTATGGAGATGTGGTGAATGGGTTCAGTCGTTATCCTCGAATGCTAGGAATGAAAGGGTTCTATTCAGAAATAAATAGGAGGGGGGAAGTGTTAAGTGTGAGTGAATATGATGAATATGGATTACTGAAGAATGGAAGATGCTTTGAGTACGAAAGAGGAAGGGTGAAGCGAGAATGCGTATATGAGAATGGAAGAGTGATGCGAGTACTGAGAGAATGGACAGAAGATTTGATGGTTGAATATGATGATAATGGAATGAAAGTATATGAAGGAGGATTTGAAGGGGAGATAGTGAAAGGATTCGTTCGAGGAGGAAAAGGAACGGAGTATGGAAATAACGGAAAGAAACTGTATTTGGGAGATTGGAGGAACGGCTATAGAGATGGAGAAGGAACAGAGTATGGAAGTGATGGAGAGAGTGCATTGTATGTTGGTAGTTGGGAGAATGGTACTCGGTATGGATTTGGAAGTGAATTCTGTGGTTATTGTTTGTATACTGGAGAATGGAAGAATGGTATGAGACATGGAATTGGTAAGGAAATGAATGAGAAAGGAGAAGTGATCTATGATGGTGAGTGGATGGATGGAAAGGTGATATCTAAGAGTCCAGTAGCAATTCAGTATTCAGCAGTAGAATCAAATTATGATGGTTCTCAGAAGAGTGGTTCAATTCTTGCAATTGATTTTGGATCATCCAACTCTGTTGCCTTTCTACTCAAGAATGGAAATGCAGAGCAAATTAGTGATAATACAGAACAAGGTCTTTGTGGATTCCCTTCATTGGTTGAATATTTGGGAAACCGAATATTAACGGCAACAGTTGTGAAGAAGAGAAGGCAACAGGCACGGAGCACATACAGTGTATCCTGTGTGAAAAGAATTCTTGGACTCACGTGGGATCAGTACAATGCTCTGGAAACAAAGGATATCTTTGGATGTGAAGTGGTTCGTGGAGCTGATGGTTATCCTCGATTTGTCGTGTCGGGTGATGGTCGTCAAGTGAGTCCTATTGAAGTAGCAGCAGAACTTTTCCGTAAGATCAAATTTGATGCTGATGCTCGTAATGATGCTCCAGTAACAGATTGCTTCGTGACAGTTCCAGCCAATTATAAGGAGAATCAACGAGGAGCAATTAAAGAAGCTGCTAGAATGGCAGGACTCGATGTAAAAGCAATCATTATAGAGCCGACAGCGGCAGCTATGTCATGGTGTTTTGATCACCAGAATGAAGTGGCTTTGAATGATAAAATGCTCGTATTTGACTTTGGAGGAGGAACCCTGGATCTGTCATTACTGAATTATGATGGTAATGGCGAATTCTCAGTGATTGATACAGACGGTGATCCTAAACTGGGAGGATATGATATCGATCTTGAGATACGAAAGGAGGTATGTAGAAGGGTTGACAATTTGGATTTGTCGTCGTTGAGAGATCGATGCAAATCTCGACTTCTTGCTGTATGTGAAGATATGAAGATACAACTGTCAGTGACATCAGGATGTGAAATTGATTTAAGTGATATTGTGGATGATGATGAAACTCGTTTTTTCACACAAGCTGATTTGAACGTAATTGTGAATAATTTATGTATGGATCGTATTAATCATTGTCTTAATCGCTTGATGAATAAGCCTGGTCGATCTCTTGGTATGATTAAAAGAGTGTTAATGGTGGGTGGCTCTTCTCGTATATTGGCTGTGAAAGAAGCATTGCATAGTCGTTTTCATAATGCTATTTTTCCAAGTATCAATCCTGAAACCAGTGTGGCTCAAGGAGCTTTGTCCATTGCTCGAAGGCCAGATATTGTTCATGATATCATCTCTTATTCTTATGGTTTGAGATTGAGTGATGATCAAGTTATAATTCTCCTACCTAGAGGAACTCAAATTCCTTGTGAGAGTGAGCCGATTACATTCTCAAGTGATGAAGATTACCCTGACAAAATATATTCTATTATCTACCAATGGAATGACCAGCAATCAAATGAGACTGGTGGAACAAAACCAATTAGTGAATGCACGATGGTTCAGGAGTATTGTTTTAAGAATGAACATCCTTTACCAAGTGGAGAATCTACCTTTACTATTACGTTCTATCTATCTGTTGGAGGCACACTAGAAGTAGTGTGTATTGATAGCAAAACAGGAAACGTTATGAATCATCAAGTATACAACTCACTAATCCAAATTCAGGCTGGGTAATGGTTAAAGTTATTTGCGTACTAGTTCATGTTTGTTATTAGACTGCTAGCGATGTTACGAACTCTTCATCTTATGTAAACCCTTTGAATGATCGGTTCTATTACTATCCACTAAACACTTGTTCTTCGAACACTGCACAACTAGAAATCCATGTAAACTGATTATTCGTAAAAACACTTCAATGACAGAGAATATCGAACTACACTTGTATTTTATAGTTCTTTGATACCCACAACTAAAAATAAAGATGAAAAATAGTCGTCAGTTAATTCAGCCCCACAAATACAATAAAAAAAATACTATTCCTGCTATTTGAACACAACTTGAATAACTCCACTATCAACAGTTTCGAACAAACAATGACAACTCAAATGAATTACGAAGACTGGGCAAAAATCTTGTAACCAGCATAGATGGACCAGATCCAGCCGAGAATGAAAGTGGCACAAATACAGGTCAAAATACCCTGGAAGACCATACCACAATCGCAACCACCCTCGTTAATGATGGCACCGATAATAGTTCCAATACCTATAATTTCACATCTCCGCAACAAATGATACCAGGGAAGATGATGTTCACAATGAACAGAATAAGACCAGCAGTCTTGTTAACCTTAGGGAAATCACAAAAACCCATGATAACGAAATTATGAATGGTTCACAAAACGTTAAAAATATTCCGCGGGAATTTAGAAAAACAATTAGCATTTCTTGCAGAACATTTAAATTGGAATATTCACAAATTGTTAGAAACAAACAGTGGTAATGAACAATTTCCTCTGTTGCATCGGAAGAAACACCGTTCCTCTCCTTACTTTGTATCACTTTGTTAACAAGTTCTTGGAAGTCCTCAGAACTCTCTTCGGTCCCATTTCCAAACCTCTTCAAAAAAAGCTGCATTTGAATTTTTAGAGCATCGATATTGATATCCTCAGGAAGGATGGTTCCTTCTGCTTCAGGTCCCCAGTACCCGCCATCGCTCAAGAGTTGCGATGCTTTCACTAATGTGTCATATTCTGGGATGTCCTTAAGAGATTTCGAATACTCTTCACACTTGGAGTACTGTTTCTTTGTCATATAAAGCTAATCGGTATTTCTCCTCCCCATTCTTACAGCTGGTTGTGTACACATGTCTGCCATTGTTTTTCCATCTAAATGGTCATATTCATGTTGAAACACCTGGGCATGCCATCCACTTAACTCTTCTTCTCTGTATTTTCCGTATCCATCAATGTAGCTGATACCAATAGTTTGTGGACGAGCCACAAAAGCAACATTCCACGGATCACTGAGACACGCCTCAAATTCTCCCATTAATCGTCGTGATTTCATCTCAATTTTAGGGTTAAAGTAGGGAAGGAGCGGCAACTGAAGATGCTGCTGCGGTGTCAATTTTGCTAATTGTCAATTCGATGACTAGACAGTACAGGGATCCGGAATACTTGTATAATCACGAGTAACAAACATTCGAATTGGACGATACAGCTGAGGAGCTGAAAGACCAAACGCATTGTTCTGTAACTATCGATTGTTCTAGATCCAATATACGTACACATGTGAACATGGCATTCAGGGCAAACTCTTGAATTTCATCGGAAGTTGGATCTTTGATTGTGACACACCGTTGTCGCAGAACTAGGTATCAATACTAACATCTTCAGTATACCTCTTTCTCCTAACCCTGCGACTTTCAGTATTTTCCATGGACGAGTCGATTTGTACATTTAATAGATTTCTATAATGCACAGTTGGGTAATGGATCATAGACGATACTCACGATTATTCAGCAAATCTGACGAGAGAACCTATTGTTTCCATTTATCAGAAAGCCATGGCCTTCCTTCTGAAGAATACTGTGCCGAATCTCGTAAAATCGAGAAATGTGATCACTCCAATCGTTTCTCGTGCTTTTGCTTACAGAACTTTGGAGATTGATCCTGTGAGCAATTTCAAAGGTTCATTATCGTTGTAGAAGGCTGATAATAAACAACACTCCGATGCCCAGTGGAGACTAGCTCAAACGCCTGTTATTGAAGTTAGTGAGCCTGCGATCATTTGTGATGGAGGTACGGTTGTGTGCAATTCAGATTCTGATTTTGTAGGTTGTGGTCCTATGGGTCATCCTATGCAGTATCTGAGAATGAATGGACCCAATGGAGGTGTTAATCGTTGTCAGTACTGTGGCCAGAGATACAAATATGTTCCCAAGCACTAATTCTAGTAAGTGTCTATCGTACTTTGTTTGTTAATCCTATAAATTAGTATACAGACATGTTAGGTGTAGATTTGGTTAGACCTAATTTGATCACAGTTTCACTGTGGAAAGATGAATTCGATCTCCGAATGCCTGTCATCTCTTCAGGTGACTGTTTCGAAGTGTATGGTATCTTATTGACTCGGAATGTAGGTGAAAAGATGAAAACTGAAAAGGATTTGATGGTCTTGCAGTTGGATTACTTTCAAGCATTATCAACTCTGAATCAACTCCTTTCATCGGCCGATGCACCATCTATTGTTCAGTCATATGAAAAGTGAGATTATGTTGATGGAATTATATCATAGGTTCCAGGAAATGCTTCTATCTAGCATTAAGGGAAAACGAAGTGAGTCGTTGTGTTGTTTCTTTATATAGGTCACCAACTTCTAAACCTAGCAAACCGAAAATTGCTCATTCATTGTAGTGAAGTCTATTGCATTCTCTCTGGAGTTGATTACTCAGTTCTGTTAAGTCGATTTTGTTTCATTTTTGAGATGTAGAGAGTTGTATAAAGCGAATACAAGGAAAATCAGATACTTTTGTTAGGGCATTGTGTTTTCAAGTGCTTATTGTCTTCATTCAGCATGAAAATTCGGCTGTTCTATCTTCAATGGATTCGTATATTAGCCTCTCACTTAGAATCAAACACTGTGCTTCTGTACTCATTAATGTGCTGGCTTAAGAAAAGGTTGCTGAAATGAATGCTGGATGTGAATATATTAAAGTGATTCTTCCTTATATTCAACGGGTTTCTACAGAAAAACAGTATTCCAATCATATGACGTCACTGAAGCGACTTCTCATCAACCAGTTATCTATGCAGAATACCCAGAATGCAGTGTGTGATTGTCTCATTGCCTTCTGTGAGTGTTTACAGAATCGGCCCATTTCGTCTCTTTCTGTAGGTGATATCATCAATGAATTAGTAGCCATGTATAAATTAGATTGTAAGGTTGCTATATTGGAGTGATTGAATAGCGAAATCTCTGATTCATACGATTGGTTCCTTGTTGAATCTTGTTATCATATCAAGTCAGTCTAAGGAAGAAATGAGAGAAACTGTGCTTAATCAACTCTTAGACTTTTTAAATACGAACGATAAGGACTTTATTCAAGCCATTTTGGAAATTTGTTTAGTGGTATTTGATTATCAATCTAATCAAATTACTGAACACAATCTCAAACTCTTTCTCCAATCTTTGTTTACTCTTGCTGATAAATCTCCTCTTCTTTCCTCTTCTCTCTCTTCCTTCCTTTCGAATCTTCGTCAATCACTATCACCTCAATTGCATCATACTCTCTTAACTGAATTAGTTCGTGTTTATCAATCAAATCATGATTCTCGTATGTTTGTTCTTGAGGGAGTTTCTTCCCTGATTGGAATCGAAGGCGATCTTGTGAATGAATCATTGATTGATTCTCTCATTCTCTCTCTAATCGATCCGTCCCAAATTTGTCGAGACACAGCAGAGCGAGCCTTCTTTCTTATTGCTGTTTCGTCTTCTTCATTGATCTCTTCATGGATTCAACAACTCTTATCAACTCTTCAGTCTCAGATTCAAGTTGTTGAAATGTCTCAGGATCTATCTGTAGGGTCTTATCTACAGAATCACTTCTAGTATGATCCACTCACCAATCTCACACGTCTGATTCGAGATCTCCTTCTTCTTACCTTCACCTCTCAATCACCTCTCGCCATACCTACGGTCCTTGATCAGGTTCACACGCTCCAGTCACTGTATGTAGCTCTTACTGCTCACATTACTGATCCTTCTCAATCATTTCTGGCTCGATCTCAGTACAGTTGTTCTCGAGTTGCTTCCTTCTATTTGCTGAGTGCTTGTCTGGTTTCAGGTGACCTTGATGAGATTCTGTGAATTCTAGACGATTCTTGGATGCTGCCGGAATTCGAGGGTATTTTGGATATGTTACAATCGTCGTTGAAAACTATTGTTGATGGAATGACGGTGGCAATAGCAGGAATGCAAGCTGGCCAACCACTAATGGAACAAGAATTAAGTCTATCATTAACAGAAATAGTCCCTATTTTAGAAGCATGTTTACTCTGTGTAACAGTTCGACGTGATCTGTTTACCAAATACTCTCCTCTTTTTGACACTCTTATAAATGAAATGATTTTTGCAGCTACGGTGTTTCTTTCAGTCCTATCACTGAAACCCCTCCTATGGATTACTCCTGTTTCGCTTCTTCTCTCTATTCTTGCTTCTCTTCCTGATCATGTTCTCTCTGATATGCTCTCCTCGTTTATTCTTCAGTCAGTTACTCACTCGCTTATCCTGACAGAGGTTCCCTCGTCATTGACTGATGTGACTCGTACTTATTGGCAGTTGATTGCTCGATCCTGGAGAGAGAACTTTTCTTGGATTCTTGATGTGGAGAAGACATGTTGTGATCAGTTGGCTACAGTTGCTAGAGAGATGTTTTGTCGATTCTTCAATCTAACTTCAGATGTCATTCGGAATCAGATGATAACCGTGATTATTGCATCCTTCCACCAAGATACAAACACTTCGAATGAGGAAGTTGTCAAATCCGTCATGGCCCATCGAATCTGTTGTTTGTTTCATCGCCTCTTAATGTCAATACAAGAATCAGGACATCTTTTGGAATCCCAACAGTGGGTGGGAATTGTGAGAGATGTGATAACAAGTGCTCTGTCCAGTACGGATGAGGAGAATCGATTGTTGGCGGAAGAATCTCTTATTCGATTGAGTGAAATGAGTGTAGAAGTGGAAGGGAATGTTTATGTTCGAATGAGTGTGTTCTTGAGAATGAGAACTTGCTCATTAGAGGATCTGAGGATACATACTTCTTCAGAGGAATTAGAGTGTATTCGATCATGTGCTGATAGTGCTGAATACTTAACTGAGAGGGATTTGGATTGGATTTTGGCATATTGCACGCATTGTGTCACATCTCTGGATGATGAAGGAAGGAATCCTGTGATTGAAATCATTGCTAAGATGACTGCTTTAATTATTCCATTCGCTTCTAATCGATCTGGCTTGACTTTGTTAGTTCAGATTCTTCCTCAGATTGCCATTACTCCTGCGGTTCTATCGCTCATGGCTGTTCTTGTTGAACAGGATCCGGCGCATTCTCTCAGTGATCAAATTCTTTCATATTTCTGGAATGCTATAAATAGTCCAGATATCATTCTTCAACAGGCAGCTATTTCCTCTCTCCAACTTCTCGTTCCATTTCTCTCTCCTCCTTCCTGGTTGCTGTTACGTTGTCTTCAGCTCCATCAATTGAGTGTCGTGTAGGCAATGTCTTCAAAACTGATTCTTAGCTCTGATGATGCTGACAGTGTGAATGTTACTGTGGAGTTGTTTCTGGATCTCATTCAAACTGTGTTGAATCGCTCACCCACACCAACAGACTTATGGGCTTGTCTCCAAACACTCACCCTGCCTATCCTGGGGGACACGCCATTGTGCCCGCTGTGGAACAGTGAGAAACCAACATTGGATGTGAAAGTTCCGAGTTGGATTTGGCAAGTAGGTACTATTTTTGGAATGATAGAAATAGACCATTCTTGTGGCACTGGAGGGTTGCTATATGGTGATTCTAGAGTTGATCAAAATGGTCCCTATATCTGTAAGTACCAAAAACAATATGATTATTGATAGGACAAAAATTGTCATACTTTTGTACGCGAAATATTACGACTTTGCGGTCATGTATTTAGTGTTGCCTCAATAGAGAGAGTTCAGATAATTGGAGGTTGTCTTGTTCGCTAGC
>JABLTK010009226.1_pt1 | contig 11226 bp, 10 predicted proteins | sample 7160131 | NCBI WGS metagenome assembly JABLTK01 (sample SAMN14651221, study PRJNA627086) | human gut metagenome | isolation source: feces | host: Homo sapiens
GCATACATATATCTTAAAAATTGGAGCTCACGATCGGGATTGAACCGACGACCTCCGCCTTACCAAGGCGACGCTCTACCGACTGAGCTACGTGAGCATTAAAGTGTGTTTCACTTTAATATACCAATTATAAAGTTTACTAGCATTTGTTTTTTTTGTCAATATGATTTTTCTATTTTTGTTCCTTGCTAGCTAAGCATTTTTCTAACTTTCTTTTTACTCTCTGCAATGCATTATCTATTGATTTTGCCTGCACATCCAAGTCACATGCAATTTCTTGATATGACTTTCCGTCTAAGTAACTTTGAAATACTTCTTTTTCCAAATCTGAAAGAACTCTTTCAATTTCATCTTCAATTAATTTCTTTTGTTCTTGGCCTATGACTAGCTCCTCAGGATCACTGACCTTTATACTTGATAATATATCCAATAATGTTCTATCTGATTCATCATCTGATACTGGCTTATTTAATGAAACATAAGTATTTAGCGGTATATGCTTCTGTCTGGTTGCTGTCTTTATTGCCGTTATAATCTGTCTCGTTACACAAAGTTCTGCAAAAGCTTTAAAAGTTGTAGCCTTTTCAAAGTTAATATCTCTTATTGCCTTGTATAAACCAATCATTCCTTCTTGGTATATATCTTCTTTATCGGCTCCTATTAAAAAATATGACTTGGCCTTAGCCTTAACAAAGCTTTCATACTTTGAAATTATGTATTCTTGAGCTCTTACATCGCCATTTTTAGCATCCATAACTATACTTTTTTCAATTTCATCTTCATCCATAAGTAGATCTTTTGAAACTTCTTTGCTACACATATGACCTCCTATTTACAATATAATTCTCAAACCCTTTAACTTCTTCTCATTGCTTCTAATTTTTTTAAAACATCATCATCTATATTATCTAGAAGGACATTCTTATCATTTAAATTTACTTTTTTAGAATTATGTTTAATATCTTCATTGGTCTTAAAAACCAAATTATAAAATTCTATACTTGAAATTCTTACTGCACCCCTTTGGAATATTGTTTGCTGTTCCAAAGAATCAGATGTGACAACATACACCTCATATTTCCTTCCAATATGATTTACTTCTTTTTCAATATATGCATCTGCAGTTACTCCATCCTTAGTAAATATAACCATAAGATTCTTGTTATATTCATATTTACTTTCCCTATTGCCTGCTACCTTATATCCATCAAAAACTAATATTACTTTACATCCATTAATGGCACCATAATTATCTAAAATATCTATTAACTTTTGTCTAGCACTCTCTAAACTAACACTTTTTTCTTTTTTTAGGATGTCCCAACTGTTTACAACATTGTACCCATCAACAAATACAAATCTCACTTTAGACCTCGTACATTAATAACAATTATTTTGTTATTCTTCCTTTTAATACCTCATACATCATTATACCACCTGCAACTGATGCATTTAAAGAGTTAATTTTTCCAATCATAGGTATCTTTACAAGAACATCACATTTCTTTAAAGTTAAATTAGATATTCCTTTTCCTTCACTACCAATTACTATAGCGCAAGGTCCTCCAAAATCTACATTGTAGCTGTAGTCTTTTCCTTCAATATCTGCTCCATATATCCATATTCCTTTTTCTTTTAAAGTATCAATAGTTGCATTAACATTTGTAACTTTTGCTATTCTCATATGTTCAACTGCTCCCGCTGAACATTTATAAACTGTTGATGTAACTCCTACGTTTCTTCTCTTTGGAATTATTATTCCGTGAACACCGCATAATTCAGCTGTTCTTATGATTGAACCAAGGTTATGTGGATCTTCAATTTCATCAAGTATGATAATAAATGGCTGTTCATTTCTCTTTTCAGCATACGCTAAAATATGTTCTACTTCTGAATATTTAAATGGTGTTACTCTAGCAATAAGCCCTTGGTGAACTAATCCTCCACTCATAGAATCTAGTTTTCTTCTATCAACTTCCTTAACAACAATATTCTTTTCTTTAGCTAAAGCTAAAGCTACTTTAGCAGAACCTTCTAAATCTCCTTTGCTCACATATAGAGCTTCAACAGTTCTATCACCTTTCAATGCTTCAATTACAGCATTTCTTCCTAGAACCAAATCTTCATTTACAACTTCATTATCTCCATATCCTTGAGCATTTGCTCTATTTCCTTTAGATACATATTCAGTTCTTGACATTTCTCTTCTGTTTTTCTTCTTTTCTATATTTTCTCTTCTTCTTGGATTTTCTCTCTTTGTCATATAAAAAACTCCTTACTATTTACTTATATCTATTGTTACAGCTTTACTTAATATATAATTTAATCTTTCGTAATCTCCTATTAAATGCAAATATCCTACTAATGCTTCAAAACCTGTTGCCATTCTATAATCCCTTACATCAGCATTCTTAGGTACTGTTGCTGACTTGGCATTTCTTCCTCTCTTGAAAATGTAGCTTTCTTCTTCTGTAAGCTCCTCTTCTATTGAATGCATTATAGCTGATTGGCTCTTTGCTTTCACATATCCTATGGCTTTCACATGTATTTTATGTGCTGATAAGCTTATATTGTTAGCCAATATATAATTTCTTATGTACAGTTCGTATACTGCATCACCTATAAGTGCTAGTTGCAATGGATTTAATAATCTTGCATCCTTAGCACTAAATTCTTTTTCTCTATAATCTTGAAGCACTTACTTCACCACTCTCTATTTTTTTATTAACTTATAACATTGAAGCTGTCAAAAATGACAGCTCCCTTTTTTTAGTTTTCTTTTTTCCATCTTACGCCTTGTGGTGTGTCTATTAGAACAATTCCTCTGGCTTTTAAATCATCTCTTATTTTATCAGCTAAAGCAAAATCTCTATTCTTTCTTGCTTCTTGTCTTTGTTCAATTAAACTTTCGATTTCATCTTCTAAACTTTCTTTTTTTGTTTGCTTTTGAAGCATTCCTAAAGGTGCTCCTAAGCTTCTTATTAATTCTAATGCCTTTTCGCATAATTCTTTTGATGAATCTATTGTTATATTAGTGTTGTAATCTCTAACTAAATCAAATAATACTGTAATTGCATCAGCTGTATTGAAGTCATCATCCATCTTTTCAATATATCTTTCTTTATATGCATTTAAGCTCTCAAGATATTTAACTTCTTCTTCTGTCATCTTTTCAGTAGCTACTTCATTAATTAAATTTTCTAAATTATCAATTGCATTATATAATCTTTCAACTGAAGCTTTTGCTGAATCTAATAATTCAGTGCTGAAGTTTAACTGTACTCTATAATGTGCTGAAAGCATTAAGAATCTAATGACATCTCCATCATAAGCCTTTAGAGCATCTCTAGCTGTTAAGAAGTTATTTAAAGACTTAGACATCTTTTGATTATTTACGTTTAAATATGCTGAGTGCATCCAATACTTAGCAAAAGGCTTTCCTGTTAATGCTTCACTTTGTGCTATTTCATTTTCATGATGTGGGAATGCTAAATCCATTCCACCAGCATGTATATCAATAGTTTCTCCTAACAGCTTTTTAGCCATACATGAACATTCTATATGCCATCCTGGTCTTCCTGGTCCCCATGGACTTTCCCAAGCTGGCTCACCTGGTTTTTGAGCTTTCCAGATAGCAAAATCCATTGGATCTTCTTTTCTTTCATCAACATTTATTCTAGCACCAGCTTGTAGGTCTTCTAAATTTTGCTTTATAAGTTTACCATAACCTTCAAACTTCTTAGTTCTGAAATAAACATCACCATTTACTTCATAAGCAAATCCTTTTTCTATAAGTCCAGATACAAATTCAATTATGTCATCAATGAATTCTGTAGCTCTTGGATTGCATGTTGCTCTTTCTATATTTAATCCATCAGCATCTTGATAATATTCATCTATATACTTATCTCCTACTTCTTTAACAGTAGTATTATCTTCATTAGCTTTCTTTATCATCTTATCATCTATATCTGTAAAGTTTTGTATAAATTCAACTTCATATCCTCTATATTCAAAATATCTTCTTACCGTATCAAATATAATGAATGTCCTTGCATTTCCAACATGGAAGAAGTTATATACTGTAGGTCCACAAACATACATCTTAACTTTACCTGGATTTAATGGTACAAATTCTTCTTTACTTCTCGTTAAAGTATTAAAAATTCTCATTAGACATCCTCCCTTTAAATTTTATAATTTTATATTATTCTTTTGGAACTCATCTCTTACTCTTGAAACAACCTCTTCTATTTTTATTGTTTCCATTTCTCCATCTCTTAACTTAAATTCAACCTCACCATCAGTAATTTTTTTACCAACTGTAACTCTCATTGGAATTCCAATAAGTTCAGAATCTTTGAATTTAACTCCTGCTCTTTCATTTCTATCATCTAATAAAGCATCAACACCAATAGCTCTTAATTCTTCATATAATTTATTAGCTATTTCCATTTGTGCTTCATCTTTAATATTTACTGGTATTACTGAAATGTGATATGGAGCTACTGATAAAGGCCAGATAATTCCGTTATCATCATGGTGTTGTTCTACGATTGAAGCTAAAGTTCTTGTTACACCTATTCCATAGCATCCCATTATGAATGGCTTTTCTTTACCATTTTCATCAATAAACGTTGCGTTCATAGCTTCAGAATACTTAGTTCCTAATTTAAATATATGCCCTACTTCTGTTCCTCTTGAAATAGTAACTTCTCCACCACATTCTGGACATTTCTCTCCAGCTGTTATATTTCTAAAATCACCAACAGTTCCTGTAAAATCTCTGCCGTAATTAACATTTTCTATATGATATCCTGTTTCGTTAGCTCCAACTATGAAGTTATACATCTTGCTTACTTCTTCATCTACTAATAATTCATCAACTTTTATACCTATTGGTCCTGCAAATCCTATTTGTGCATTTGTTGCAGCAAATACTTCTTCTGCTGAAGCCATATCTAAGTTTATTATTCCACCTAAAGCATTAGATACTTTAACTTCATTAACTTCTCTATCTCCTCTTACCATTACAGCAACTATTCTACCATCTGCATTATATATTAATGTCTTAGCAAATTTCTTTTCAGTTGTATTAAAGAATTTAACTAAGTCTTCAATAGTTCTAGCATTTGGTGTTTCTGTCTTAATAGTTTCCTTTAATTCTTCTACTTCTGCAACTTCTACTGTTGAAGGAGCTTTTTCTATATTTGCAGCATAATTGCAGCATGTACAGAATACTACATCATCTTCTCCAACTTCTGATTTAACCATAAATTCAGCTGAGTTTGATCCACCTATTGCACCTGAATCTGCTTCAACACATTTAGCATCTATACCACATCTGTTAAAGATATTGATATATGCTGCATGCATCTTGTCATATGAAGCATCTAATCCTGCTTGATCCTTATCAAAGCTGTATGCATCCTTCATAACGAATTCTCTTGATCTCATAACACCAAATCTAGGTCTTCTTTCATCTCTATATTTAGTTTGTATTTGATAAAGATTTACTGGAAGTTGTTTATAAGATTTTATTTCAGTTCTTGCTATATCAGTGAATACTTCTTCGTGTGTTGGTCCAAGACAGTAATCTCTATTATTTCTATCCTTTAATCTGAACATTTCTGCTCCGTAAACATCCCATCTTCCTGATTCTTGCCATAATTCAGCTGGAAGCATTGCAGAGGCTAAGAATTCTTGTGCTCCTGCTGCATTCATTTCTTCTCTTACTATTTCTTCTACATTTTTTAAAGCCTTTAATCCTAATGGCATATAGTTATAAATCCCTGCAGCCATCTTTCTGATCATCCCTGCTCTAAGCATTAGCTTGTGGCTATCTATTTCTGCTTCTGCTGGAACTTCTCTTAATGTTGATACTAACATATTTGACATTTTCATAGTATTTTCCTCCTGTTATATAAGTCAATGTTATATATATGATGGCTTTGAAATACTCTTTATACTTCTATCATCATCCATCATTAATAATTTATAAATAAAAAAGTCCACCCTAATATAATTAGGGCGAACTTATAGTCGCGGTACCACCTAAATTTGTGCTCTTATAATGATAACGGTGTTAAACCGATAGTTTTGCTATAACTCTGAAGCTGGTTCAAAATCTCTTGAAAATCTTACAGCCTAGGATTTTCTCTCTGAAAGGCGATTTTTACTATTCTTCTTCCTTGCTTTACAATATATTTTTTTGATTTATTTATTATATAATTTTGCAAAAAGCCTGTCAATAACCTATATAAGCCTCTCTGCTAAAATTAAATCCTCAGGGGTAGTTATTTTTATATTAGTATAATCACCTTCATATAAGTATACTTTATGTCCATATCTTTCTACCACTGAAGTATCATCTGTTACTATTGCATTTTCTTCCTTAATTTTTCTATGGCACTGATAAATTTCATCATATTTGAAACATTGAGGTGTCTGTACAGCAACTAAAGTATTTCTATCTGGTGTATCTACCGATATGTTATCTTCATTTTTTATCTTTATAGTATCTTTGGGAGTTACTCCTGGTGCAGCTGCACCATAAATATTGGCATATTTTATTCCTTCTTCAATGATTTTCTCACTTATAAAAGGTCTTGCACCATCATGTATCAATACTATATTTGCTTTTTCCATAGCTTCTAGTGCATTGAATACTGAATCTTGCCTTTCCTTTCCTCCAATCACTATTCTATCTACCTTTAAAGAATATTTCTGCAATACTTCCTTTTTGCAATAATCAACTTCATCTTCTGGAAGTACTAATATTACTTCATCTATACTTTTATTATAAATAAATTTCTCAAGTGTATATACAAGCACAGGCTTTCCCTTTATTTCAATAAACTGCTTGCTTTTATGGTAATTCATTCTCTTACCTCTTCCACCTGCTAAAACAATAGCGCTTATCATTTAAAACTCCTTTTAACTTTCCTTCGGTTTTGCAAATATCATCCTACCAGCAGCTGTCTGTAATACAGATGTAACAACTACCATTATTTCTTCACTTATGAACTTTCTTCCACCTTCTACAACAATCATAGTTCCATCATCCAAATATGCTATTCCTTGTGAAGCTTCCTTACCATCCTTCATAACTACTACTTTCATTTCTTCACCTGGAAGCAATACTGGCTTTATGGCATTGGCTAACTCATTAATATTAAGTACAGGCACTCCTTGGAATTCTGCTACTTTATTTAAATTAAAATCATTGGTAACTACTTTTCCATTTAAGACCTGTGCTAACTTTAAAAGCTTTGCATCCACTTCCGCTATTTCTGGAAAATCTTCTTCATAAATTTGAGTTTCTATAGAAAGTTCTTTTTGTATTTTATTTAATATATCGAGCCCTCTTCTTCCTCTATTTCGCTTAAGACCATCAGCTGAATCAGAAATATGCCTAAGTTCATTTAACACAAATCCTGGAATTACTAAAGGTCCTTCAACAAATCCTGTTTGGCATATATCAAATATTCTTCCATCAATAATTACTGAAGTATCCAATATTTTAGGACATATCTTTTCATTATGCTTATTTTTCTTATCCCTTATGCCATTCTTCTTTATAGAAGTAAGTAAATTTAATATATCGTCTTTTCTCTTAATAAATATCTTTATTCCTACCAAAGCTCCAATTAAATCTATTAAAATAAATAATATAGGCCCTATTACAAAATGAATCCTAGATATAGGAACTCCTATAAGAGTTGCAAATACAAGTCCTACCAAAAGTCCTAATGTTCCAAAAAGAAATTCTGTCACTGTGAGTTTTTGAATATTCCTTTCAAATCCATCTATTATAGCTATAATTCCTTTGTAAATAAATGATGATAAAAAATAAAAAATAATTGCAAAAATTAAAATTACAATAAGTAAGATTAAACCAGTATATAAAGGCTCTACAAATACTTTTATTCCTTGCCTTATGCCCAATGTAATAAGTACTTTTCCAACAATATACCCTATTGCTATTCCCATAATTGAACTAATCAATTTAACAATTTTTTTCAGCACATTTTCACCTCCTATTATATATATTAAATTTCAGATATTAACTCTCCATAAATAACCATTTAATTATATCATAGAACACCTACTGCTAAAATCAATAATTATTTTTCTGTACCCCCTATTAATGAATGGCCAGGTTGTTTATTATTATATTAACCAATTCGCCCAAGGGTTATATTAACAAATTTATTTCCTTAGGAAATTTTCTTATACTAAACTCTATTTAAGGAGCTGATTCAAAATGAAGGATATAATATTTGATACATTTCAAAATGACGTTAGTACTTCTCTAATAAGGCATAAAAGCATTTTAGATGTTTTAACTAAATATACTGAAAGCTGCTCTAAAGTTAATAGATCTGTGGCAAAAGCTGTTACTAATTGTGGATGCATTGACATTACTGCATCAAAACAGGAATTCAATAATACTGATACTTCTCTGGATGAATTATCAAAGGCTTTTTCAACTCATTTAAACGGAAAGCTTTGTGATAATTGTCGTGAAGTAATTGAAAATGAAATAGGCACTAGCTTATTTTATCTAGTATCATTATGTAATATATTAGATATAAATCTTTATGATGTATTAATTAATGAAACTTCCAAATTAGATACTTTAGGTAAATTTACATTTAGATAATGTACTAAAAGCAGGTATGCTATATACCTGCTTTTATATTGTCACCAATTATAAGGCCTTATATTCTATAAAATTACTAAAGTTCTTTTTTTAAATTTACTTGTTCCTTAATTCTTTTTAATCCATTCTTTATTGCTGCAGCACGTGCTTCACCAATTCCCTCAACTTGATCTAAATCTTCACTGGATGCTTCTAAGACGTTTTTCAATTGTCCAAAGTGCTTTATCAAGTTTTCAATTACATTAGTAGGTATTCTTGGTATTTTAAATAATATTCTATATCCCTTTGGCGATATAAGAGTATCCGCTAATACACATCCTGTATATCCTAAAAGTTTTGCTATAGCATCTAAATCTACTAACTCATCAGCATTAAGCTTTTGTATTTCCTTGTATATCTCATTATAATCGCCATCTTCCTTGCAATAATCTCTAATTAACAGTATACCATCACGTTCAATATATCTTATAAGCTCATTAAGCTGCATAGATATTAGTCTTCCATCATTACCAAGCTCTAAGATATATCTCTTTATCTCTTCTACTATCCTCATAACCATTTCTGTTCTCTGTATAGCTGTTACTACATCAAAAACTGTAGTTAAGTCTTGAAACTCCAGTAGATTTAAATTGTTAATTACTCTTTCTAATACATTTACGTACTTTTCTAAAGTTTGTATTGCTTGGTTAGCCCTTGCTAGTATAACGCTACTTTCCTGTAATACATACTTTATATCTTTCTTATAAATGGTTATCAAATTTCTTCTTTGAGATATAGCTATAACTATTGCATCTGTCTGTTTTGCTATTCTTTGTGCCGTTCTATGTCTTGTTCCTGTTTCAAAAGTACTTACTGATGGATCTGGTAATAACTGTGCATTAGCACATACTATTCTTTTTAAATCTTCACTAATTACTATAGCTCCATCCATTTTTGCTAATTCATATATGTATGCAGGACTATATTCTGAATTTATATAGAATCCCCCATCTACAAGCTTCATTACTTCTTCATTATCACTAAGAACTATCAACCCTCCGGTCTTTGCTCTTAAAATATTTTCTAGCCCTTCTCTTAAATTAGTGCCCGGGCTAACTATTTTTAAAATGTTTTTTATCTTACTATCATCCTTAATCCTCATATAATCACCTAATTACTATAATAACTTCTAAAGCCGCACTTCTAAGTAATTTCTATCTTCCATTTTTATGCTTTTGCACTAATTTATCGTGATTTTTTAAATTATCTATATATATTTATTATAACATCATTTAAAGTTTTTAATGAAATTATATCAATTTCTTCGATTTTAAAGCCTTTTGCAAAAGAATCCTTTGCTACATAAACCTTTCTAAATCCCATTCTAGCAAGCTCTCTTCCTCTTCCTTCTAATGAAGGCACCTTTTTTAATTCGCCTGTTAGACCTACATCTGCAATGAATGCAACATCAGTAGGTATTCCTTTATTTTTCACCGATGAAACTATACTCATAATTACAGCTAAATTGACTCCTGGTTCCTTAACTCTCATTCCTCCAGTTGTCTTTATAATTACATTTTTATCATATAAATTAATTCCACCTCTTATCTCTAAAATAGAGATTAAAGTATTTAATTTATCCTTACCTAATGTTTCTGCTATCCTTGTTGGATAGGGAGTAAATGTCTTTGAAACAAGACTTTCTACTTCCATTATTATTGCCCTTGAACCTTCTTTAACAACTGTTAAAGTACTTCCTGAAACTAAATCTCCATCCTCTCTCTTGGTCATAAAATACTCCGATGGATTATCTATAGATTCCATTCCCTTTTCTGTCATTTGGAAAAATCCTGTTTCTCCTGTACTACCAAATCTATTTTTAGAGCTTATTAAACCTCTTAGTTCCTCATCACTGTTTGCTTCTATAATTAAAACAGTATCAACTAAATGCTCTAAAGCTCTTAGACCTGCTAGTTCATCAGCTTTAGTCATCTGACCTACTATTATTACTGCCCTTGGTCTTTTATCATCCTTAGCTACTCTCAATAATTCATTTGCACATTCCATGGTCTGAGTAGGTGATCCTGCTCTAGCTGGAAGTGCATTTTCCATAGTAAATGTCTGTATACTATCTATTATAATTAAATCCGGATCAATATCCCTTGTAGCATGAACAACATTATCCATACTTGTTTCTTGCAGAACCCATATATTGTCGCTTATATTATTTAATATTCTATCTGCTCTATTCTTAATTTGGCTATCACTTTCTTCCCCTGATGCATAAATAACCTTATGTCCCTTATGTGCTATGCTATGTGCCACTTGCAGTAACAATGTACTCTTTCCTGCTCCTGGCCTAGCAGTAATAATTGTTATGGAATCTTTAACAATACCGCCTCCCATAACTCTATCAAATTCATTAATTCCTGTTGTTATTCTATCACTTTTACTGGAAGTAATATCCGATAATTTTTTTACAGGCTTCATAGTCAATGATACTTTTTTTGCAACTGCTGCTACGCTACTCTTTTTTTCAACTAAGCTTTCTTCAAATGTATTCCAGTTATTGCAGTCTGGAC
>JABLTK010012651.1_pt1 | contig 11226 bp, 23 predicted proteins | sample 7160131 | NCBI WGS metagenome assembly JABLTK01 (sample SAMN14651221, study PRJNA627086) | human gut metagenome | isolation source: feces | host: Homo sapiens
ATGTGAACGACAATCTATCCAGGGGGTTCAGATTTGATATGGCATGTGTTCAGCAAAGGACAAGGGACTCAATTTGTACCCCATCTATACAACTTCGTTGTCATTTTGCACATTTGTTAGAGAGTCTAGGTATGTACTTCAGTTTGCATATGATTCTGCTATGAGTTTATAATCTGTTTCATGATGATTACGGTTTTTGGATGTTGTACAATAGTTCGACTTTACAATCTTATCAAAGTCCATATCGGACCATTTCAAATCGTTCTCCATTTGATTCACTCTTTTTCGTTTACTCACATTCACGTAATGGAATACCTTCAGTCTTTGGAATTACAACGATTTCTTCGAGTGAATGTTATTCCACTTGGAAACACACGTGAAGAAGTCGTTGTTTCAGTTCAACGCCAATTAAGCGATCGAGGGTTTTTCTTTTGATTTCATTCTAATTATCTAGTCCTGTAATGTTACAGGACTTGCCAGAATTTGAAGTCTATGCAACGGGGTTCAAGTCGAATGAGAATTCATCGAATCTAATCAACATTTTGTATCAAACAAATCAGACGAATTACAATGAAGGGATTACATCAGTCTATGATACATTCTTTGTAGGGATTTGACTTCTCTCATGATTCTAGCCTTATCTTCGGACATTTGGAATGATTTTTGTTTATGATATGCGTGAAGGAATACAAATGAGTGCTGTTGAAAAGATGTTTATAGTGGGAGTCTATTTGTAAATTGATTTTAGCATGAATGCTGTAAGTACCCAGATATCCGATATCAGATCCTTCTTGTGCTCAAGTCTGTTGATACGTTAACTCGGGATGAAGTCGAACAAGAGTACAGTCATTTGGTCCAGATTCTGGAGAATCGATCTCACAATGTTCAAGGGTCTGCGGTAGGATTTGCCTTAGGCTCTCATGAGAAGATGTCAATGAAGACACTTGATGAGATTTATCAACTTCCAATTTGTTTAGGGAACGATATGTTGCTATTTTCCAATTCCTTATCGTAGTATTGCCATTCTCCTTCCATTTTAGGAATCAGTCTCCCAGGCATTGTCACCATATGGAGCAAGCTCCACTGATTGTAGAGAATAACCCAAATGCCATTGACAGTGCATTTGTAGCTGATCTGATTGATCTCTTCTTTACATCGTTAAATAAATATGTTGCAGCAAGTGCTATTCGACAACTGAGTGATTGGTCTTATCAACTTCTCTATGGTACCTGCGAGCAGCGAATTGTTCTTCCAGGTGAGAGTAACAACTTCCGAGATAAACCTCGTGTACAGTCTTCTCGAAGTCTGATGGTAGAAGGTTATTTGTCCATCTTTTGGGGTGATTACAAGGTGGATGTTGTCTCTTGAAATAACCTCTAGAAGGCTGTTGATTTGTTCTGTTCAGCATCATTGAAGGCAAAGAAAGACCCTTATTTAGGAGCAGGTATGAATGAATATGAAGTATGTCGTAGCTTGTAACGAAGGGAAGTGTTGTTGTCTCCTCTGTAACTATGCTGAACATCCTGAGAATGCTACTCATCTTACTACCATGATTATGGGTTCGTTCGTGTTATTTCGATCATTTCTAGAGGTCACACGTATGATGAATGAGGCTGTATCTCACTATCTCAAGGGAGGATATACTGTTCTAGCTCTGGCTGTGAGTGTAAGCAAGAAGGATAATCCATAGACTACTTTCAAATTGGTTCGATTTTATCTAACAATTCTTCAATTCCTGAAACAGTACCGTTATCCTCAATTATTGTTGGATGTATTAGGGGTAACAGAGAATGAAATTGCTACTGTGGAGAGTCATAGTGAATTTGTGGGATATCGATTACGAATCATGGCATTACAGAGTTTGTCTCAAGCTGATGAGATTATGACACTCCAGAATGAGGTAGTAAAAGGAGGATTGAATGAAAAAATAGAGATTGTTACCTCCTTTGTTACAATGTATTGCCTTTTGTGAGAAGTTTGGATTTCGACGAAAAAAGCTTCTATTTATGGATAGAGTAGAGTTATGGAAAGGATTGTGATGTAGTTGGGACAGTATGCTGAGACGCAACATCAGTGGTCTTTCTGTTATTCTATCTACAATACATTGATGGAAAATTTGTACCAAAAGTCACCTCTGAAGGCTTCTTCGCTTCTTCTGCCCACTTCTCCTTTGCTCACTCCATCTTCACTCATCCATTCTCCCTCTTCTGTCTCTCTTTCTCCGTCTTCCTTTAGAAGTTCATTCAATGATTCGGAGTCAGATTCGGAGTCAGAAGAGGATGCGGATGGAGTGGCTCGTCAGCATCATATTCTAAATTGTCTTTTTCTCTTTGATCCTTTATCTGTAGCAATCTCTTGGTCCTCACTAGCTTATCATCTCCTTCAGAATATGTCTCAATGCGTTCGTGTGCTTGGATTCACAGATCTACGAATTGAACACATTATTCTCCTTCTCTGTTGTTATTGTAATTACTTGAATAGCGAGAATGAGATGGTTGTAAATCAGTTGCTTGGAGAATTACTTGACATCAGTGCAGGGATTGAAGATTATCATGTTATTAGTTCCTCTTTTACTTAAATGCAGAGTATTGCTCCATTGCCTATTCAGTTAGTATCACTTCAAGCTGAATGTATCGATCCAGGCAGTATTGTTATACAGTAAGTGATGAAGGGAAGAATAAGGTTCAGACGATCTTTGACAACGGATAAGACTTTTATGTTCATGCCTTCATTCAAATCACGAAAATCAACTCCAACCAAACATGTTGGTTCTTGTTTCGTAGTTGATAGATAGAAACTGATTTGGGTTGCTAAGGAGACTTACACAATGAATATTGTACTATTCAATCCTCTACCTGCAGGTATCACAGTGAATCGACTCGAAGTTCTTCATGGAAGTGCTGAGGTTACTTGTATCGTAGCGAGACAGATCGATATTCCTGCTCGTTCAACGATCACAACACGAATGTATCTGATCCCAGAACACGCAGGTGAGTTGCGTATTACTGGAGTTCGTGTATGAATGATTGCCGAGGTTGATTCTAGGTTCATTTAGGAAGTATCTGGAGTGATGTGTATTCTGGTGGAACAGATCCTGTTGAGAGTAAGATTTATGTCTGATAATCAACTAGTTAATGTGATTCCCCCATTCCCTCAACTTCCCATCACTGTCTCAGCAGCTCCTAAACCACTCCTCAAGGGAGAGGCTCATGAGATGGTTGTAACACTACGATGCATGACAGAAAGTGTTGGAGATCTTTCTCTTCAAATTAAACTGATTAAGGGGGAGTATAAGGATGGACTTTGGACCTATGACGGGTAAATCAGGATGTTTTTGTGAATGCTAGAAATAAGCCTGGATTCTCTGTAAGTACGATTATCAAAATCCAACGAGATACAGTGGTTTCTGAAGCTGGCTATCGTTTCATCTCTTTTCCTGCTACTTCTACCAATATTACTCCTTCCTATCTGTTGTATCATGAATCTGCATTTCAAGAGTTGGCTTCACAATTACCCTTCCAACCAGGGAGTGTAATCCAGATTCCATTCTTTGTGTATGTGAGTGATACTTTGTAGGAATGAAGAATTGAATTGATTCACAGTGAATTACGTCTTGATGTGGTGTATTCTAGTCAATTAGACTCTCTCTATACTCGAACTACCTCATATGTGTATGAATTCGTTGTGGATGATTCGGTTCTGCATGTTCAGTCATCTCATATTGATGATACTCAACCATCTCCTCCACAGATGGTATCCAGTCAGCTTCTCAATCAAGGTGAGATTTCTTTCTCTCTTTCATTTCTAGTCCGTGAGTACAAACAACACACTGCAGGGAAGGCCCTTCTCTTCTCAGCAGCCATCCAATCATCACGTCCAATCTCACTCTGTATCTTTGCTCCTCTCTGGCTTCTGCCACCAGCATCCAAATTCTCTCGTCTCTCCATTGCACGCGAATCAGACTCAGCTCTTGAACTCCTGCTCACTCACAATGCCCTTTCAGACCTCTATCAAGTGACTCTCGATCCAGCCATTTTGGAGTCTCTGATCCCTCTCTGGCTTACCTTATATCGGAGGACTATTGGTCGGCTCAAACTTACACAAACTAAGGCTGAAGAGGATTACCGATTGGTATTACTTCAGGCAGGATCGATTCAAGCTGGGTCTACACTGCAGATCACATTTGAGACACTCCGATATATCAATGGGAAGGAGACAGATCTACATGAACTGTTCAAATATGTCTATGTTTTCTGGCATTCCGAAAAAGAGAGGAAGTTTGGTTATTTGCCCTTGACACAACTGTGTATGGATTATGATTCGTCGTTGCTTCGATCAGTACGAATCCTGCTGGAATCTGAACGTGTCCGTTATACAGACTTTGTATTATGTGATACAAAAGGAACTACTATGAAGTTCACCATGCAAGGCACACTCCGAGTCTATCATGTATCTCCAGATACTCAATTGGGTGTCGTGTATGCTGTTACTGATACTGTGAAGAAGCCGAATACGAGTCATCAGATGTAGGACTGTGATGGAATATGAGATGTAGTTTTTTGTATGGATTGAATGAGAACCATCAGATGATTGTTTGGGATGGAGAAGAGGTTAATTCGATTGACGGAGTAATTGTGGAGGGATCGATGAGTATGACCATCTCAGCAAGTTGCAGAAAGCATTCTATTGCTATGTCCATTTCGAAGCCGAATTGTTTGTATCTGTATGACTGTGTTTTCAACAATCGGTTCAAAACGTGCTTCTGGAGCGGGCGAGCAGCCTGTATAATATGTGAATAAGAGATGTTTGTTGTATTGTAAGAAACGAAATGGATGCGGGAAAACGGGAATTGATGCGATGTGGCGGAGGAACATGATTCTCTTGTATGTGGTCGAACTCGTTGATATTGTTTTAATCCAAGACATCATGTGTGGAATTATTCTGTATTTCACGAATCCGGACTGTTGTATTCATGTTGCTGAAGGAATTAACACTGCCTTGACAATGTTACAGCATCGTGGTCAGGGTAGGTTTTGTTTTCCTGAGTGAGTCGCAGATGCCTGTGGTATCACTACATGTGATAATAAACAGGTACTTACTGTGAAGGACAACGGTTTGGTCTCAGAGTATGTTCTATTAGGATGGTTTGAGTGACAGAGTGTTCAACCAGGCAAATCTAACCAAGTTGACAGGTTATTATGGTATTGGACACGTTCGTTACCCAACTGCTGGATCTCCAGATAGCAGAGAGGCTCAACCATTCTACACGAATTTTCCGTATAGTTGAGAGATGGAAATGAGAGGTAGTTATGGAATCTCGCTTGCTCACAATGGAAACCTTATTAATTGTGACGAGCTTCAGGAGAAGCTTCTTTACAGCCTTCGCTGTATCAACACTACAAGTGTAGCTCTTCTTTCTTCCTGTTAGATTTAGGACAGTGAATTGCTGTTGAATATTTTTGCAGAGGAGTTGGAAAAGCGAATTGATCGTGTAGGAATTCTGTTCTCTAGGATTACGCATAGCGCTGTGTGGCTGAAAAGAAAGTGCCAATGCCATCGGTTGAGGTCATTTTTGAGGCTGTACATGCTACGATGGCTCAAGTTCGAGGAGGATACGCTGTAGTTATGTTGATCAAGGGTGTTGGTGCTGTTGCCTTCCGTGATCCGTTTGGTATTCGGTAGGTTTGCTATGCAAGGTTGATGTGTAGTCCCTTATGCTTTGGTACGAAGCGAGACGAGAACGGCAATATTTTGGAGTTTGCTGCTGCCTCAGAGAGTGTGGCCGTGGAGAGTCTAGGTATCGATCGAGAGCGTGATGTGGGTCCTGGTGAAGTTATTTTTATGGATATGAATATGACAATGCACACACATGTGGACTCCCTGGCCCAGCCTCTTCACACTTGCATTTTTGAATTTGTGTATTTTGCTCGTCCTGATTCGGTGATCGATAATACGTCTGTATACGAGGCTCGTGTACAGATGGGTGTGCGATTGGCCGATCGGATCCATCGTCTGCGTGTGATTCATGCAGGCGAGCGTGTTCAGGTGGTGGATGAGAAGGATGAGGGATACCATGCTGATCTACCGAAGCTAGAGGATCTGGTGGATGTGGTGATGGCTGTTCCCGACACCTCTCGTCATACGGCTCTCTCTGTAGGAATGGAAAGTGGGGATGAGAAATAGATTGCTACAGCTCTAGGCAAGCGGTATATTGAGGGTCTATCGAAGAATCGTTACGTGGCTCGTACATTTATCATGCCGGCACAGCAGATGCGTCAGAAGTCGATTCGTGTGAAGCATAATCCAATTCATGTAGTTATTCTTGATTTGAGTGATGCATAGGATGCAGTGAAGGGACTCTCAGTATTGGTGGTGGATGATTCGATTGTCCGAGGCAATACTACTTTCATGTTGGTGGATGTAGGAATGAAGAGAGTGTTTCATTGTAGGCAATTCGAGCTGCAGGAGCGAAGCATGTGTTTGTGGCTTCGGCTGCTCCTCCTATCCGCTTTTGTAATGTGTATGGCATTGATATGCCTACGACTTGCGAGTTGATTGCTCATGATCGGACAGACCAGGAAGTGGCTAAGATGATTGATGCGGAGTACGTTGTGTATCAAACGTTGGATGACTTGAAGCGAGCTGTAATGGATGCAGCTCTTTGTAAGGGTTTTGAGGGAGGATGAGATGTAGACGGACCTGGACCGAAACAGTTTGAATGCTCCTGCTTTGATGGTGTTTATGTAGGCATGAACAGCACAAGTGATAGGTAGATTACAGGAGGTGTCGATGAAGTGTATCTTGCAAAGTTGCAAGCTGCACGGGACGACGCAGTGAAACAAAAGAAGCTGTAGTTTGTTTATCTTTTATTAGGCTGTTTGTTCAGAATTCGGTAATGTCCACTGCACACAAACCAACGTGGTCACCAGCCGCTGGCCGATCTTCTGGAAATGGAAATATCACCGCAGGAGGATACCTGACGGGAGGTGAGCAATGATGGAACTGGTTTGAATTGCGTAGGAAGTCTAAGTATGCACTTCTCGGCAAAAGACCTTCCTGGACATCTAAACCTAAAGATGAGGTATGTTTCGTGTTTTTGAATTGAAGGGTCTAGAGAAGTGATTCCTGAAATTAAAGCACCTGGAGACGTGAAGACAAAGCCAAGTATGATAGGGGATTGGGTAATAATGTTCAGAAGAGGAAGAAAAGAAGGAAGAGAAAAAAGAGCTTCCTCTGGCACTCCAGGAGCCAGAACCACAGAAAGATGACGATTTTGGAGATTTTGATGACTCTGATGAGAGCGATAGTGCTTCATCATCTTCTGAGGAATCTGAATCGTAGAAATGAGCATGAGAAGGTAATCTGTAGGGAGGATGAAGATGCTTTGTTGATGGCTGAGTTAGCTCGAGTGAAAAAGGAAAAGGAGCTGGCTCGCCAGAAGGAGGTTGAAGTGACAGATTCCTATCATCCATAGGCAGAGGAAAAGGCCCAGATGGAAGCTGCATTAAACCGAGAAGAGATGTTGCATTCCAACCCGTTGATGTTTTCCTCGGAGGACTCTACACTGAAGAGGCGATGGGATGACGATGTTCTATTTCTCAATCAGGGAAAAACCGAGAAGAGGAAGAAACGGTTCATTAATGATACAATTCGCAACGATTTCCATGTTAACTTTATGAATTCCGTCTTTAAATGATGTGTTTGTGATTCACATTCATGTTAAGAAACAAGCGAAAATGTAGTCTTTGCACAAGCTGCATGGATCACAACACCATTAGGATTCCATATAAACACAGAATCTCCAATTAACCGTTTACAGACAGGACAAGTTGTGGTGGTTGTATTCTCAAACGACATATTCCGCATGTTCTGATACTCATGGCCAACATCAATTCGACGGAGTTCTGCTAGCTTCCGAATCATCAATACTGTTCGCTGTTTCTCATCCAATCGTGTGAGAAGAATTTCAAGACTGTCAATCATCTACGAATCAATCAAATACACCATAAGAACGCTTTCTAGAGAGATAGAGTCAGGAAGAAGTCCGATTACCTCAACTGGATCTAGTTTGCTATTCCATCATAACATTCTTCGAATCCTACTCAACGTGATTACCAAAGACACGAAGAGCCAACTGAATACTCTCTTCATTTGATAGTGTTGATGTAGGAGGAGGAAATAGGTACGTTTTTATCAAATGCAAAAATATGTTGGGATTCTTCCCTGATACGAATATCTTCTGACAGTAGGCTTCAGCCATATCAACATTCCCCATTTGATGAGCGATGATTTCCAATGCATTGAGATACTCACCAAGCTTAGAAAGGATGATCTAATTGAGAAAGAATCACAAAAACATACTGCACGCTCTTCTAGGAACTCATTTGTATCGAGCTTCTGTAGGATGTCTGTGGCATCATAGCAATCGGATAGCTCCAGGAACTCCAATAGTTCCTTCTTCGAACGAAGGAGGAGTTCTCTCCGTTGTGAGATCAACAATGCCAATCCATCCTCAGCAGAAGCGAACTCAGCATTTCTCTCTCGCTCTGTCTCCACCTCCTGCTTCTTGGCTATCCATCAAACTTCGTTCCCTCACCTACTCTCCAATTGGTTCAAAGACTTTTCTAGGCTGGAGATAGAGCTGGTGTAGAGAAACACAAGTTCTGTGTGATACATACTACCAGTCTCCTTCTTTTCCCAAATCAGATTGCGAAGGAAAGTAATCTCGAGAGCATTTTTCTCCCACTCATTCTCTAACTGCGTATCATTCTCTGAAAGCTCCTTCAGATGCTCCATGATCGCTTGATTGCTAATAGCTTCTCCTCCATCAGTAGGTGCATAACCCACAAATAACTCCAACACCAACTGTCGTGACTCCTTGTAGAACATACGACTGCAGTCAAAGATCAGGTTTTGATAGTCGCTTCCCAATTGCTGTAAATAGTGCATCAAATCCTGAAGACGCTGCTTGCGATCAGCAGAAGGGAGATTTGGATCTCGTAAAGGAGTGAGGATCTGAGAGATTGCCTTGTAATGAGTTCCAAAGGGAGATTCTCACCATTTCATGCTTGTGATGACTTGAATAGAGGGAGATAAGCTCAGGTTCCATTCCTGCTTCTGCTAATAGCTTCTGACTGTCTTCAAATGAACAGAAATTCACACCGCGTAGAAAGGGAATGATTGCTTTACGATTGATACGAATGTAAGCTCGCAACAAAACCTAGATTCACAAAATAGATAAGATTTGTACATAGTCAATCAACTTGAGATCATTGCGAACCGACACTTCGTCTTCCGAATCCATGGTAAATTGAATCATGGAACTGTAGTTTTCAGGTGTTCCATCAATCTCACCATTGGAACCTTTGCTTAGAGTTTCAAGTTGATTAAGCTTGATTAGTAATTCTTGTCTTCGACTATTCAGAAGGGGCATTAAAGCCTCAACAGCAGAATTCTCTTCATATGTAGACGCAAAAACACGTTGAGGATAAGGAGATCTAGAACTAAGCGAAAATGATGTGAAAGACATGTTAACAGGCAAGTCCTCAGGAACAAGGAAGGGATAAAGAGAAAGAACACGACGAATAGGAATCGCACCTTTGTGGAGATATTTGATAGCATTGTCATATTTCCCTTGACTAAACAGATAATAGCCTTTTAAACGAGAAATCTCCGTTTTGAATTGATCTCGAATTCGTTCTTTTCCCCGTGGGAATAGACTACAAAGTGTTAGAGCATCATCAAAACAATTGTAATCCTTGGAAATAAGTGTAGAAATCTAGATATGAATTTGACATCAAATTATGACTTGTTCTGAAAGAGATTGCATTCGAACTATGATTACAGATGTTTGTGAGCAGACAACAGCTCCATCAACTACTAATGAGGACAAACAACAAAATCTTACTATGATCATCGCCAGAAATGAAGTGAGCAGAAACCATCATTAGAGGAGAAGGAAAATCAATTGTCAAATGATTAGAGAAACTAGACAATGTATACCTGAATCCGTTGATAGCGCCATGAGTTATGGATCTCGATTCCTGTTGTGACTAGGGCAAGAAGATAAGGACAGAGATAGATTCCACTTACTGCATCTGAAGACCAATCCAGATTCTGTCCTTTCTATAAATGAAGATTAAAGATGAGAAGTACTCCTCGGGCTGGAGACCCTACGAAATCATAAAAGAGACCCTTTCGGTCGTTTGCTAGAAGCATTTCACCTTGTTCGTGATTCTCATTCTCATCTCCAATGCCTTCTTGTTCGATGGGAACGCAAAAGGGAACTTTGGTTCCCTTGTTAATCGAACAGATCTGTTTACAGGAACGTCCTTGCACGATATCTACAAGAATGTACTCCTTATTCAGACCGACGAATAGAAGGGAATTCAAGAAATCCATACACTGAATTGTATCTACAGATATTGTTAGACCGAAACGACACACCTGAAAGAGGAATTTCTTTTGTCAACGATTGCGCTGTATTTTCGCCTAGTGAGTAGACGAGAAGTTTCTTTTTGCAGGCAGCGACTACGACCTTACGAACTTCATCAATAACAAAGAGAGAACAACCATTGGAATTGGGTAAATATGTATATTTAGAAATATCATTCAAGTCATGTATCTAAGGATGATGATAACAAGAAAACAATACATAGAGTTTATCTTTGAGAACAAAGAGTCGATTCCATTTCATCACGCACTTCATCATAACTGCTCCCTTTTTCATTCCAGAGAGCAATGGAATTGATTGTCGTTCTGTGAATTGAAGATCGGCCGCTACGAATAATAGAAGAACCAATTGGTCTACAATTTGTCATCTCGAACACCATGAGTTTTCCATCTTTACAGGATATGTAGATGTGTGTTGCATCTGTAGCAATTGCAGTAATCTTGTTTTTGGAGATTGTCACTAGTCGGAATACATCAAATACTCGGATTGACATCTCACTTCAAGTGTTTTATCCATCTTTCATATTTGACGACATTCGGCAACCACTCTGTCGTATGTCGAATGGCGCAGTTTTTGTTGTTTGATGTAATAATAACAAACAGATTTAGTAAAGTTAAAATCTGTTACAATTCAACACAAAGTCCATTTCGCGTATATGCTGGTAATAATCTACATTTCAAAACGGCCGCTCATCGTACCTTTCATAGTAGTGAATAAATCTGTCACAATACTGAATTTCCATGCTGAATAGAAACGTAGATCGTGAGATAATA
>JABLTK010065622.1_pt1 | contig 11225 bp, 9 predicted proteins | sample 7160131 | NCBI WGS metagenome assembly JABLTK01 (sample SAMN14651221, study PRJNA627086) | human gut metagenome | isolation source: feces | host: Homo sapiens
ATTTTCAGCGCGTATACAATCTGATCATTGTAGTCCATAATCCTGTTTTGAATCAAAATTTCATTATAGCGTTCAAATGCCGAATAGAGATCTGCCCCGTAATATTTTTGCTTTTTTATTTCATCTGTGTCAAGATTCATATTCTTAGCATATGAAATTGCGGTTTCCAGTTCACCTATTGCATTTTCGGAAGGATATTCATATCCCGGGTTAAGCTCTCTGTAAATGTCCGCTAAAATCCGGGCTTTCTTTTTTTCGTCCGAAAGAACACTAAAGGCTTTTCTGCCGCTTTGCCGCTCATACTCCATAATAATTTTCTGGGCAATGCCGTTTATTGTTCTGAATTCAGCATGTCCTGCCAATTCATCGCCGAAAAATTTTGCAAATCTCCGTTTCATATCCGCTGCCGCAGCCACAGTATATGTAAGCACCAATATGCTCTCCGGACGCACACCGAGTTCTAAAATCATATAGCCTATCCGCGCCGTTAAAACAGTTGTTTTTCCGCCTCCGGGCACAGCAAGCAAAAGTGCTGTTCTTCCGTTATACTCAACCGCACTTTTTTGCGAATCATTCAAATCAATCGGTAGTTTTTCAAAAAAATTTTCCATTTATTACTTCTTTTTTCCACGCTCCGCTGACATAAAATATAACAGCGCACAAAAGCGATGCCGCTGACGCCACGGGCGCGCCGATACCTATGCCGCACATTCCCATACCTTCATGCATTCCGAAAAAATATGCCGCCGGCACGCGTACTATTATCGAAGAGATCATTCCGTTTACCATTGAAAACATCGTATGTCCGGCACCCAGATTCTGCGCCGCCATAGCAGACACCGCCGAACTTATCGCCACTGCCGGCATTATTGTAAATCCGTTTAAATTAAGAATCCGCACCAAGACTTCCGATATGCAAAGCCTTATATATCGGTTTTATATTTCCCATGCCTTCAAAGGCAAATGCTTTGATTTCGGTCTGCTTTCTCAAATCCTTTTCCGTTACGGTGACGGCGTCTGTTTTGAGTATATCATATGCCTCTTTCTCTTCGGATACGGCAAGCGCTTCAAGCGCTCCGTTTACATACTTTGCAATGACAACTGCCGCTGTTTTCCGTTCTTTGGTCAAAACAAGTCTCGCCTTATACGCACCCGCCTTTAATATTTTATCGGCAGGCGTACCGTTTTCGTCCGTAATAGCAAAGGGCGTATCCGGAGTGAATGTCCACACGCCCGTAAACCTTACAACAGCGCCGTCCGCTTTGCCCGTCCAGCCGCTGAAGGTCCACTTGCCCGTAAGACTGCCCATGTTTGCGTATGATACGGACTGATTTGTATATTCGGTATCCATTGCCGCAAGCGCATCGGCTTCACTTTGGTAGGTCATATTGTCGTGCGGCAGAGTCTCGCCGTCCGGGAACTCCTCTCCCCAGTCATACTCCGTTTTAAATCCGGCGGGCGGCACCGGCTTTTCCTTATAATAATATGTAATCGTAAGACCGTCTGCGCCGACTGTTTCGCCGAGATTTACAGCTTCGGAAAATATGCAGCCGTTCAGCGTTTCAAGCGGCTGATAATCCGCTTTGGCGCCGACAACGGCGGGAATTACTGTCGGCACGGTGTTAGGGACATTGCCTCCGTCCTCCAATTTATATTCGATGGTAACGCTTGTATATACCGCGTTTTCCGTACCGTCATCCGCAAGTGTTCTGCCCGTTTCATCCACCACCGCAAAGCCGACTGTATCGCCGTTTCGCAAAACGGCATTATCGGGAATTTTATAGACAAGTGAACAGTTTACAAGTCCTGAATCAAAGTCGCTGCCGTAGTAATCAAAAGCTTTTTTCGGCCAGAATTTGGGCTTCTCGCTCCAGACGGGAACGGTGAAGCGTTTCTCCGCCGAAATCTCCGTGCCGTCCGCCGCGGTCGCTTTCGTACCGTCGGCGTGCTTTATCCAAAGCCGCAGCGTAACCTCTTTCTCCTTTGTATCGGAGAGATTCTGCACTATAGTGCGCAGCTCAATCTCCCTGCCCTTCATGTCTGGCGTAAATCGGCTTTTGCCCGTTCCGCTCAAAAGGCGGCTGCTGCGGTCGGCTTCAAATTGCGAATAACCGCTGCTGTTTGCAGCCTCAAAGGCAGATGAGTCCTCGGAAGGGTTTCTGTATTTCCCCGTATACTCCTTCACCTCGGGGACGGCAAGGTACAAATCATTCGGATTTGCAACCAGCTGACTCATGCGTTTTGTGCCCTGAAGCTTGCACACCTCGCACAATTGATTTCTTGTATTTTCACGCATAAGACACATACGGCTTGAATTGAAGGAGTATGAATTGTCCGCGTGCGGACATGAATATGTAGAGCGAAAGCCGAGCATATTTTTCCATTTTACCAAGCCGGGATTGCCCGTGTGCGACATATTGAGCGATGAACGGTATGCTTCCTCGGATATAGGGCTGTAGCTTGTTGCGTACTCGTCGCCCAAATGTAAAATTCCGTGCCCGAGCTCGTGCCTTAAGATAAACGGCGAGTAATAGCTGTCCGACGGCGCAACAATATAATGTATGCCGCTTTTAATATTGTCATGAGAGCCCCCGAAATAATCTCCGCTGTTTGCAAGCACAATAAATTGATTTATGTGTTCGTAGACATAGTGATACGGAGCGTATTCATCTCCCCATATAAACTCGTTGGGATTTGTTGTTTCCGGAATATGAGCGTCATGTATCTTTTCAATAAAAGCAGGACCTATGCAGCGTTCAAATAAATGATTTTTCAAGCTGCCGTTTATGTTGGTTGACACGCGTGAATCAACTACGCTGAAAAATGTGCTGCTTCCGCCGTAGCCGTCAATTGACGCCGTGCAGAGTGCGTATACGTTAAAGCGGTCCGACATGCTGCGATAAGGCTCATTGCGCAGCACCTCTCTCCACAGCCGCCGTACATCGCCGACAAACTTTGCCTGCTGACTTTTTGTGTAGCCCTCGCCGCAGAATAAAATCACCATGTTTTCCGTGTCCCTGCGGGGCTTTTGAATTACATACACGGGAATTGTGGGGTTGGCGTATTTACCGTCCTCGGAATAGAACCCTCCGAGCGTAAGCTGAATATTTTGGTCTGTATCTACATCCCAGTTTCCGTCACCGGTTTCTCTCTCCGCACCCGAAATTGCGATGCCGTCATCGGGTTTGTCCGGCGCGGAGCCGATGTAGGGATTCTGCGCCGTGCCGCTGCCGGATAAAACGGTATAATACTCCGCGTCAAGATAAAACGCGGGCCGAACGCCGTAATAGCCTTTATAGGGAGCGTCGCGCAAAATGTTTCCGTGCGTATCGACATAACGCATATCATGGTTGCAGTCCGTAACGGGAGTCCTAAGCCAGCAGTTCCAATTAAATCCGTTTTTGTTCTTTGCTATATAATAGCTCCCCAAATTCTTATAAACGCTGTTCAGCTGCCTGACATCAAGCAAAAACACCTTGTCGGTAATGTTTTCGTAATAAGCTCTGTCAAATCCGTCGGCAACCGTTTGGATATCTGTATTATAAGGCAAATCCGTCCCCGGCGCGTCGATATAGCCTGCGCTGTATTCGGGATGAGAAACAACCGAGCGCTGTGTTACCGTTTTGATTGCGGAAAGCTCATCCTTATTAAATCCGCTTAAAAAGCCTGCCTTATTGTCATACGAATTTCCGTCGGTTACATAACCGGCTTTCGGCGGATTGCCGCAAAGCCACGTTACCGTCTGTTCCGCGGAGTTTAGCCATGAGCGCATATTACTGTCGCGCCAGTGGTTTGAGCCGTATTTGCTGCGATAGCCGTTGCGCCTGTGAGAACACGTTGCGGAATTATCGTTTGTCTGTGCGTCATAAGGCAGATAGTCGCAAATCACTCTGTCCGACAGCATCAGAGGGCCATTGTCGTCAATATCCGCGCAGCGCCACAAAACCGACTCGTTCTCATATGTGCCGAGACGAATATAGTCTCCGATTTTAATGTTTGCCCCGGCTCTCTCCGCCGAAGACGGCAACGGCATCATGCAGCATACCATTACCGCAAAAAGCAATACCGACACAGTTACGTTTTTTGCTTTTCGTTTCATAGTCACTCTCCTTGTATTTAAGTTTCTTTACGCAGCTGAAATATATTACTTTTGTTACTGTAATTATACCGTTTATTTTTGCATATGTCAATAAGATAAGTGATTTTGATAGCTTGTTTCAATTGCATATCCGACCGCAACGACCGTCGATGCGCAAAAAAAGAACAGACCTCACGTTTTCGGTGAAATCCGTTCTGTAAAAACTTTTAATTATTTATACCGCAAAAATGATTTTAATCAAAAAGCTGCTCCCACTCGTATATAAGCTTTTTAATAAAATTTTCGCTTGAAATGAGCTTTTCGTTAAACTCAACGCCGGCAAAAACGCCTTGCGCCCCGGTATGATTGTCGCTTCCGCAGAGCTTTGGCAGCTTATATGCATCGGCATATTTTTCCGCCATACTGTTTTGAAAATCGGAGCTGTGTGCATTATATGTCTCAACGGCATCAACGTCTCTCGGCATCAGCCTTATCATGTCAATGCTGTATGCATTGGCTTTCTCTCGGAATGGATGCGCATGGACAATATATCCGCCGTTTTCGCGCACAATCATTATAACCGTTATTACAACTGCCCTAATAGTAAGCGTTGTAAAAAGCATGTCTATAGTGTCCATCATCTTATGTCTTTCACCGGCACCCATATACTGCACCGCTGAATTAACCCACAATTATCATATCTGTCACATTATATAGCACCTGAATGATATTTGCAATTACAAGCGGAATCGAAAAGCTTATAACTTGCCTCTAAATATTTCCTTTTGATAAATCTCTCTCAAATTTGGACATTATTCTTTCTCCTAAGTATAATATTGTATTTATTTTACCATTTTTCCCTGCCGATTTCAAGCAATCAAAGCTTTTTCAGCAGGAATCACAATTTACCGTAAAAAAAGCGGCAATTCTATCCGAAATGCCGTCTTTTTATTATTGGTTCTTTTTCGCTTTCTTTATCTTCAAATACTTTTCTCTTGTCGCTATACCGCCTCTTATGTGGCGTTCCGATTTGTTTTCGTCCAGGATTTTCCGCACGTCTTCCGACAGTGCGCGATTTACATGAGGAAGTCTTTCCGATATGTCTTTATGTACCGTCGATTTGGAAATACAGAACACAGCCGCCGCCTGCCTGACGGTACATCGTTTCTCGGCTATATATTCGGCAATTCTAACGGTTCTTTCCTCAATCTCACCTCTCATTCATACCACTCCCATATAATTATTATCGATTTGATTTTATCCGACACCGCCAAAAGCTTTTTTACAAGCAATTCTTCGTTTTTTAAACTCGCTTTTTTTGAAACGAGAGAAACCATGATTTCTCCGCTTTTCATACCCTCGCGTATATAGATATGCCGCACCGCGCCGGAATTTTTTTCTTCGTCATACGGCTCTGTTCCGCTCTCCTCCATATATTCCAAAACTGCGGAAATAAGCCTTTTTTGAATATCTGTCTGCAAAATACAGTTTAAGTCGCCCGTTATTCTGTGTGAACAGGGTGCAAAAAAACCCGCTTTTATTTTCCCGTTTTCCTTTTTAACCGGAACGGAGACCTTGTTTCTGTAGCCGAAAATTTTCGGAGACGGCACAACGGCGCAAACGGGAAGCTCTGTTCCCGCAATGCGCAAAAACGCGTCGCGCACGCGCTGACGCTTAAATTCAAGCTGAGCCGCATAATTTATATGCATGAGAGAACAGCCGCCGCACGCGCCTGCACATGCACATTCCGCCTCTTTTCTGTCGGCGGACGGCGTCATAATTTTTTCAATTCGGGCGTATCCGTAGCTTTTGAGCGCTTTCAGAACCCGCACGCGCAGAACGTCGCCCTTTGCCGCGCCGTTTACAAAAAGCGGATAGCCGTCCTTCTTCAAAACGCCCGCCCCCTCGCTTGTATAGCCGCATATGACGCCCTCGATTATGTCATTTTTCTTTAAATCCGTCAAAATAAAAACTCCCGTTTGTTTGATAGATATATTCTACCTCAAACAGAAGTTTTTGTCAATAAATCTTAAAAAGTAAAATTATTTAAACAAAGCGAAATTGCCGATTTCGATTTCGGAAAAAAGCTGCGAAAGAATCATAAACGCTCTCACGTTATGAAAAGGGCCCTTCCAGTCGCTGCCCTTTATGTCCGATATCGGCGTGCCGTCCCTATGCAGATGTCCGTACCACTCTGGGTGACCTTCATCCCTGAAATGCTCCTTGCAATAATCAAATATCTTTTCAAATTCATGAAGATATTTACTGTCCCCCGTATACATAAATCCGTATACCATGCATATCATCGCTTCACAGTGAACCCAGAAAAGCTTCATGTCCCATTCAAGGCTCAACACCGGTTTTCCGTCAAGATCAACAAAATAGAAAAGTCCGCCGTATTTTCTGTCCCTGCCCCTTTCAAGCGACCACTCCGCAACCTCAAGTGCTTTTTTAAAGAGACCTTCATCATTTCTGTGAATTGCCTCACGCATTATAAACCACGCGGTTTCCATGCTGTGCCCGGGATTTATAAATCTGCCCTCGGGCGTATCTATAAAGCTGCCGTCCGCATCCACCGTTTCAAGAAGAGCCTTTTTTTCGGGCTTTACAAAAACGTTCAGAATTTTATCAAGACACTCGTCTATGGTCCTGTCGTAAATCTTATTATCGTCAATCTCTCTCATAGTCTGGCAAACGTTCATCATAATCATAACTATGCTGTGTCCCTGCCTGCGCCTTGTCTGCGGATTGACCTTCGGCGGAAACACCCCGGGAGTATCGTAATAATATTTAAACCGCGCAAAAAGCTCCGCCGCTCTTTTCTTAACATCGGCATCGCCCGTCGCCTTATAATACTCGGCATATCCCATGACGGCAAACGCCTCCGAAAAGAAATATCTTCTCAGAACAAGCGGCCTGCCGTCGCGCGTCACCCTGAAATACATATGCCCGTCCTCGGCAAAGCAGTATTTGTTTATAAAATCATAGCCCGATTTTGCCGCGTCAAGCCATATCTTCTTTTTGCCGAACTCGTTGTAAAGCTTTGAAAACATCCAGAGACTTCTGCCCTGCTGCCACACGGATTTGTCATCGTAAAACAGGTTTCCGTCGCGGTCAAAGCCGCATAAATACCCTCCGTAAAGGGGGTCTGTCGAATGTGTCTCCCAAAACGACACAAACTCGTTCATCAGTATATCGTAAATTTCGTTATAATACTTTTTCATATCAGCGCCCCCTAATTCATTTTTACGCATTTTCTGTTTGCAACCTTTGAGAGAATCTTCTCGTATGGCTCGTCGCTGTTCCACATAATCTGCGAAAGCAGCGCAAAGGGAAAGAATATGCCGCCGTCAAGCTGCGCCGCCGTGTTGAGATTTATTTTTTCCGAGCCCTCCTTATGCAGTCTCTCGGTAAAGCTGTGAACATATCTCCCGTACACAAGCCAATCCGCCGTGTAATGCCGCCATATGGGAGAAAGCATTTTTCTGTCGTTTTCAGCCGTTTCGTCAGAGCTTCTGCCCATGACGTATCTCCCCGACTGATGCGCAAACTTTGTCCAGTCCATTGTCATAAGCCCCTTGTAAACAAGCCCCGTTTTTCCTCTGTCTCTGAGGTTTATTATTTTTTTTGTGAAGTCAAACGTCTTTTCAAAATCCTCGGCTTTTTCGACCTTCGGCAGATAGTGATACGGAAATACGCCGCAGTCCTCCCAGACTATTTCAATTCTTTTGTCAACCTTTTCAAAGTATTCGAGATGATTTTTGACGCTTGTCGCGTGCAGACCGAACTGAATATGAATATCGGGCTGTATTTTATATATTTCCTTTGCAACATCGTTTACAAAATCCGTAACCGCCTCGGCTATCAGAACCCCGTCTATGCTGTCCTCCTCGCGCTCCGTAAACGACTGAAAATATATTCCGTCTCCGCAACCGAGATAATTCTCTTTGAAATTTTGAATTATGTTTTCTTTGACTTCTCCGAGCTTGTGCAAATCTATCCCCTCGCTGCCGTTTACGCCCCAGCCCCAGGCAAAGCCCCATATAAGCTCCATATTGTATTCGTGAGCATAGTCCATAATCTCTTTTGCATTAAGCGGCAGATGATCGTTCCATATTATAAGCTGATTTATTCTGCACCGCGCAGCATTATCAATATATTTTTTAAAATCGTTTATAGGGTGCCCCCACGTGAAAATGCTCCTCTTCTCGGTTTTCGGCGCCGAGGCGCTCACATAATCGGGTATTTTCACGTCAAACGCCTCCGCGTCCGTTCTGAGCCCGCCGCTGACCTTTGCAGCCGTCGGAAGATAATCGTCGCAGAAGTCCGCCGCGGCGTAAAAAACGTTTATCGGCGTAAGCCCCGTGATTATAACGGTTTTTAAATCACCGTTTTCCGCGTTGTCCGTAACCTTTACAAGATATCCGTTTTGGGGAATCTCATCGCGTCTTACATATTTTTGCACCGTGCGGCTTTTGTCGTAGATACCTATAACTACGGTATTTTTGTCAAGCTTCGCGCCTTCCTTTTCACACGGCATTACATAAAGTGTGTAAACGCCGCTGTCTCTGCATATTACGGAACCCATTTCCGCGCTGATAAGATCAAGAGCTTTTTTCTCGGCTCCGCTGTAATTCTCATAAATTATTTTCCAGTTTCTTTTGTCCATGCCGACAACCCCTTTCGCTTTAATTATAATTCATTTTTTCAAAACAAACAATGTATTTCATAATACAAAATTTATCATTTTCGATACAAATTATTGACATTATGCTTTTTGGGAATTATAATAAAAAGAGGTGGTAAAAATGCTTAAAAAGATTAATGTTTCAACGCTTTACGAAACGGATTTTAACATAAAAATTTTAAATATCCTTAAACAATACTGGAAATATGACAAGTGCTTTTCGTGCATAAACAATCCTAAAAAGCAAAATAATTTTACTTATCTTAAAAACTGTACTGCCGAATACACATTAAAAAACGGGAATAATATAAAAGCCGAAAGTGGCGATATTGTCTATACCCCCACCGGTGCACAGTACAAAGTGGAATTTACGGACTTTGTAACGCCGGAGTCATTTACTATAGGAATTAATTTTCACTTATACGAAAGTGATCTCACACCGTTCGTGCTTACTGACGATGTTACGGTGTTTCGCCCGCGTTCACAGCAACGGTTTTTCATGCTCTTTTCCGAAATGGAATCTCTTTTTACGTCTGCGCCTTCCGCAAAAACAAAATCTCTGTTTTATGAGCTTATGAGCGAACTGTCATCTCAGTCAAAAAATGACATCTCGATGCGTCGTTTTTCCGTCATAGAAAAAGGAATCCGCTACATAGAAAGCGCACCTGTGACAGACAAAAGTATACATGATATTGCAAAAATGTGCTGTGTAAGCGAAATATATTTTCGGAAACTGTTCAGAGAATATTCGGGTTATTCCCCCATGGAATACATTATGAAATCAAAAATTGAAAAAGCCAAAAGATGCCTGCGTTATGATAATCTTACCGTAGCGGAAACTTCGGAAGCATGCGGCTTTGAAAGCGCCGCGCATTTCAGTAAAATGTTTAAGCGAAAAACAGGACTGTCTCCATTGCAGTATAAAAAATCGTTTGAATAGTGGTTTTAGAGGTTGACAAAAAGTAAAAGAATGAGTAAAATAGTATTATACTAAAGAGAGAGGTGTTTGATATGGTAACTAAAGTTTTTAAAAACGCTTGGCAAAAGCTGCTTGAAAAACCCACAAAGCTTTGGGGCTATACACTGCTTGTATCATTGCTCCAAATACTCAACGCGGCGCTCAACTGCATTATATTTGTACTGTTTTATCCGATTTCCTGTGTTCTCAGATTAGGCGGAATAAATATTATGCTGCGCGGATTTGACGGAAAAGAAGTTGAACCGAAGCAAATATTTGAAGGCGGAAAAGATCATATCCGCAGAATAGCCGGCATGGGCTGGTGTGATCTCTGGTGTTTGATTTGGGCATTTGTACCCGTTATGAACATTATTAAATCTTATTCATATAAACTTACACCGTACATTCTGCTCGAAAATGATTCAATAAACGCAACAAATGCGCTTAAAACCTCAATGCATCGTACACAGGGATACAAAGGTCAGCTTTTCTTGGCAGATATTTTAAAGTTTCTCATTGTTCTTCTGGTATTCGTTGTTTGCGGTATTTTAGTACATATACCCCTGCTCGGCGCTCTTGTTACTTTATGTATCGAAATCGGTTTTATTCTGTTTTTCCCTTTGTTCTGCGGTTTTGTTGACATCGGCATGTACAAAGAGATAACAGCCGCAGCCGAAATGCGCGACAGAATGACAGGCAGCTTCGGATACAATTTTAGCGGGAAACCGTCTCATTTCTGCCCCAATTGCGGCAGACCCGTTCCGGAAGGTTACAGATGTGCATGCACAGATACACAGCAGGCTCCTACTGTTGAAGTTACGGCAGAACCTGCCGAGGAACCCTCTGCTTCTGCTGTCGATAATAAGCCACAAGAGTAAAACACAGTCAGTTTTTTAAAAATTCAAAATGGTGCAGCAAAACGAAATTGTTTTGCTGCACCATTTTTGTTGCTTTAATTTATACTTTCAAAGAATTCAGATATTCTTTTTGCTCAGTTGTTATCCTATGGCTTTCACGTGCTTTTTGAATAGCCTTATTATGTGTCCACGGAGATAAACTGCGTTTTTTCAGCACATCCAGCGCAGCTTCATACTGCTTTGCAAGCGCAGTTGCAAAATACCATGCAATCATCATATTGACATAATACTCATCACTTCTTACAGCGGCTATTTCGTCCATAAACTTTTTATCAAAATGATCGTCAAGAAAATACCTCATAAAAACGCCTATTCCGTAACGGACAGTATATGTTTTATCTGATTTAATCCACTTTCCTGCATACGCAAGGATTTTTTCCGGATACTTTCCAAATACCTTGGGTGAAAAAGCATCACAGGTTGCCCAGTTATCCACATAAGGCAAAAACTGCTCTGTTCTTAAAAGCGCTTCATCAAAATCTTTTATCTTTTCAATCATAAAAGCATGAAGATTATTTTCTTCGTAGTATGTATGCGGCAACTCGTTTAAGAAATCAGTGCTTTTTGAGTCACGGGCAAAATCAG
>JABLTK010105117.1_pt1 | contig 11215 bp, 11 predicted proteins | sample 7160131 | NCBI WGS metagenome assembly JABLTK01 (sample SAMN14651221, study PRJNA627086) | human gut metagenome | isolation source: feces | host: Homo sapiens
TACTTTTCTTTTATTTTTAGTATTTTTACATACTTCATTAAAGCAATATAATATATTTTCAAATTTATATATATCTTTATACAAATTATTTTTTCTTTTCATATATATTTCCTTTCAGATTAACCTTACTAACAAATATATATTAATCATTTTTATCTTTAAAAGAAAGGACCTAGTCTATCTCTATATTATCTCAAACATAAAATATTTTTATATTTTCTCAGTTTATAGAAGTTCCAAGGACGAATGGCATTACTATTGTTGTTAGTGTTAAAGCTGCCACTGTTATAGTTATACAAGTTGTTGTTGTTCAAACTGCCGTTAGTGTTAACACTCCGACCATTGAAGTTCCAATTAGTCGAAGAGTTATAGTTGAAATAACATAATAACTAGTTCTAAACAACTAAGCCCTAGATGAATTTCTCCATCCATTGATATATCTTAATAAATAATCTAAATTTTCTCAAAATCTTAAATATTTTTTAGAGTTAATAATTTGTTTATCATAACAATTATTAATTAAAAAATCTAAATATTTAATACTTGAAATAATCTTATCTTGAAGATCAATTTTTTTTCCATTATTATAAGTAACATTTGCTTCATAAGTTTCTTTTAACATTTCATATGATGTATTCATTATTTCTTTTTTTAATTCTATATCTTTATGAGGAAAATTAGTTAAATATTTATCAAAATCTATTATTAATTTTTTAATTAGCTTAATACATAAGGTGATGAACTTGTACCAGATCCACTTGGTGTGAGTCCTGACTTCAGAGTGATTATCGGACGAATGGCATTACTACTGTAGTTGTTAGATTTAAAGCTGCCTTGGTTATATTCATACAAGTTGCTGAAGTTCAAACGGCCGCTAGTGCTAACGCCACGACCACGGAAGATCCAATTATCCGAAAAGAAATATTGGAAAACACGTGATGCTAACCAGTAAAGTCCTGCTTCTGTTGTTTCTGCTTTCTTAGCTACTGTTGTTCCAAGTGCTTTATTTACTAAATCATAATCTTTTTGATATCCCATATCTCCGGCTCCTTTTGATTCATCACTCATACTTGTTGAAGATGAAGTGGATGCTGTCCATGGTGCTGTTGTATACTTTGAATTTGTATATTGAGATGCTATTTGATTTAGACTTGAAATAAAATTTTGATATCCTGTATTTCCTTTGAAATAAACCTTTGTTGATGAAATATACTCTGATACTAAATCCATTGTTCCATCACTATTTATACTTATTACTCTCCATAAATTCAACTCACTTGGATTAATCATCTGCTCTGATGTATATCCCGTCATAGCTGTTGTTACTGTATAACTTTTTGAAGTTGGTGTCATTTTTACATAATCCCCTAATTTTGCCCAAGTTTTAGTACAAACGTTTCCAGAAGGACACTTTGCCTCTGCTTCTTTTATTTTTGTTGTTGCTTTTGTATTTAATTTATCTATTGCATCTTGAACATTATTTGCTCCAAGGGACGAATTATCTGTATAACCTAGACTAGATGCTGCTATAACTGTTGCTGCGTATACTCCGCATCCACTTATTACTACTCCTATTATTATTCCTATTATTATTTTATAATTATTTTTTAGATGTTTTACTATTCTTTTCAAATTATTAATCACCACCTATTATCTTTACTTTATATTTATATTATGGATTAATCCTCCTCCATTTGTCAACAAAAAAAAGAAGAACTTAATCTTCTTGGTAAATTATTTATTTAACTTCCCATTTTTTTACTAACGGAATTTTAACTTTGGAATTCTATGGGGGTAAATCTTTTTATTAGTCAAGGGGGAACGTATGTGAACTTGTTTACCATTGACTAATTTCTTATTTTATATAATATTATTCCAAATAAAGTTCATCTTTATTTGTTACTTATTAATATATGTATTGTAATATTGCTTGAAATCTTGGTTTAGCTCTAAAATATTGTATAGAAAATTATAATTATATTAGATTTAATCAAAATTACATTTATAAACATAAAAATATTACGGGACGTTACTTCTATTTAAAAAAAGTATTTCAAACTTTCCGTCTTTTTAGATACATTAATTTAACTAAAATTTAGTTATAATATACTATTTTATTAACAATTTAGCAACTTTTTTCCTTATTTTTCGGGATTTTTCAATTAAAAAGAGATAACAAATCTTTGTGGGATGTTATCTCTATATTTAACGACTTAATCTTCTTTTGGTTTGATAACTACTGCTCTGTTAGGTTCTTCCCCTACACTTTCAGTATATACATATTTATAATCTTTTAAAGTATTATGAATTATTCTTCTTTCATAGGAATTCATTGAATCTAGTTTTGCTTCTACTTTAGTTGCTTTTACTTCTCTTGCAACATTCTTAGCAAGTCTTTCTAAATTTCTTTCTCTTTTGAATTTATATTCTCCTACATCAATAATAAATTTAAGTGAATGATTAGTTTCCTTTAATACTATTTGGCTTATTATTGTTGATAAAGCTTGTAAATTCTTACCATTCTTTCCTATTACTAAGGCATCTTGATCTGACACAATTGTATATTTTTCTATATTATTATCAACTTTAGTTTCAATATTAGCATTAATTCCCATATCTTTTAATAATTCATGAATCTTACTTTTAATGAATTTTACTACTTCTCTTTTTTCAATTACTTCAATTTCTGTTTTTTTAAATAAGCCTGTCTTTGAAGATATTTCATTAATAATTAAATTTTCTTCTACTTCTTGTAAATCAATGACTGCTTCTTTAATTGCTTCTTCTTTTGTTTTTCCTACATAACTATGCTTTTCCATGTTTATCCTTACTCCTTTTAACTAATAAATTTTGGAATACTGTAAATAAATTAGTAGTTACCCAATAAATTCCTAATGCTGATGGCATGAACAAAGCTGTTATTATTATCATACCACTCATCATAACAGGCATCATCTTCATATTATCATCTAATGTATTTCCTGTCATATTTAGTTTAAAAGAATAAAATGTTGTTCCTGCTATTAAAAGCATTAATATTATATAAGCTATTATTCCACTTGTGCCAAAACCAACTACTGGTGTTGTTCCTAATTGTAATCCTAAAAACTTATCTTCAAATATAGCTGGAGTTCTTTGAACTGCTTCAAAGAAAGCTATAAATAATGGCAATTGTATCATTGAAAATAAACAACCAGACATAGGACTTATACTATATTTTTTATAAACAGCCATCATTTCTTGACTTTGTCTCATCATTGATTCTTGATCTTGTTTATCTTTATATTTATTTTGAATTTTTGTTAACTCTGGCTGTGCTTTTTTCATAAGTTCTGACTGCATTGCCGTTTTTTTAGTAAAAGGAAATGCTATTAATCTTATTGCCAAACTTACAATAATTAATGATAAAGCATAATTTCCAATATTCTTACCTAACAATATTAAAATAAATGCTAATGGTTTAACGAATATAGATGTCCATAAACCTTCATACTTTCCACTATTTATCTTAAATTTTTCACAATCTGGTAATTTTTCTATTTTCTTTTTATTTTTTTCGTATGCCTTTATAGTAGTCTTATTAGTTGGCTTACAAATAATATTTTCTGTTAAATTTTGTCCAGTTACCTCATTTTTGACTGGTTTATTATTCTTATCAGTCAAAGTTTTTGTACAACCTGTTGTTAATAAAACTAGAGTTAACAACACTACTATTGCTATTTTTTTAGTATTTTTCATCTATATCTCCTTTAATTTTTGTACTAATTGATTAAAATCATTCTCTAAATATTTAAATTCAATAGAAACTGCATTCTTTCTTAAAAGAATTATATAATCATTATTTTTATTATACAAGCTATTGTTATTATTAACTAACATCCTAATTCTTCTTTTATATTTATTTCTAAAAACTGCATTTCCTAATTTAGTTCCTACAGATATACCATATCGACTATGACCAATGTTATTAACCTTATAATATATAACAAAGCTATTATTACTAACCTTTTTTCCTGTTTTTATAATTTTAGAGAAATCTCTTTGATTTTTAACAATATCCTTCTTTTTCATTAATTATAGCCCCTATCTATAGACTTAAAAATCCACAGTATAAAACATGTGGATTACTTACAAAGTCTTTTACGTCCCTTTTTACGACGAGAATTTAATATTTTTGTTAATTTACGTGCGAAAAAACCATGTTTCTTTGCTTTTTTACGATTATTTGGTTGATATGTTCTTTTCATTTTCTTCCACCTCCAGACATAAATCTACATTATTATAATAATAAATACCTTATTTTGTCAATTAAATATGCATTTTTTATGAATTATTTATTTTCAACAGTTTCCACAGTATTGTGGAAAGTTAAAATAACAGGTGTTAAAAAAAATCTGTGGAAAATGTGGAAAATTCTATTTTTTTATGTATAGTATATATTTTATCTGTTGATAATTCTGTTAATAAGTTGTTGAAAAAAGAAATTAATATTTTTCTATTTATTTTTTCAACAATTTAATGTACACTATTTGTAATTACAAATCTTTGTGGGGAGATGGTTGTATGAATGTAGATGTTTTGTGGAATAATTTTTTATCACAAATAAAATCAGAACTAACAAGTTTAGCATTTGATACATGGTTTAATGATACAAAACTCCACAAATTAGAAAACGGTAAAGCAATTATTATAGTTCCAATGCAAATACATAAAAAGCATTTAGCTGATAAGTATTCAGACATAATTAAGGAAAAATTAAATGAAACTACAGGTACTAATTTTGAACTAGAATTTATACTTGAATCAGAAATTGAAGAAGAAAAGGAAAAGAATGTTATTAATAATATAGTTAATGATACTATTGAAAACAATGGGGTACCACCAAATCCATTTCAATCAAATTTGAAATCAAAGTATTCTTTTGAAAACTTCATAGTAGGGAATAGTAATAAATTTGCACATGCTGCTGCTTTATCCGTAGCAGAAAATCCTGGTAATATGTATAATCCATTATTTATATATGGAAATAGTGGTCTTGGAAAAACACATTTAATGCATGCTATTGGTAACTATATTATTGAAAATAGTAATAGACGGGTACTATACGTAACAAGTGATCAATTTATTCAGGACTTTATAGGTATTAACAAACGAGATGATAAGGGGCAAAACTTTAATTATGTTGATTTCTTTAAAAATAAGTATAGGAACGTTGATGTTTTAATTATTGATGATATTCAATTCTTAGGTGGTGCCACTCAAACACAACAAGAATTTTTCCACACATTCAACACCCTATATAATGATAGTAAACAAATAATTATATCTTCTGATAGGTCTCCTGATGATTTAAAATTATTAGAAGATCGTTTAAGAACAAGATTTTGTTGGGGTTTAACTGTAAATATATTCCCACCTGACTTTGCTCTTAGAACAGAAATAATAAAGAAAAAAATTATTGCTGGAAATTTTGAAAAAGAAATTCCAGAAGATGTAATAGAATATATTGCATCAAATATAGGTACAGATGTTAGACAATTAGAAGGATCTATTACAAGACTTATTGCTTATTCAACAATCATGGGAGGCGTTGAAATAACGCTAGATTTAGCAATAGAAGCATTAAAAGACTTTATTAGTAAAGGTATTTCTGAAAAGAATGATGTCCATAGAATTCAAAAGATTGTTTCAGAATATTTTCAAATAACAGTTGAAGATATTAGAAGTAAAAAAAGGAGTTCAAACATTTCTTTTCCTAGACAAATAGCAATGTATCTTTGCAGAAATATGACTAGTGAGTCATTTCCTAAAATAGGTACAGAGTTTGGTGGAAAAGATCATTCCACAGTAATGCACTCTGTAGAAAAAATAGAACAAGAAATCAAAATAAATCCAGATTTAGCAAAAATAATAGATAAGTTAAAAAAGGACATTGGAGAGGGTGTTGTTAATAATAAATGAAAAGTTTAACAATTATCCACAGGAAAAAATATTATTTTTCTAATTAATATAAGGAAAAAATTAGCTTATTAACTTTTTCCACAGTAATAATAATAAAAAACAAATAAAAGAAAGAAGGAATATAAATGAAATTAACAATTAAAAAAGACATTTTACTTGATGCTTTAAATAAAGTATCAAAAGCAATTTCTACTAAAAATCTTATCCCAGTTTTAGCAGGAATCAAATTTGACTTAAAAAAGAATAAATTAACACTAACAGCAAGTGATAACGATATTACTATTCAAACATATATTAACTTTGATAATAGTGAAGATTTTAAAGTGGAAAAAGAGGGAAGCATAATAGTACAAGGAAAATATATCCTAGATATTGTTAGAAAGCTTCCTGATAAATATATTAATATAGAGGTATTTGATGAATTAAAGATATTAATATATACAGAAAATAGTGAATTTAATCTAAATGGTATTAGTGAAGATGAATATCCAAATATTAATTTAGATGAAAGTAAGAAAAAAGTAGTTATTAATAATAAGATATTTAAGGATATTGTTAATCAAACAGCTTTTGCATCATCAAATGAAGAAACAAAACCAGTCTTAACAGGAATTAATTTTAATATAGCAGGTAATATATTAGAATGTAATTCAACAGATTCTTATAGATTAGCAAGAAAGGTTATTACTTTAGATGATATTAGTGAAGAAAGTTATAATATAGTAATTCCTAGTCATAATATAGTTGAATTTTCAAGAATATTAGATGATGATGAAGAATCAAATGTAGAATTACATATTTCTAACAATAAAGTTCTATTTATTTATAAAAATCTTAAATTTCAATCTAGATTAATAAATGGTACTTATCCTAATACATCCAATTTAATACCAAAGGAGGATTTCTTAGTAGTAAAGGCTAATATTAATGAATTATATAGTGTAATAGATAGAGCTAGTATATTAACTAGTGATAAGGAAAAGAATATTGTTACATTAGAAACACAAGATAATTTGTTAATACTTAAATCATCATCACAAGAAATAGGTAGAGTAGAGGAAAAAATGGCAATTGAAAAGAATAACAATGAAAATATTAAGATTTCTTTCAGTGCTAAATATATGATGGAAGCTTTAAAATCTTTTTCAACAGATTCTGTGGAAATTCATTTTGTGGGTGAAATAAAGCCAATACTTGTTAAATCTAGTGAAGATGAAACACTAACTCAACTAGTATTACCAATAAGAACATATTAATAAATAGGCTAAGGTTTAGAGAACTCTAAACTTTTTTTTTGGAACTTTCAAATTTCGACGGTTTTCGACAGGAGGAGATGCTATAGTATCACCTTGAAAACGAGGAAAAGTTTTCAAAATAGGGGGAAATATAATGAATTATGAAATTAATGAAGGTACTTTAGCTGTAATGCCTGATACTAATGATAGTAGAAAAAGTAAAATCCTAGAGGATAGAAAGGAGTATATAATTGATAGTAAACCTTATGAGGTAATGGATTATAGTTGTAAATATTTTGGATCTTCATATGAAGGAAGAAAAGAGGGTACTAAAGCAGTATTAGATATTAATTATAAAGTACCAATAATTGTGGAAAATAGTATGAATTTAATATTTTTTCCAACAAATTCACCAGATAGTGCAGATTGTATTTGGATTTCATTAAAAAATATTAAAACTATAAAGGAAGATGATTTTAATAGTACAAGAATTATATTTAACAATGATATAGAAATAACTATTCCTATATCCAAAAGAACTATAGAAAATCAAATATTTAGGGCGTCTAGATTAGATTTAATTATGAGAAATAGAAAAAGTAACAAAAAATAGCTATAATGCTATTTTTTTAGTGTATAAAAGCTTAAATTATGATATAATAGTGATGTATGTATAGGAATACCAAAATAGGGTGTAGGTGATTATATGAGGATATTTGATATCAAAAATGGTTATTAGTAATTTAAAATTAACTAATTTTAGAAATTATTCTCGTCTTGATTTAGAACTAGGTCCTAAAATGAACGTTATTATAGGTAAAAATGCTGAAGGAAAAACTAATATATTAGAAAGTATCTGTGTTTTAGCTTTAACAAAAACCTATAAAACTGGAATTGAACCAAATTTAATATCTTTTGATAAAAAAAGTTGTAGATTAAGGGCCAAGGTAAAACTAAATAAAGTAGTAAAAAATTTAGAAATAACCATTACACCTGGTAAAAAGACATTAAAAATAAATAAAGATGAAGTAAAAAAAATTAGTGATTATATTTCAAATTTAAATATTATAGTATTTACACCAGAAGATTTAGAAATTATAAAAGGATCACCAAGTATAAGACGTAATTTACTTAATATAGAATTAAGTCAGATATCAACTAAGTATTTAAATACATACAATGAATACAACAAAATATTAAAAATGAGAAATGAATATTTAAAATTGTTATTAACATCATCTATAGCTGATAAGTCTTATTTAGATATAATAACCGATAAGTTAATTGAAAAAGCAGTATATATATATGAAGAAAGAAGAAAGTATTTAGATTATATCAATGAAAATATTGATTCAATCTATGAAAAAATAACTTCTGATACTGGTTTAAGGATTATATATGAGCCAAATATAGAAATGGATTTATATAATCATGATGAAATAAGAGAAAAAATGAGAGAAATATTTAAGAAAAACTATAAAAAAGAATTAAATTATGGAATGACTTTATATGGGCCTCATCGAGATGAATTTTCTTTTTATTTAAATGGTAATAATTTAAAATTTTTTGGTTCGCAAGGACAACAAAAGGTTGCAGTTTTATCTTTTAAATTAGCTGAGATAGAAATATTTAAAAATAAGAGTAATACTAATCCTGTTCTATTATTAGATGATATATTTAGTGAGTTAGATATAACAAAAAGAAATAGGTTATTAGATTATGTTAATAAAGATATTCAAAGTATAATCACAACTACTGATGTAAAAAGTATAAGAAAAAAGTATCTTATTGATGCTTGTGTATATGAAATAAAAAATGGATTAATAGAAAGAAGGAAGTAATATGGCAGAAATGGTAGAAAAAGAATATGATTCTTCGTCAATACAAGTATTGGAAGGATTAGAAGCAGTAAGAAAACGTCCTGGAATGTATATAGGTACAACTAGTTCTAGAGGACTACATCACCTAGTTTGGGAGATAGTTGATAATGCAATAGATGAAGCTTTAGCAGGATATTGTTCTCATATAGAGGTTTCTATAGGCCAAGAAAATACAATAACAGTAAAAGATGATGGTAGAGGTATTCCTGTAGAAATTCATCCTAAAACAGGAAAAAGTACTGTTGAAACAGTATATACTGTACTTCATGCAGGTGGTAAATTCGGTGGAGGCGGATATAAGGTATCTGGTGGTCTTCATGGGGTTGGTGCTAGTGTTGTTAACGCTTTAAGTAGCTGGGTAGAAGTTAAGGTATATAAAAATGGAAAGGTTTATTATCAAAGATATGAAAATGGAGGTCATCCAGTAGATGATTTAAAGGTTATTGATACTTGTTCAGAAGAAAGAACTGGAACTACAGTAACATTTAAACCAGATCCTGAAATCTTTACTGAAACTACAGTTTATGATTATGAAATACTTAGAACAAGACTTAGAGAACTTGCTTTTCTTAATAAAGGATTAAAGATTTCTATTTATGATGAAAGAGAAGATGATAAAAAAGATTCATTCTGTTATGAAGGTGGATTAGTAGAATATGTAGAAATGCTTAATAAAAGTAAAAATCCAATACATCCTACTATTATAGATTGTAGTGGAACTGTTGATGATATATCAATAGAGGTTGCATTACAATATAATGAGACATATAATGCTAGTATTTATTCATTTGTTAATAATATAAATACTCCAGAAGGTGGAACTCATGAAGATGGTGTTAGAAGGGCCTTAACTAGGGTTTTAAATAAATATGCTACTAGTAATGGTATATTAAAAAATAATGATAATCCTCTAACAGGTGATGATGTAAAAGAAGGTATAACAATGATTATATCTGCAAAACATCCAAATCCACAATTTGAAGGTCAAACAAAGACAAAATTAGGTAATAGTGAAGTTAGAAGTATTGCTGACAAGATTTTTTCACAATCTTTAGAAAGATTTTTAATGGAAAATCCAGATCAAGCTAAAATAATAATAGAAAAAAGTATGACTGCATCACGTGCTAGAGTAGCAGCAAAACGTGCAAGAGAACTTACAAGACGTAAGGGAGACTTAGATGTTACTAATTTTTATGGAAAATTGTCAGATTGTAAGAGTAAAGATTCATCTGAATGTGAGATATTCTTAGTCGAAGGTGATTCAGCAGGAGGATCTGCTATAAAAGGTAGAGATAGTATGACTCAAGCGATTCTTCCATTACGTGGTAAGATTCTTAATGTAGAAAAGGCACGTTTAGATAGAGCTTTATCTAATGAGGAAATAAAAACCATAATAACTGCTTTTGGTACAGGAATTGGTGAAGATTTTGATTTGAGCAAATTAAGATATGATAAAATTATAATCATGACAGATGCTGATGTAGATGGTTCTCATATTAGAGTTTTATTACTTACATTATTTTATCGTTTCTTTAAACCTATAGTTGAAGCAGGACATGTATATGCTGCTCAACCACCATTATTTTCTATTAAACACGGAAAAACAATTAAGTATGTATTGAATGAAGAAGAAAGAGATGAATATTTGAAAACTTTATCTCCTAACACTAAGTATGATATTGCTAGAATGAAAGGTTTAGGAGAAATGGATGCAGAAGAACTTAATGAAACTACAATGGATATAAATAAGAGAGTATTAAGACAAATAACAGTAGAAGATACAATAGCTGCAGATGATGTATTTTCTAAACTAATGGGTGAAGAAGTTGAACCTAGAAGAACGTTTATAGAAGAAAATGCAGTATATGTAGAGAATTTGGATGTATAGGAGGTAAAGTTGATATGGATAGATTAGAAAAAAATAATATTGTAAACGAAGTAAAAGATTCTTTCTTGGAATATTCAATGAGTGTTATAGTATCACGTGCATTACCCGACTTAAGAGATGGTTTAAAGCCTGTTCATAGAAGAATACTATATTCTATGTATGAATCAGGTTATACGCCTGATAAACCCCATAAAAAGAGTGCTAGAATAGTCGGAGATGTTATGGGTAAATATCATCCTCATGGAGATTCA